>Ga0308004_10001458_pt1 | contig 10397 bp, 13 predicted proteins | sample Neamet38_FD_203156 | JGI IMG/M metagenome (GOLD analysis project Ga0308004, IMG submission 203156) | Marine microbial communities from water near the shore, Antarctic Ocean - #38 | ecosystem: Environmental > Aquatic > Marine > Unclassified | place: Southern Ocean | collected 2014-06-06 | reverse complement strand
AGTGGCTAGAGAAGTTCAAAAAATTCTTCAAACCTATAAATCTCTTCAAGATATTATTGCAATTTTAGGAATGGATGAACTTTCTGAAGAAGATAAATTAACAGTAGCTAGAGCCAGAAGAATTCAAAGATTCTTATCACAACCATTCTTTGTCGCAGAAGTATTTACTGGTGCACCTGGAAAACTAGTAGATTTAGAATCTACAATCAAGGGCTTTGCTGCAATTTGTAATGGTGAGTATGACCACCTTCCGGAAGCAGCCTTTTATATGGTTGGCACAATTGAAGAAGCTATAGAAAAAGCTGAAAAAATGCTGAAAGATGCTGGATAATGAGTGAAGAGTTCAAAGTTGAAATAGTAAACCCTGAACAATCCTTTCTAATAAAAGAAGATGTAACTGAAGCTGTTGTTCCAGCCTTTGAAGGAGAGATGGGAATTTTAAAAAATCATATTTCTATCATTTCATTTTTAAAACCTGGTTTAATTAAGATTTTTTCTAAGTTAGGGGAAGAAAAATACTATGTTGAAGATGGTATTGCTGAATTTAAAAATAATAGTTTATCAATTTTAACTAGTGCTATTTTTAATATTAAAGATTTTGATAAAGGCAGAATTAATGAACTTCTCAAAGAAGCAGAAGAAAGTTCAAAAAGTAATGAAATTTCTGATAAAAATAAATATTTAGTTGATCAAAAAATAGAAGTTTTAAAAACTATAAATTAGTAATTTTCTTTACATCTTTTTTAACACTTTCATAAATGTGTAATTTAAAATCAACAACATAATCAGTTAAATTATCAATCTCAATCCACTTCCAATCACAAAACTCTGGGTTTTTAGTTTTAATATTAATGTCACTATCTTTTCCTAAAAACCTCATTACAAACCATTTTTGCTCTTGACCTCTGTATTTACCTTTCCAGATTATACCTAATAAGCTTTTAGGTAACTCATAAGCAATTAGCCCATCTAGCTCTTTGATTAGCTCAACCTCTTTAATACTTGTTTCTTCTTCTAGCTCTCTATAAGCAGCTGTTAAATGGTCTTCACCCACATCAACTCCACCTTGAGGCATCTGCCAAAAATTTTTTTGATTATCTATTCTTTTTGCAACAAAGATTTTATTATCTTTGTTTAATACGGCAATCCCAACTCCATTTCTAAGAGGTAAATCTATATTACTGCTATTCATTTATCCGTTGAGTAACCTTAAGGCAAAATTTAATTGATTATCAGTTTCTGTATTAATTTTAAATCCATCAGGATTTTCAACAATTTCTATGTCTGGTGTTACGCCAACTTTAGATATTGATTTACCTGAAGGGAGATAATACTTGGCAATTGTTAATCTAATAGCACCACTATTCTTAAGTGGAATAATTGATTGAACTGAGCCTTTTCCATAACTATTTTCTCCTAGTATGATCCCTCTTTTGTGATCTTTTAGTGCACCAGCAACTATCTCAGATGCTGAAGCGGAACCATAGTTAATTAATATAATTAAAGTTTTACCATTAGTTAAGTCACCTTTTTTAGCAAACCACCTTCTATTTTCTGAAATCTGTCTGCTTTTGGTAGATACAATCTCACCATTTTCAAGAAAAAAATCTGAAATTTTAATAGCTTGAGAAAGTAGACCACCAGGATTATTTCTTAGATCTAAAACAAACCCGATTAAATTTTTATTTTTATTAAACTTTTCAATTTTTTCTTTTACTTGTTGACTGCTATTTTCATTAAAAGAAGTTAGTCTAATGTAGCCAACATTATTATCTAACAATTCAAACTTCACTGATTGAACTTCAATAACCTCTCTTGTTATATTAAAAATTAGGGCTTTTTTTTGCCCTCTTCTCCTGACTGTTATTTTGATGCTAGAACCAACAGGACCTCTCATTAAATCAACAGCCTCCATTAATGATTTTCCTTGTACCTGCAAATCATTAATCTTAACAATGTAGTCCCCAGCCTTTAAGCCTGCTTTTGATGCTGGAGTATCGTCAATTGGAGAAATTACTTTTACAACGCCAGCCTCCATTCCAACTTCGATGCCAAGACCACCAAACTCTCCACTTGTTGTAGTTTGCATATTATCAAAACTTTCAGGTGACATATAAGCTGAATAAGGGTCGAGGGATTGCAACAAGCCATTTATAGCAGAGTCCATACCTTTAGATTGATCTACTTCATCAACATACTCTTTGTTAATTTTTTCAAGGACTTCACCAAATAAGTCTATTTTTTTATAAATGTCAATATTTTCAGAAAAACTTTTCCCAAATAAGAGTAATGAAAGAATTAGAAAAATAAATGAATTTTTTATCATATTAAATCATTAACTTTTCTTTAGGAATTATTTCAGACCAAATTTTTTCAAGTTCGTAAAATTTTCTTTTATCAGGGTGAAAAATATGGATAATTAAATCTATACCATCAACTAATTTCCAGTCTAAACTTTCTTTGCCTTCAATTTTTGAATTTTTAACACCATTGGACCTTAATTTATCCAACACTTGCTCTGATAAGGCCTGAATATGTCTTGAAGAGGTTCCGCTTGCTATGATCATATGGTCTGCCATTGAACTTTTATTCTTGAGATCAATTAAAATTATATCTAAAGCTTTATTGGAATCTAAGTCTTCTAATATGATTTTTTTAAGATTTTTATTTTTATCCATAGGTTATTTTAACCTTATCAAACTTTTCTTAATTTAGAAGATGAAATATTAACTTTTTTAAAGTTAATGAATGTCAATTTTTTATTTGAATCATTAAAAGTAACTGACTTCAAAGATTTAGCTTTATAGCCCATGCGATCAAATACTAAAATACTGCATAATTTAATAATAGACTTCCATTTGTACCATTTATGAAAATTTATTAGGTTATCAGCACCTATAATAAAATATATTTCAAATTTTTTATCTTTATTTATATGTTTTATTAAATCAATAGTTTTATTAGATTTTATTTTATCTTCATAAAACTTTATTTTAATATAATTATTTATACCAATCAGTTTTTTTGCAAACTGAGTTCTACTTTTTAAGTTTAATTTGCTTTCATCTTTAAAAGGGTTTTTTTTTGTAATAGCCCAAATAATATTTTTTAGTTTGAATTTTTTTTTTGCATGTTTAGATATTTCTAAGTGTCCTCTGTGTGCAGGATCAAATGTACCTCCTAAAATACCAATTTTTATTTTTCTAGGTTTCAATTTATTTTCTAGTTTTGCCATTGCTGACAACTTCATATTTATAAGACACTAGTTGTGCTAAACCAACAGGTCCTCTGGGAGGAAGTGTGTTTGTTGAGATGCCAACTTCTCCACCAAAACCAAATTCCCCACCATCAGCAAATTGAGTTGATGTATTATGCATTGCTATAGAGCTTTTTACATTTTTTAAAAACTTCTTTGCTGTTTTTTTATTTTTTGTAATTATAGAATCCGTATGCATGGTTCCATACTTGTTGATATGGTTAATTGCTTCTTGAGTATTTTTAACAGTTTTTATTGATACAGTGGCAGCTAGGTATTCTGTTGACCAATCTTTTTGTTTTGCCAGATAAATTTTTCCTTTATAATATTTTTTTATATTTTGGTCTCCATAAATTTTACAGTTATTTTCTTCAAGTTTTTTTAGAATAGGATTACAAAACTTTTTAACAATACTTTTATGAAGTAAAACGGTTTCCGTTGCTCCACAAATGCTAGTATTTCTTAATTTGGCATTATAAATAACCTTATTAGCCATCTCTAAATTGGCTTCTTTATCAACATAGGTATGACAAAGTCCCTCTAGATGCCCAATGATTGGCACGTTAGATAAATCTTGAATTCTCTTTATTAAATTTTTTCCACCACGTGGTATTATTACGTCAATATAATCTTTCATTTTTGCAAGCATAAAATCTACCATTTTTCTATTTTTAGAGTCTACAAATTGAATAAAGTTTTCATTTACTTTATTTTTTTTAAGCACTTTACGAAATAATTTTACTAAAATTTTATTTGTATTACTGGCTTCTGAGCCACCTTTTAAGATTACAGGATTTCCAGATTTAAAACACAGCGCAGCAACATCTGATGTTACGTTAGGTCTACTTTCATATATAACTCCAATTACCCCAATTGGTATTGATACTCTGTTAATTTTTAGACCGTTGAGTTCGCTCCATTTTTCAAGAATATTATCAACTGGATCTTTTAATTTAGCAATTTTCTTTATAGAATTTTTTATGTCAGATAACTTTTTTTGATCAATACTAAGCCTTTCAATTAAATTATTCTTTAGCTTTTTTTGGGATGCAAATTTTATGTCCTTAGTATTTGCTCTTAGTATAGATTTTTTTTCTTTATCTAGTAATGAGGCGTATTCATTTAAAACTCTATCTTTAGTTTTAGTGTTAACTCTTTCAGAAAAAGCTTTTTTTGCTCTTATCCCAATTAAATTCATATATTGACTCATTTTATACCTCTACTAAATCATCTCTATGTATAACTTCAGACTTTGTAACATACCCTAATAATTTTTCTATTTCTTTTGAATGGTGTCCCATAATTTTTAATATTTCATCAGATGAGAATGAGCTCAGACCTCTAGCACATTCAGAGTTTTGTTTATTTAAAACTTTTATATGATCACCTTTTTTAAACTTACCAGATACTTTTTTGATACCGGCTGCTAATAAACTTTTACCATTAGAAAGCGCTTGTCTGGCACCGTCGTCGATAACAATTTCTCCTTTAGGTGAAACAGAGCTAATAATCCATTTTTTTCTAGCATCTAATTTTGATACTTTTGGTAAAAACCAGGTGCAGTTATTTTTATCAATTATTTTTTTGATAGGCCTCATTAATAGGCCGTTTGCTATTGCCATCTGGCACCCAGATAATTGACAGATCTTTGCGGCATCAATTTTAGTTTTCATTCCACCAGTACCATGTTCACTAATACTTTTGGTTGCTATTTTTTCTATATCTTTATCAATATTTTTTATTTCTTTTAAAAGTTTAGCATTCTTATAAATTTTTGGATTTTGTGTATAAAGGCCATCAACGTCAGAAAGTAATATTAGTGTGTCTGCCCCAGATATTTGTGCAACTCTAGAAGCCAATCTATCGTTATCACCATATTTAATTTCTGTAGTTGCTATGGTGTCATTTTCATTAACAATTGGAACAAAGTCTAATTGAAATAAATTATCAAAAGTTCTCTTTGCATTTAAAGCTCGTCGTCTTTGTTCTGTATCTTCTAATGTAAGTAAAATTTGAGATATATTAATTTTCTCTTTAATAAATGTTTTTGAAAATAAATTCATAAGCTCAATTTGTCCAATTGATGCTATTGCCTGACTTTTATCAATTTTAAGGTTTTTTTTACTTAGATTAAGTTTTTTGCAACCCATTGCTATTGCACCAGAACTTACGATAATTATTTTTTTATTTTTTTTTATGAGTTCTTGAATATCTTTAGCAAATTCAGAGAGCCATCTTTTTCTAATTGTTTTTTTATCATTTATTATTAAAGATGAACCTATTTTAATTACAATTATTTTAGAATCTTCAAGATACATATGCAAGTAATTTAGCTTTGACTTTTGATATAGAATCTTTTTCTAGTGTTGAGAGGGTTATTACTTCGGAGTCTTTATTTTTAGAAAAGTTTTTCACAATTTTTTTTACCTCATCTACATCCAATAAATCAGTTTTATTTAATACAATTATTTCTTTTTTATCAAGTATTTTTTTACTGTAGCTTCCCAGTTCTTTTTTGACCTGCTGATATGCACTCTCAATATTTTCATCAGTAATATCTATTAGATGCATTAAAGTTTTGCATCTTTCTATATGTTTTAAAAATTGAATTCCAAGCCCAATTCCCTCATGCGCACCTTCAACTAGTCCAGGAATATCAGCTAAAGTTATTTCTTTATCATCATAAGTTGCAACACCAAGGTTTGGATTTAAAGTTGTAAATTTATAATTTGCTATCTTGGGTGTGGCATTTGTAATGGCTGCTAATAAACTTGATTTACCTGCATTAGGTAATCCTACAATACCCACATCTGCAATAGTTTTTAATTGAAGCCAAATTACATACTCTTCACCTACTGAACCTTTTGTAAATTTTTTTGGAGCTCTGTTGGTAGAGCTTTTAAATCTAGTATTACCAAGGCCACCTTTACCTCCAATTGCTACAATAAATTCTTCACCTTCTTTTTTAAAATCATAAATTAAAGTTTTGTTATCTTCTTCAAAGACTTGTGTACCTATTGGAACCTTTAAAAATAAATCATCTCCTCCATGACCTGTTCGATTTTGTCCAGAGCCATTTACGCCTCTTCCAGCTTTGTGATGTTGCTGAAATCTATAGTCAATAAGGGTATTTAAATTTCTTTCAGATCTTAAGAATATCGTACCACCTTTACCACCATCTCCACCATCAGGTCCACCGTATTCAATGAATTTTTCTCTACGAAAACTAGGAGACCCATGCCCACCGTTACCAGCTTTCACATAAATTTTAACTTGATCTAGAAATTTCATAATACAACTGTTGGTTTTTAATTGTACTACTAATTGGGTTTTACTGAAACGAATGTTCTGTCTAATCTGCCTTTTTTAAATACTACTTTTCCCTCAACAACAGAAAAAATGGAATGATCTTTACCCATTCCTACATTTTCACCAGGAAAAATTTTTGTTCCTCTTTGTCTAACAATTATGTTTCCAGGAATTACCACTTCACCACCATACTTCTTAACGCCAAGTCTACGTCCGGCACTATCTCTTCCGTTTCTTGATGATCCACCTGCTTTTTTTGTTGCCATAATTTATCTAATTTATTTACTTGCTGCTTTAGACTCTACTTTTTTAGTAGATACTTTAGCCTCTACTTTTTTAGTATTTGTTAGAGCTTTTACTTTTTCAATTTTTTTATTTGGTTTAACCATTTTTTCTGCTTCAGATAAAACTCTTCCATCTTTTGAGAAAATTTTTCTAATTCTTATTAATGAATATTGTTGTCTATGACCATTTTTTCTCCTTGAATTCTGTCTTCTTCTTTTCTTAAATATTAATATTGTTCTATTTTTTCCATTTTCAACAAGGTCGGCTTCAACTTTTGCACCAGCAACTACTGGTGTCCCAACCTCGATAGTTTTGTCATCTCCATAGGCTAGGATTTCTTTAAATTCTATTTTGGTTTCAGCTTTCGAGTCTTCTAATCTTTCAATTTTAAGTATTTCGCCAGCTTTTACCTTATACTGTTTTCCACCTGTTTGTATGATTGCGTATGACATTGTTTAATCTATTTTTTATAAGCTGCAATATAGTCTGAGGCCTATTATAGTCAAGTCCGAATAAGTTAGAATTTATCCTTTAAATCCCTCAATTTTGAAAAGCTCTCTACATTGCTTGACCTAAAAAAAATATTACAATCTAATTCATCCTTAATAGTTGACGGAATAGTGGGTTGTCCAGCTTTTAACTTTATATTTATATCGTTTATTTTAGCTTTGAGATTTTCATTATTTGCATCATGGGCCAAACAAAAATCAGAATTTTTTTTGGTATATTCATGACCACAATAAATTTTTGTATTTTCTGGTAGTTCTTTTAATTTCATTAAAGAATTAAACATTTGTGAATATGTTCCCTCAAATACTCTTCCACAACCTAACGAAAAAAGAGTATCCCCAGTAAAAACAGATTCTTCTTTATGAAAATAAAAACAAATGTGACCAAGAGTATGTCCTGGAATATAAATTATTTTAGCTTCAAAATTTTTATATATCCAATTTTCTTGATCATTAATTAATATATCTATTTCAGGGATTCTCTCCTTATCCCCTGTATACCCAATAACATTTGCACCATATTTTTTTTTTAATTCTTGGTTGCCACCGACATGATCATAATGATGATGTGTATTTAGTATATACTTTAATTTAATCTTATTATTCTCCAGGTATTCAATAACAGGTTCTGCCTCACTAGGGTCAATTACACAAGCAGTATTATTTTTTTTATCAATTATTAAATAAGAATAGTTGTCTTTTAAACATGGTATTATTTTAATCTCCATCTATTTTTCTATCAAAAAAATTCCAAGTACAGCTGTTAAGTTTTTTAAAGCTAAATTCATATTAGTTATTTTAGATGATTTTAAATTATGAAGGGCAATAGATTTGTATAAGTTAATTTTTCTATTTTCACAAAAACTAAAGAAATCCTTAATAGTGCACATATGTAAGTTTGGGGTATTATACCATTCGTCAGGTAAGGTTCTTGTGATAGGCATAGTTCCCTTCATCAATAAATGTAATCTAACTTTCCAGTAACCAAAATTAGGTATCGTGACAATTGCTTTTTTCCCAACTCTTAATAACTCTGATATCACTTTTTCAGGGTTAAGAAAGGCCTGTAATGTTTGACTTAAAATTACAAAATCAAAAGAGGCATCAGGAAATTGAGAAAGATCTTGTTCGGCATCTCCCTCAATCACAGTTAAACCTTTTCCAATACATTGTTGAATATTACTTTTTGAAATTTCGATTCCTCTTACATTGATTTCTTTATTGTTTTTTAAAAACTCCATTAAAGTACCATCACCACAACCAACATCTAAAACTCTCGTATTAGTTTCTATTAAGTCTGCAATTAATTTAAATTCTGTTTTCATTATTTATTTTTTAAGTATGAAGTATTAATAAAGTCTTTTAAAGTATTTAAAAAGTTTGGAGTATTTAATAAAAAAGAATCATGCCCTTTATCAGACTCAATTTCAACAAAACCAACATCTGCGCCTATAGCATTTAAGGCTATGACAATCTCTTTATTTTCAGAAGTTGGATAAAGCCAATCCGAAGTAAACGATATAACGAGAAATTTTGTTTTAGTGTCCGTAAATGCTTTGGATAAATTTCCACCATGTTGTTTGATTAAATCAAAATAATCCATTGCCCTTGTGATATACAAATAGCTGTTAGCATCAAATCTATCAACAAATACAGATCCTTGATATCTTAGATAGCTTTCTATTTGAAAATCAGCATCAAAACCAAACTTTAAATCATCTCTTTCTTGTAACTTTCGTCCAAACTTTTCTTGCAAACCATTTTTAGATAAATAGGTAATATGAGCAGCCATCCTTGCAACAGATAAGCCCTTGTCAGGATTTTTATTTTGGTTTAAGTAATCTCCACCCACCCAATTTGTATCAGCCATGATGGACTGTCTTCCAAGTTCATTAAAAGCAATATTTTGTGCTGAATGATTTGAGGTAGTAGCAATTGGAATTGCTACTTTTGCCTTATTAGGAAAATTACTTACAAACTGTAGAACCTGCATACCACCCATAGATCCACCTATGGCTGCAAATAATTTTTCAATTTTAAAAAATTCTAAAAGATTATGTTGTGCGTTAACCATATCATTTATTGTGATAACAGGAAAAGTAATCCCATAAATCTTATTTGTATCAGGATTAATATTACTTGGACCTAAAGAGCCTAAACATCCACCAATTACATTTGCACATATTATAAAATATTTATCAGTATCTATAGCTTTACCTGGTCCCACAGCATAGGACCACCAACCATTTTTTTTAGTTATTGGATTTAAACCAGAAACAAATTGATCCCCTGTTAGAGCATGAAACACTAAAATAGCATTATCTTTTTTTTTATTAAGAGAACCATAAGTTTCGTAAGCTAAAGGAAAATTAACAATAGTTTGACCACAATCTAATTTTAAAGGCTTGTCAATTATTAAACTTTTTATGTTTAGATTTTTATTCATAAATAGTAGCTAAAATTTGAATTGTGAGAAAAAAAACTTATTTAGCGGTTTTTTAAGCGCTCGCAATTCAGTTAAATCAGCGCATATTTTTTGTACAAGATAGCAATTCTTATGTCAAATTTTTTAAAAAATGATTTATTCGGTATGAAAGTTTAATATTTTATTTATAAGATTAATAAAATGACAGTTCCAAAGTTTAAAAGATTTAGAATAAGAGCGTATAAACCAGGAAAGTCAAATATAGGTAATATCAAAAATATTATTAAACTATCAGCTAATGAGTCAGCACTAGGTGTTAGCCCTAAAGCAAAGAAAGTTTTAAATAATAAAAAATTATCTTTATCTAAATATCCAGATAGCAAAGCTAAGGTTTTAAGAAAAGAAATTTCAAAAAAGTTTAATTGTGATTTTAATAAGATTATTTGTGGAGCTGGGTCGGACGAAATTATTCAAATGATTTGTCAGCTGTATTTAAAACCATCAGATGAAGTGATTGTACCACAATATAGCTTCTTAATGTATAGAATCAGTGCACAAATCGTCGGAGCAAAAGTTATTTTTTCAAGAGAAAAAAACTTTAAAGTTTCAGTAT
>Ga0308004_10001455_pt1 | contig 10401 bp, 9 predicted proteins | sample Neamet38_FD_203156 | JGI IMG/M metagenome (GOLD analysis project Ga0308004, IMG submission 203156) | Marine microbial communities from water near the shore, Antarctic Ocean - #38 | ecosystem: Environmental > Aquatic > Marine > Unclassified | place: Southern Ocean | collected 2014-06-06 | reverse complement strand
AAGAGAAGTTTATTCAAAGAAAAAGAACTCATCACATCTACCTTACCTTGTCTATCTACAAGGTGGCCCTGGTTATGAATCACCAAGACCAATTACTAACTCAGGATGGCTAAAATATGCATTAAAATACTATAGGGTATTATTTCTAGATCAAAGAGGTACTGGAAATAGCACTCCTATTAATTATGAGAGTTTTTCCAAACTCAATACAGAACAAGCTGCAAATAAAATTTCGCTTTATAGAGCTGATAACATTGTTCGGGATGCTGAAGAGATTAGAAAAAAAATAATCAAAAATCAAAAATGGTCTATCCTCGGTCAAAGCTTTGGAGGGTTCTGTGCAACGCACTACCTATCTTATTTTCAGGATAGCCTTGAGCGCGTTTTTATTACTGGAGGGTTACCTCCACTAGAAGCCCATCCGGATCAAATATATAAAAGAACCTATAAAAGAGTGCAAGATAAAAATCTAGAATTTTATAAAATATTTCCTCAGGCAAAAAATAATTCAAAAAAAATTGCAGAATTTCTTATCAATAATAAAATATACCTTCCCAATAACGACTTATTGAGTGTCGAACGATTTCAACAACTTGGATTAAATCTTGGTTTTAGCGATGGAATGGCGACACTCAACTATTTGTTTGAAAATGCATTTACTGGAGGAAAACTATCTTATTCATTCTTAAAAAATATAATGTCATTGCAAAGTTTTGATACGAATCCTTTTTTTACAATATTGCATGAAGCATGTTACGCTCAAAATTTTGCAACTAACTGGAGCGCTCAAAGAATAAGAGAAGAAATGAAGCAATTTGATCCGACAAAAGATGATTTTCTTTTTACGGGTGAAATGCTCTTCCCATGGATGATGGATATTTATCAAGAATTACTACCATATAAAAAAATTGCTGATACTTTAGCTATGAAAACAGATTGGCCTTCACTCTATGATAAATCGACACTACAGAAGAATAAAGTACCTGTTGCTGCTGCGGTTTATACGAATGATATGTTTGTAGATAGAGATTATTCTTTAGAAACGGCATCTCATATAAAAGATATTAAAATATGGGAGACGAATGAACTGGAACATAATGGATTAAGAAGTGCTGGTGAAAAAGTTCTTAAAAATTTATTTAAGAGATTAGAAGTAGAGTAATTAAAAAGCCTTTTTATGAAAGGTAATATTCTCTTTTTTAGCAATGGACTCTATTGTTTTTCTATATTTTAAGGGACCACTATAAAATATTTCACTTTTTAGATTAGATGTTTCCTCCAGAATTTGATTTAACTCCTCACTCCAATTTGGTAAACCAAATTTAGACTTTCCCCAAATGTTATTTATTAAGGTAACGTCCGTTGTAGTATTTTCTAAATCTGTAGACATATACATCATTTTGCCTGGTATTTCATGGGGTGCTTTATCTACAAAATAGATATTAAAATTAAAAATATTTATTTTTTCTTCACTTTCAATTTCATCAAGGAACTTAGTAAACCACTCAAAATAGGCTTCATCTTCAATAAGCCAGAAGAGGTTTATTTTTTTCAAAAAAACCTCCTGCGAATTATTTCTAATTTTCATTGCTATATCTTGAAGAATGGATGCTATTTTGGAGATACCATGACCTCCACCTATCAGAATTGCATGTTCAGCATTGAGGATTTTTTTACTTGATGATCCGTACGGTCCGTCAATTCTAAAATCAAAGTCTATTTGTGTCTGATTTTTAAAGCTGTTTATAACCATTTTATATATTTTTTTTGTCCAACTGTCAGATGCTTTTATATGTAAAACTATTTCATCATTCGAGGTTTGACGAATAATATTAAATGGATGCCATTCTAGGTACGATATTTCACGACTATTTAAATATAAATAATCACCAGGTGTAAACTTTATTTTTTCAGGTATTTGTAGTTTTATTTCTAACGTTTCTGATGGTAATAATTTTGATGAAATCAAATGAACAATAGAACGATTTTTTTTTCGGTTTAGAAGAATATTATAATATGATATCATTTTAGGAATAAGAATAGACTGAAGTAATCCTATATCTTGTACTTGCACTTGCTTCTTAACTTTATTTTTTATTTTTATTTTCTTAGAAAAACTTTTTTTTAGACCATTATTTGATGCAAGCCATCTTATCGGACTTACGGCAAAACCATCAATAAAATCAGGAAAGTCTGTTGCAATACCTAAAAATTCTTCAAAATCAATATTTCCGCTATTATCCTTATCTGCTTTTATAAAAAACTCTTCAACTAATAAGTTTAATTGAAATTCATCATAATCAAGATTATTCTCAATAAAACTTTGGCTAATTAGAAAAGTGAGTTCATTTTTGTCTATAAAACCACTTCCATCAAGGTCATGCAAGTTAAAGGCAAATCTAATTTTCTCATTTTTTGTACCAGTAGTTATTTCCTCTATTGTAGAAATGAATTCATCATAATCAATGGTACCATTATTATCTTTATCAAATATATTAAATAATCTATCCGATAATTGTTGATTAGAAATATCAAGGCCCTTAAAGAACTCTTCCTTATCAATTAACTGATCTTCTCCAGCAATAATTCTGAATTTATTTTTCAATTGAATCATGAAAGGGCCAGTTAATTTATTAGTTCTATTTAGCACTTATATTTTTAATGTTAAGAATGATTTTAGTCCTTTAATTTATCCTATGCAGTTTAATCAAAAATATAACTTTATAAAATTCAATTAAAATATGATATATGATACAATATTAGACACAATTGGCGAAACCCCAGTAGTTAAGATTAATAAGATAGGTCAGGACCTAGATTGTGATATTTATGCTAAATGCGAGTTTTTTAATCCAGGTGGATCAATTAAAGATCGAATTGGTTGGAGAATGGTCTCTGATGCTGAAAAATCAGGGAGAATAAAGCCTGGAGATACCTTAATTGAACCGACATCCGGAAACACAGGTCAAGGAATTGCACTTGCATCCGCTGTAAAAGGATATAAATGTATCATTACCATGCCTAAAAAAATGAGTAAAGAGAAGCAAATAGCCCTTGAAGCACTCGGCGCAAAAATAATCAGGACTCCCACTGAAGCTTCGTTTGATGACCCTGAGAGTCATATTCAAATTGCAAAAAAAATTCAAAAAGAAATTCCAAACTCTCATATTCTTGACCAATACGCTAATCCATCAAACCCTAATGCTCATTATGAAGGAACTGCTCAGGAAATAATTAATGATTTTGGACAGAATCTAGATATGGTTGTTATGGGAGTTGGTACTGGTGGAACGATAACGGGTGTTGCTAAACGTCTTAAAGAATTCAATTCAAAAATTCAAATTATTGGTGCTGACCCTGTAGGTTCTATACTAGGTGGAGGAGAGAAAGTCTCTTCCTATTTAGTTGAAGGCATTGGATATGATTTCTTTCCTGAAGTGCTAGACAATAACCTTGTAGACAAATATGTCAAAACCAAAGATGAAGAATCATTTAAGATGTCCCGAAGGCTGATTAAAGAAGAAGGCCTTTTATGTGGCGGGTCTTGTGGTTCTGCTATGGTTGCAGCCCTAGAAGCTGCAAAAGTTTTAAAAAAGGATCAAAAAGTTTTAGTCATACTTCCGGATAGTATCAGAAATTATATGACAAAATTCCCCAATGATTCTTGGATGAGAGAACAAGGATTTGATGTCTAGAATACTCTATTCTTTTTTACTATTCTCAGTTTTATTTGGTAATGCTGAGAACCTCTCTAGAGGATTTATTAAAAAGATTGGAGATCAAGCACCTGATTTTAATATGATCTATACCACAGGTGAAAATATTAGATTATCAGATTTGAGAGGTTCTACAGTAATTTTACAATTTACAGCAAGTTGGTGCTCGGTATGCCGTTTGGAAATGCCTCACCTTGAAAAAGATGTCTGGCAAGCTTACAAAGATAAAAATGTAATTTTAATTGGAATAGATCGTGACGAACCACTTGAAAAAGTAATAGAGTTTAAAAAAAATATGAAAACTACATATCCTATTGCTTTAGACCCAGGAGCTGAAATTTTCAGTTTATTTGCAGAAAAGAATTCTGGAGTTACTCGAAACGTGGTAATTAACCCAAATGGCGAAATTGTCTTTCTTACTAGATTATTTGAAGAAAATGAATATCACAAGATGTTAGACGTTATTGAAAAACTATCTAAATAAACTTTTTATTCAGGTGTCGCAACACTCGAACTTGCTTTCATATTATCAATTGCTCGGTCCAAAGAATTAAATGCATTTCTCGCTTTAAACTCGTTGTATAAAGCTTCTTCTTTTTTTGCTTCTAACCTTGCAGTCGCTTTTGCTTGTTCTTTTGCTTTATTGGCATCATAGGTAACCATCACAAAAACACGATCTTTAAAGACTTCAGTCTTCTCAATTGTGCACCCTTTGAGTGTTGTATTAACCAATGACTTTGAAACTGACTCTGTAAATTCAGTAGCTCCTGCTTGCGCTCCCATACCAGAGGCCTCCATATGATCATTTAAAGCGGAACTAATAGTTGTTTCAACGGCCCTAGCTATTTCAACTCTTGCTCGCTCGGTAGCTACTTGCTTTGACAAACTAAATTGAGGTCTTAACGCGTCGCCTACACCTACGTAACGGTCTTCATATTTCGGTGGATTCAAATACCACGATGGTAAATCTTTATTTGTAAGTGGCTTTGGGTTTGTCCCTCCACAACCAATAAAGAAACAAAATAGTAAAGAAGTCAATAATAATTGATTTTTCATGATAAAGGTCCTTAATAAATATTGTTTATAACTGTGTATTAAAATTTAATATCATTTTAACTAAAATAGGTTAAAAGGATATTAGTTTAAAGCTTTTTTACTTCTTTTAATTTTTTTCTAATCGTTATAGCATCATTGATAAAATCTAGCATACTCTTTTCATCTATAATTGAAGAACCCATTGGAATATTTTCAAACTCTAAGTAATTATTTTTTTTAACTAAGATATTTTCTATCCTTTTGACTTCATTACGACTTTCTTCAAATATATTTAAAATATTTTCTTGGTCCCTGTATACCGTTTTATAATTTTGATTAGGGTACTTATCCATAAATCTTTCTAGTTTTCTATTTAAATACTTAATCCTCGATTCTAAATAACTTTTATTTATTATGGGTTTATTAAGAAGATTCATAGTTAGACTAACTTTATTTAAATATCTACCTTCACGACCAGATGAGAAGACAAAAGGACCCTTCTCTACTTGCTGCATCGATGGTCGTGTTAATGAAGTACTTCCACTGGTAAATATTATATCTGCGTCGGGGAAATAACCGTGTAGTTTCTTATAAGAAGGTCGTTCACTATTTACTAAAAGAAGAATAAAATCTACTTTATTTTTCAATTGATCAATATACCGATCGCCTTCAATAAGGTAATCTCTTTGGATAACTTGTGAATCACTTTTATCTGATAAATTTGTTAAACCAATAACTCCATACTTTAAGTCATTTCTTTCAATAATAATATACGGATCAAATAAAAGAGCACCTGTTTCTTTATCTTCCAAATTAGCACTAATGAATGGGATCTCTGTTCCACCTTTCATTTTCATAAGAAATGGTAATCCACCAGAAAGGTCTAGCTGTCCAACATTGATAGCGTGACAACCAATTTTTTCATATCCTTGTAAAACGGTTGATGCATTGTAAAAATCTGATACCATACTTGAGTCTGGTAACACAGGATATTTAAAAAATAAATCTCCGGCATCTAATATTATAGGATCATGTCCTAATCTATTATAACTATTTATGGTAGAATATTTTTTGGACAGACCGCCCAGTGGTTTTTTTGGTCAACCACATGGATCTAATTGACCATGCACACTTCCCGTGACTATGATCGGTGGACTAGATTTACTGAATAAAAAATTAGTAGTAACCACCAAGGTTATAAAAAATTTAAATACCAAGATGGAAGAATTATTCATCTTATTTTTCTAACAGCAACTCATCAATCACAGAACTTAATTCACCTTCAAAGTCTTCATTTTCATCAAAACCTTTTTTAGCTAAGCGAATTGTACGATATTTATCAATAACATATAATCTAGGTAGAGTTTTAGCGCCATATCTTTTCTTAGCCACACCTCTCGAATCATAAAGGATTGGCATTGTAATTCCTTTTTTCTCTAAAAAAGGACCGGCCTTTGGTGAATTTTCCCAACCTTTAACAGTGCGCGTTGCTTCTGTAATATCAATAAGGAAAAATTTAATTTTTTCATCGCTATATTTTTCATACAGAGTCTCTAAGTGCGGAAGCTCTTTCATACATGGTTTACACCACGTAGCAAAAAAGCTCAAAACAACAACATGCCTTTCTGGTTGAGTTGTTGGTTTTTTTAATCTTTTACCTTTTTCTTCAGTCCATGTTTTTAAAAACTCAAATTTACCAGGACCAGACATTAAGGCCCAAGAAGGTGCAATATCTCCAATCTTCAAACCAGGATCTTTGGAATCATCATCCGGTATTACAGCTACTTCGCCATCCTGAGAAAATCCAATTGTCAACGTTAAAAGAAAAATAATTGTGAATAACCGTTTCATAACTTCCTTTATTTTAATTTATTAACTATTAATCTAGCACAAACATTATTCTACAACTCCCAAATAAACCAGCGGTTCCATCTGCAGAAGAAATTTTACCAGCATCAATATTTGAAATTGTTATATCCGCAGCGGATGCTCCAAATATAGAAGTTCCTCTGATAACCATTGGGTTCCCCTGAACTCTTGGATCTTTTTTAGCTTGCTCAATAGTTTTTGCATATCCAACTACACCATTTGATGCTGCATAATCTCTACTGTATTGATTAGGACCATAAACAATACTTCCATCTTGGTTTAAAATTCGGGGTGACATAGCAGGCCTTAATCCCAATCCCTTTCCATCAATTATTATTCCAGTAACCCCACCTGAGGAAATGGTTGAATTAGGAGCAGAAGATTCTTGTGTTCCAGAAGGAGTACTACTTGAATTAACATTTGATAATACGGGCGCTTTATCGGCAATAGGCAACAACACTCTTGAAATATCGGCCATTTTCACTTCATACGTGACTTCAACACTCGTATCGCTCAAATAAGAAGGCTGACCTACTCGCCTTGCACCTCTGATAGCTCCCTGAACCTGTGTTTTTATAACGTCATCAAACATCGCTCCTGAGACTGTTGTTTCTGATGAAACATTCACGCCATTAACAATCTCAATTAATTGTCTTAATGCATCTTGCTTTGCAATACGCATAGCAGCTCTTCTCGCTTGCCCAGCATTAATGACATTCTCGGGAATAAAACCTATCCCAATTGCTTGAATTGTTCTATCTCCATAGTTTATAGAACCCTTCTCAAATACATCTCCAATAAAACCATCTTGACTAAATACAAATGAGAAAAATAAGATTAATATCGATAAATATTTCATAAGACTCTCTTTATTGAGCAACTTCAGCTGTGATACGGTTGCCTGTTATACCTGTAACTTTAATATTAAAACCATCGGGCTGAGTTTTACTAAGTCCCATAGCCAAAGCCATGGCTTTCCCTTCAAATTCTACTTCATACTCTGCAATCCCATCATTTAGACTCTTTGAATAAGCATTTCTAATACCGCTTACTGTCTGTGCTTTTAAAAAGCTCTCGAACATGGTGTAAGACATAAAATCAGCATTCTTCAAAACTATATAACATTTCACATAGTTGGATTGTGCTGTACTCCACTTCTGGATAAGCTGACGGATAATTTCAGTACCTAATTTACCTGCAGCATCATTCATTGCGTTAACACCGGCAGTCGATGGTGAAATGTGTGGTTTTTTCCCATGAGCATTAGGAACAACTGCTAAAATATCTCCGGTATCGACTCTAACAATTTTCCCGTTAATATCAGCCTGGCCTGAAGTCATACTATAAAATTTCCCTCCAGAGGAAACTTTGGCTGTCCCGATAACAATTATATCTGCACCTAGTTGACTCGCTACTTTAGCAGCAGCAGCAACATTCCCAGAGAGTGCTTCATCATAGTCAGATTCTCCTTTGAGCGCTTGAACCAATTGTCTATCGATTACGTCAAAACCTTTTTCATAAAACATACTTAATAACTTAGTTTCAGCAAAATCTGTGGGAATATTATCAATGAGATTTTCTTCTCTAATAAGGAAAATAATTCTGGGTCTATTCATAGAGCTAAGTAATGTCTGAAGCGCTGCCTCATCTTGCATTACCTCGTCTAACATTGCAGTTATTTCTGCAGAGATAGTTACCTCCCAGTTACCATCCGGACCTTTACTTTCATTCACAACTTTGAATGTTTTAACAAAGCCTTGAGCTTTAGAATAAATATTGTCAGTTAATGAAGTCGCAGTAACAACAGTTTCAGATGAAATATATGCACCCAATCCTATTTCGACAGCATCTCTTTTTGCTTGTTCAATGGCTGCATCTTTGGTGAGTCCGTATCCAACCCCTTCAATTGTTTCACCAGAGGCTATCGTTAAAAAAAATAAAAAAGATATTATAAATTTCATGTTAGAAGGTAATACGTAACGCATTTTGAAACGAGCGGATACTGAGTAACGCATCTGCTCCAGCTACGGAATTCTTAGGAAGGAAACGACCCGTAATCATATCAGACTGCATGATACCTCTTTCAACACATAAAGCCATCGCATTATATGCTGGATGACTACTTGTTACATCTTGAAAGCGAGAAGGGCTTTCACCAAAATATTTAGTTTCTAGACCACTATCACCTGTTACCATAGATAAAATTCTTTGAATAGCCATTGCATATTCAGCACGATTAACTGGCTCATCGGGAAAGAAAGGTTGTCCTGGAGAAGCTTCTAAAATACCATAACCAGACATTTCATTAATCCAGACCTCAGCCCAATGCCCTTTACTATCAGACGGATTTGAGACTTTAGAATTATTTAATTCTCCTGGAGTTTTAAAAGAAGCTGAAGAAGTAGTATTTCTTTTTTTAAGAGTACTTATTTTCAATTCTTCAGAAAGTAAAACTGCAAGGTCTGCCCTAGAAATAGATTCATAAAGAGCCACTTTTTTTCCTACTTCAGTTCCAGGCATAGCTCTTACAATTTTTTGACTTAATTGCCACATCTTATCTGCTTTAGCAGCATAGTCACTTTTCATACTAACAACAGACCTGAAAAGATCTTCTGATTCATCAAAATTATATTGGTAAAGATTAAGCTCTCCAGAATAATAGATTGCAGCTTCATTTTCTTTATCGCGTTTTAAAGCTTTTTTTAATATTCGCTGAGCATTTTTATACCATTTTTTTTCAATATGACGAAGATCAATATAAACCTTACCACAAAGTGCTAAAACACTGGCATCTTTTCCAGCAAGACTCTCACCTTTATTAGCATATTTCTTAGCATTTTTAGAATCTTTTAAATTAGCATAAGCGATACCTAAACCCGCATGGGACGGTGCAAACTTCTTATCCAACCCTATTGCTCTATTAAATGAGGTTAAAGATTCCTGAAACTGCTCCATTTCTATATATCTCATTCCAGCCCGATGATGATATTCCGGTGAATCCAAATCACTAGATGGCTTTATAGCACATCCATGAATCAGAAGAGATAATGATAGCCCGATAAAGGCTGAAATTAAATTGAACCTACTTTTAGACGACAGGGTCATTATTTTCTCGCTTTTTATTTTAGCAGAACAAGCTTAATTGTTTTAACAAAAGAAGGACCAGTTAAGGTACAAAAATATACTCCAGCACTAACTTGTCGTCCACTTTTATTTATCCCATCCCATTTAATGGTATGGTAACCAGCAGCGATATTTTCATTTGCTAATTTCATTACCTCACGTCCCATTATATCAAATATAATAATCTCCGTATATCCAGATACTGGAAGATCGTAATTAATTGCAGTACTTGGATTAAATGGGTTTGGATAGTTCTGATGTAAAGCAAAGTTATTTGGAACTGAGATAACATCAATTGTTTCTGAACCACTCATGATAACCCCACCTAAAGCGTCATAAACAATATATCCAACGCTAACAATAGTGTTATTTCTATCTTCCGATATTATATCAAAAGAAATATTTTTTGTTACCGCTGTTTTCATAAAAGCACGATCAACAATAAATAGTCCATTATCTTTTTCTTCGTGAACCAACTGTATTAGATCTTTGGGGTTATAATTACTTTGCGCTGATAACGTACGGTCCATATTAGGATATTGAACCTGTAAATGTACAGCATTAGCCTCTTCTGGAAGCTCGAATGAAATTGAATTACCATCTTGAACTATCTCGGCATATTCACCTATTGGCTTAAAAGCTAGAATTGCAGAGGAAT
>Ga0308004_10001454_pt1 | contig 10404 bp, 9 predicted proteins | sample Neamet38_FD_203156 | JGI IMG/M metagenome (GOLD analysis project Ga0308004, IMG submission 203156) | Marine microbial communities from water near the shore, Antarctic Ocean - #38 | ecosystem: Environmental > Aquatic > Marine > Unclassified | place: Southern Ocean | collected 2014-06-06 | reverse complement strand
AGGCGGTAAAGGTGATATTATGATTCCTTCTGCTCATATTTTTGAAGGAACAGCAGATAACTATCCTTTTAAAAATGAGTTAGCTAAAGCTGATTTAGAAGGTTTTGGAATTGAAGTTTTTGATGGTTCTATGATTTCAGTTTTAGGAACATCATTGCAAAATAAAGATTTATTAAAGTTTTTTCATGATTCTACCTGGAATGTTATTGGTTTAGAAATGGAAGGTGCTCATTATCAAAAAGCAATACAATCTGCGTCTAAAATTAGAGGAAATATTTCTGAAGATGTAAAAGTTAGATATGCATATTATGCATCTGATAACCCCTTAGAAACGGGTGCAACTTTGGCATCTGGTGGTTTAGGAATGACAGGTGTTACGCCAACATATGCTATTACTCAAAAAATAGTAGAACAAATTTTCAATAATTAAATTGTAATAACAAAAAGAACACATGTCAACAAATCAACAAAAAGAGAATAGTAAAAGCAACAACGAAGAAGAAATAGATTTAGGTTCTTTATTTTTAATTATAGGAAAAGGATTTTCTAAGTTTTTTGATTTTATTGGGGGCATTTTTAAAGGATTTTTTCATATTTTAATCACTATTTTAATTTCCCTTAAAGAAAATAGTCTTAAAATAGGAATTGCCAGTTTTATAGGGTTAATCGCAGGGATTTTTCTGGAAGTAAAAACACCTAAGAAATTCGAATCCGAAATGTTATTAAAACCTAATTTTGAAAGTACAAGACAATTGTATAATAATGTAAATTATTACAATGATTTGGTGAAACAAAAAGATACTATTTCACTTCAAAAAATATTTAATTTAGACAAAAAGACAGCTGCATCTATAGAAGAGTTTAAAATAGAACCGATAATCACAGATAGAGATGTTATTAATACTTATGATGATTTAATTTTATCTGTAGATACATTGACTATTAAAAGTTATAAATATGAAGCTTTTAAAGCTTCATTTTCGGATTACGATTATAAGGTTCATAAAGTGATTGTTCAGGCTAAAAAAAATGATATTTTTGAGAAGTTAGGGGATGTTATTATTTCTTCAGTAGTAAATAATAATTATTTTAAAAGGTTAAAGAAATTAGCCAATGAAAGCTTAAACAGAACTGATTCTTTATACCGTCAAAATTTAACTCAGGTAGATTCTTTAAGAAAAGTGTATGTTGAAGTCATGGTTGCAGAAGCGAAGAAGCAAACAGCCGGCACAAATATAGATTTAGGAGGAGAAAAAAGTACGACCAAAGAGTTAGAACTTTTCGAAACCAATAGAGAAATAAATGAGAATTTAATAGACATAGCATCCGAAAAGTCTACGAGTTATGAAGTGATTAATGTTCTTTCAAGTTTTCAACCAATAGGTACTGAATTAAAAGGAGCAACAAATAGTTATGCTTTCTTATTAACGGTTTTATGCGCAGGACTAATGATTTTGTTTATACTTTTAAGGCAATTAAATAATTATTTAAATAATTATAAAAAATAAGAATGCGAACAATTCTTATTACAGGAATAGCGGTTTTTATAGGGTCTAATTTTATTCCATATTTTTTAAAAGAAAATATAGAAAACAGAGTTGTAAGCTTAGATGTCCGAAAGTATATTGGAGATTTTTCTAACTTATCTGTAATCCAAGATATCCCTTCATTCAGAGCTATATTTGTGATAAATAATTCGTCGAAAAGTTAATTTATACAGGACAATCAATCAATTTCTCAGCGAGTCATATTAAGAGGTTTACACCTGCAAAAAAGAAACTTTTTCCAAGCAAAATAGGTAAGAGTTAACAAGGTCATAGTTTTAGATGTTGCTTTTGATTTAAGAGAAAATTCTAATACTTTTGGAGATTGTTTTTCAATAGAATTATCAAATAAAAATAATAAACAACTATATTTTGCAGGTGGATTTTTAATTATGGAGGATAACACTATTTTTGCTTATAAATGTTATAATTACAATAACAAAGGGCAGAATCTGGAATTTTATATAATGATAAGCACTTAAATATTAATTGGGAAATTCCGTTAGGAAATATTATTCTTTTAGAAAAAGATAAAAAGTTATTAAGTTTTAAAGATTTTATTTCAAATTAAAAGTTAGGTTTTTTTAACCTTTTACGAAAATAATAATTAACTTAAATGAATAGAAATATAATTCAAAAAAAAAATATTCTTTTTGGTATTACATTTAAAGGAATTAGCATATTTTTAAATTTTTTAGTTGTCCCAATTCTAATCTTATTTTTAGGTAAAATAGAATATGGTGTCTGGATTACTATATTTTCAATAGTCAATTGGATTTTTACTTTTGATTTAGGAATAGGCCAAGGTTTAAGAAATAAATTAACAGAAGCATTATCAGTTAATGATAACTTAAAAGCTAGTCAGATTATTTCTACTTCCTATATTTTTATTTCTATTTTTTCACTTGTAATTTTATTAATAGGTATAGGGTTTATTTACTTTGTGAACTTTCAAGATTTATTAAATTATAAGGGAAAGTCAAACTTATATTTGGAGAATTTTGTTTTTCTTTCTCTGTTTTTCACTATTGTAAACTTCACATTAAGCCTTTATAAAAGTCTTTATTTAGCAGTGCATAAATCTTTTATGGTAGAACTTGTTAATGTGTTTTTTCAAACTTTTTATTTGATCGTTATTTTAATTTGGCTGCATTTTAATTTAGAAAAAAGTTTAATCAATTTAATTCTTATTTTTGGGGTAATTAATTTTATAGTTTCAGTAATTGCAACCTTTGTTTTTTTTAAAATACAGGAAAAAGTTTCATTTTCTTTTATTAATTTTAATTTAAAAGAAGGGAGATTATTGTTTAAATTAGGAGGTAAGTTTTTTATTATTAATATTAGTTTGTTAGTAATCTTGTCTACAGATAATATTATTATATCTAATCTTTTAGGGCCTAGTTTTGTTACAGACTATTTTACTATTCAAAAAGTTTTTCAAGTCTTAATAGTTGTTTTTACAGTAGTGCTATCTTCTTCTTGGGGTCTATATTCTGAAGCCTTAACAAATAAAGATTTTAATTGGATAAAAGGAAACCTTAAAAAAATGAATATCTATTTTTTAGGAATTTTAATCTTTGGGGTATTTATTTTTTACTTTATAGAAGATATTTTAAATATTTGGATTGGAGAAGACCTTGTTATAATCCCAAAAGGTTTAGCTTTTTGTAATTTGCTTTATACTTTTATTTTTTGTTTTACTAATATTTATATGTTTTTTATAAATGCATCCAATAAAATTAATCTTCAAATGTATCTTTATATATTTGGAGCACTTATTAATATACCATTATCAATCTTCTTAGTTAGATTATTGGGTTCTAGCACAGGTGTTATAATGTCAACACTTTTATGTTTTTTACCTCTATTAATTATAATGCCAATACAGTCTAATAAAATAATAAAAAATTTAGAAAAAGAATCTTTAAAAAAATGAGTTAATGTTGATTTATATAATTTTTATTTTATTGATTTTTATTCTGCCTATTTTGGGTAAAATTAATATTACAAAAGGCGTTAGAATTTATGGCTTTACTGCTGCATTTATTTTAATTTTCATTTTTTGTGCATTAAGGTTTGATGTTGGTTATGATTATGAGATGTATCATATGTTGATTGATGGTGATATTAAATATTATACAGCTCAAATTAATAGAATCGAGTATATACCGAGACAGTTAATACTTTTTTCGAGATTTATAGGTTTCTATCAGTTTTTTTTCATTGTGTCATCTTTTATTATTATTTATTTTTATTATAAAGCAATAAAAGAGAATAGTATAGATAGGTGGTTGTCGACTTTAATTTTTGTTTGTTTCCCATTGTTTTTTTTTATGTCACTTTCGATAGTTAGACAATTTATGGTTGTAGCAATAATTTTTTATTCTTTTAAATTTATAAAACAAAGAAAATTTTGGAAATACCTGACAGTCGTTGTATTTTGTTTTTTTATTCACAAATCTTCAATTTTAGCATTGCCGATTTATTTTTTGTACGGAAATTTTATTAATAAAAAAATAATAGTATTTATTTACATTTTAGGTTTTTTTAGTTCAAAAATACTAGCTTTTTTTATCAGACTTACTTCAGAAACGTATAGCATTTATCTTGGGGAAATAGAAGGAGAAGGTGGAAGTTTAATTTTAATTTTCTTTCAGGTTTTAGGACTATTTTTATTGCCTTTGGTCTATAATTTTAGAGATAAAGAGGACAAAGAATTTAATTTTTACTTGTTAACTTATTTTGTTGGTTTGTTTATTTGGGCAAGTTTATCAAAATTTGGTCATGCAGGAATAAGAGGAGGTTTGTACTATATGAGCTTTACAATATTGTTAATACCTCATTTAAAGAATAAAATTAAGGAATATAAAATTATTAGAGAATCAATAGCGATTATTTGCTTTCTTTTCTTTTTTGTAAATTTATATATAGTTTCTAGGCATAAAATAAAAGATGCTAATTTACCTTATCAAACTTATTTTTTTAAATCAGCTAAAGATTTTAAATCTAATGAGTAATTCTAAAAAAGTTTCTGTAATAACTGCTAGTTTTAATAATATAAAAACAATTAATGACACTCTATCTTCAATCTTAAATCAAAGTTATAATAATATTGAATTTATTATTATCGATGGATGCTCTACAGATGGGACTTTGGATCTCATAAAAAAAAGAGAAGCTGAATTTAAATCGAAATTAGCTTCTTACAAATTATTAAGTGAAAAAGACACTGGGATTGCAGATGCTTGGAATAAGGGACTTAAATTAGCAACAGGAGATGTTGTTTTTTTTCTTAATTCTGATGATTGGATTTCTGATGAAACTATTCAAAAAGCTGTGAATTCTTTAAATGTAAATAATTTAGAGCTAGTTTATGGCATATGCAATAGAGTAGATGAAGAAACAAATTATATAGGAAGCTTTCAGAAAAAATATACAAAGTATAGAGAATTATGGAATTTTGGGTTTTCTTTTACAACCTGTTTTTGCACTAAAAAAGTCTATGATACTATTGGTGGGTTTGATACTGATTATAAAATTGCAATAGACTCAGATTTCTTACTTAGATGTCTTAAAAGTAATGTTAAGTTTATTAAAGGCTCACAAGAAGTATTTATGAGAATAGGTGGAGTCAGTACAAAACATAGACTAAAAGCGCATCAAGAGTACAAACAAGCACTGATTAAAAATGGATATCCTAAACTTTTAGTTCATTTAAGTTATTTCTTCTTTAAATTTGCTTAGATTGGTTAATTTACTAAAATAATGAAAAGTCTAATGAAAAAGTGGATACAAAAAGCCATAGTGCAAAAAACAATATCTTATCTACCAGCAAGTCAGAAAATAAACTATTTTTTTCAGAAATATATAACCAAAGGAATATATTTAAAGGATATTTATTTCTATGATAGATTAAACCATGCAAGAGCTCATATAAAAAGCTATCAAGAATATAGCAATAATAATATGCCAAATATTTCTTTAGAAATTGGTTCAGGTTGGTATCCTGTTGTTCCTATTTCTTTTTTTTTAGCAGGAACTAATAAAATTTATTGCGTTGATGTTACTTTTTTAACCTCTAAAAAAAGAATAAAAACCACATTAAACAAGTTTATCGAATGCCATGAATTAGGTAAATTAAAAGATTATATTAAAATAATTCCAGAAAGGTTTCAGATAATAGAAACTATTCTTGACAATTTTGAAGACTATTCTTTAGATCAAATACTTAAAATTTTAAAGTTAAAATATCTTATTGAAGATGCTCGAAATTTGACATTAAAAAGTAATTCTATAGATTTTATAAATTCTAATAATACATTTGAACACATTTATCCTGATATATTAATTCCTATTTTAAAGGATTTCAAAAGAGTAATTAGAAAAGACGGAGTAATGTCACACTTCATAGATATGTCAGATCATTTTGCCCATTTTGATAAATCAATAAATATTTATAATTTTTTAAAATTTTCAGACACCAAATGGAAATGGATTGATAACTCTATTCAGCCGCAAAGTAGAATTAGAATTTATGATTATAAAAATATTTATTCAGATTTAAAAATACCTATTTCTAGAGAATCTTATAGAAAAGGAAACATAAAAGAATTAGAATCAATTTCTTTAGCTAAAAATTATCTTGAGAATCCTCTTGAGGAAATAGCGAAAAGCCATTGTCATTTTATTTCTAATATGAGTGAATAATGCGAATTATATAAAAACTAAGCAAAATATAGATGAAGTCTTTTTTTTTCGAATTTATTAAAACAGTATATTATTTCTACAGAAATTATATTCCTAATCATTTTATTAATAAAATACCTTTCTATTTTATTAGACACTTTTTTTACAGAAATATTTACAGATTAAAATTAGGAAAAGGAAGCAGTATTCATTTAGATTGTTTTATTAACAGATTTAATATTGAAATAGGTAAGGATACAGCTATAAATAGAAAATGTTATTTAGATGGTAGAGGAGGAATACTAATTGGAGATAATGTTTCTATCTCTCCAGAAGTACATTTAATAACAGCACAGCATAATATTAACGACCCTTCATTTACATTCGTTAAAGAGCCTATTGTATTAGATGATTATGTTTTTATAGGTACTAGAGCAATTGTTCTACCAGGAGTGCATTTAGGTAAAGGTTGTGTTGTGGCTTCAGGAGCAGTAGTAACTAAGTCTTTTCCAGAATATAGTGTTGTTGCGGGCGTTCCAGCTAAAGTTATTTCAACAAGAAATAAAGAATTAAATTATTCTTGTAAATGGATGCCGCCTTTTGACTAATATTTAATTAGTTTTGTTTTCTATGAAAAAAATACTTGTTATAGACTTTAATGGCACATCAGCTCTGTATACTCACTATTTTTCTAAAGGATTAGTTGAGGGAAATGATGAAGTGAAAATTTTAGGCAAGAAAAAACCATCCTTTTTAGATGTCTTTGAAGATTTAAATGAATACTTGGGTTTTAATTTTGGATTTAAATTTTTAGATTATGTTTTAAATTGGTTTTGGCTATTATTTAATTATCAAAAATTTGATACTATTGTTATTCAATGGTTGCAATTATTAAAGTATACTAGTGTTGAAATTAAGTTACTTAATTATCTTCAATCTAGAGTCAAACTAATTTATATAGTGCACAACTTATATCCCCATAACACAAAAAATAATAAAGTTGTAAAAAGATACAATCAATTATATCAAACTGTAAAAAATATTGCTGTTCATACTCATAAAGTAAAAAAATCAATTTTAGAGTTAAGTGGGAATACTAATATTTTAAGTATTAAACATGGTCTTTTTTTCAAAGAATTTAGACCAAAAGCTCCTAAAATTATTCTAAATAAATGTTTAATGATTGGATATATTTCTAAATATAAAGGAATAGAAGATGCATTAGAGGTCGTTAAAATATTAAAAGAAAAAGGTGTAATAATTTCTTTGGACATAATAGGGCTCGGAACGCCTAAATATTTAAATATTTTAATTAAATTAATTGATGATTTTAAAATTAAGGATCAAGTATTTATTTTATCAAAAGAGGTGCCTACTAATTTTTTAATTGATAAAATTAATGAATCTGCAATGTTGTGGTTGCCATATAAAAAAATAAGTCAAAGTGGAGTTGCATACACATCAACAGGTTTAGGTAAGCCTTTTGTTGGTTATGATGTTGGGGATTTTAAGTATTCTTTTGGAGATAAAGGAGTAGCTAAAATTGTTAAAGAAGATAATATTGAAGATTTTTCTGAGGCTGTTATAGAAGTCTTGTGTAATCAAGATTTTTATGAAAAAAATATTCAAAAATTATCTTTACAGAATTTATGGGATTCAAATAAAATAACATTAAATTTTAGAAGGTGAAATTTTCTTTAAACATAAACTCTAATAATATAAACTTAATTGTTGGAAGTTTAATTTTACCTTCCTTGCTTTTACCAATAAGATATTCTAGTTTAATACTTATAATTGCAAGTGTAGCTTCACTTTATAATTTGGTTTATAAAAGAAAGAAAGAAAGGTTATTTAGTTATTTGTTTTTTCCTTTTTTAATTTATTATTTATCAATAATAATATCATTTATTATTGATATCTATAATAATCAATTTGAAGGTAAATTTTTATTTAGGAATTTATCAGTTTTAATTATTCCACTATTTATATTTACTTCAAATTTCTCTAAAATTCAAATTCTAAATATTTTAAAAAAAACTTCTATTTTAATAACTTTTGTTGGTTTATTTTTTCTTATTTCCTGGTTTTTTGGACATTATAAATATAATAATCAGCAAGAATATCAAAAAAAAGAATGGATAAAAAATGATATAACAACGACAAAAGGCTACTTAACTAAAAATTCTAGCTACAATATAACAATTAATCCAGTATCAGAAAAGCCAAGTTTTCGAAAAGTTATTATGTTAACAAATGAGCAAACTGAAAGTTCAGTTGTAAGAGAGTTTGTTGTGAAGGCAAGAGACGCTAAAAAAGATTTTTGGGTACTACTTAGAAATGTAAATGATGGAAATTGTAAGGCTTGGTTTAATGTTACAAACGGTGAAATTGGTAAAGTTGAAGGAGGTGGAAGAGTATACTCAGAAAAGCTTCCAGAAGGTTTTTATAAGTTTACTCTTGCAAACAAACCTAAACTTAATGCTACTCGAGAATGGTTTTATATCTCTTTTGTCTCTAATAATGGGGCTTATACTTGGAATAATAATTTTAATCAAGATGTAAATCTACAATTAAGAAATCCTAATCTATATTTAGATTCAGGAGAAAATCTATTAGAAAAAAGAAGCCTCTTTAAATATAAGATTACTGATTTCACTGGTTTGGAGAATTACGCTCATAGTACGTATTTTGGTTTAATATTTATATTTGCTATAGTTGCCTTTGTTTTTAATCCATTTTTAAACAATTGGTTAAGATTTATGGTAATTATTATGAATGTCTTTGTTGTAATTACTTTAGCATCTAAAGCGATTATAATTAGTTTAGTTTTTCTTTTGCCAATTTATTATTTATTTAATTTTTTCAATTACAAGTATTTACTTGTTGTTTTGATTCTTGGATTTTTTCTAGGTTATAACGGACATATAAAAGAGAGATTTAATGACATGTTTCAAACAATAGTCAATTTAAATCAAGATAAGGATTTAGGAGATTTAAAAATTTTAAGCACTAATAATAGAATACTTATTTATAAAAATTACCTCGATTTGATAAAAAGTAATTATGTTGTTGGTTATGGTTATGAAAACGGTTTAAAAGCTGTTAATTCAGAGTATAATTATAATTTTAATGCCCATAATCAATATTTACAAGCATTATTCCATGCAGGTATTGTTGGTTTATTTTTGTTAGTTTTGTTTTCTTTCTCCCCTTTTATTTTAAAAAGAAAAACAATAAAAGAAAAACATGGCCTAGAATTTTTAATAATTTTAATTCTTTTTAATTTTTTGTTTGAATCACTTTTATTCAGACAATGGGGATTAATATTTGTTTGTTTTAGTTATGCAATTTATTTTCAATTTTTTAAATCTGAATTAAAATGGTTTCGATAATTACCCCCGTGTATAATTGTGAAGAATTTCTAGAAGAATGCATTCAGTCAGTTTTAAATCAGACATTAAAAGATTGGGAGTTAATTCTAGTAGATGACTGCTCAACAGATTCTTCAAGTAGAATAATAAATAAATATGTAGCTTTAGATACAAGAATAAAATGTTATTCTTTCAATAAAAATGTTGGTGCAGGAGTAGCAAGAAATAAAGGTATTGAAATTAGTAGAGAAAGATTTATCGCTTTTTTAGATAGTGATGATTATTGGCATAAGAACAAATTAAAATTGCAAATAGAGTATATGATTCGAAAGAATATAGACTTTTCATACACAAATTTCTTTGAATTAAATAAAGAAGACAAAGTTAATAAGATTATTTTAACACCTAAAAGTGTAAATTCTTTTTCGTTGCTTTTTAATAACTATATTAAAACCCTAACTGTTATTTATGATACAAAAAGAATTGGAAAAATTTATATGCCAAATTATAGAAAAAGACAAGATTGGGGTTTGTGGTTTAATCTTTTAAATAAGACAAATAAGGCTTATCGATTTACAGAACCATTGGCATATTATAGAACATCAAACACATCTTTAAGTAAAAATAAATTTAAATTAGTAAAAGAAAACTTCAACTTTTATAGATTTTTTTTACAAAAAAATCTTTTACAGAGCTTTATAATGATCATTTTATTTTTTGTTGTTCATTTCACATTTAAAATGTTTTTTTTTAAAAAGATTCGGAGATAAATACGTTTATTCCTCATTCAAAATTAAAATATC
>Ga0308004_10001452_pt1 | contig 10418 bp, 7 predicted proteins | sample Neamet38_FD_203156 | JGI IMG/M metagenome (GOLD analysis project Ga0308004, IMG submission 203156) | Marine microbial communities from water near the shore, Antarctic Ocean - #38 | ecosystem: Environmental > Aquatic > Marine > Unclassified | place: Southern Ocean | collected 2014-06-06 | reverse complement strand
GGGAAATTTTACTATTATAGATACCTCTGATCAAAAAAAGATAGTTAGAAATATTTGTAAAGCAGAGGAAATTGATGCGAAGAAAATAACGCCACAATTCATTCTCTCCTTCATTGATAAATGGAAAAATAAAGGTTTGCTACCAGAAGATATAAAAGAAGAAAAATTTACAGGTTTAGAAAAATCAATCTTTAAAGTCTATAAGGTTTACCAATCTAAAATTAGAGACTTAAATGCATGTGATTTTGGTGATCTTATTTTATATTGCGTAAAACTATTTGAGAATAATTCTGATATACGGCAAATCTATAGCAATAACTTTAAGTATATTTTAGTTGATGAATTTCAAGATACTAATTTTATTCAAAATAAGTGGTTAAACTTATTAGTTAATGAAAAGCAAAATATTTGTTGCGTTGGGGATGATGATCAGTCAATTTACAGCTGGAGAGGTGCCGAGATTAAAAATTTTTTAACATTTGACACTATTTATAAAGATTGTAAAATTTTTAAATTAGAACAAAACTATAGATCTACAAAAAATATATTAGAAACAGCGTCTACTCTAATTTCATATAATAATGGAAGGGTAGAAAAAAAACTTTGGTCATCTGCTCAGCAGGGTGAAAAAGTAAAACTTAATTGCTATCACACTGGTAGAGAAGAAGCTGAAGCTATTAGCGATATAGCAGAAAAAAATTTAAAAAATAAGTATTCTTTAAATGATGTAGCCATTCTTGTTAGGGCAATCTACCAAACGCGTGAATTTGAGGAAAGATTTCTTAAGGTAGGATTGGGCTACAGAGTTCTGGGTGGAACAAAGTTTTATGAAAGAGCTGAGGTAAAAGATGCTGTTGCATATTTAAGAATAATAAATCAAAAATATGATGACTTAGCACTAGAAAGAGTGATTGGGAGTCCCCGCCGAGGTATTGGGGAGAGCACACTTAACCAACTGTATAGTTTTGGTAGCCAAAATAAATTGTGCCTAGAAGATTCTATAAAAAAAAATTTAGAAACCAATAGTTTAAAGCCTAAAATGAAAACAAGTCTGACTCAATTAACTAAATTGATTGATAAATGGAGACTAGATTCAAATACAAAAAAACACTATGACCTTTTGAAAACTGTACTAGACGAATCTGGTTATAGTGAAATGCTTAAAAATAAAAATGATATAGAAAACGAAAACCGTCTTGAGAACATAAAAGAATTGCTTCGAGCTATGCATGACTACGATAACCTACAATCTTTTTTAGAACATGTTGCGCTTGCGACCTCGATAGATAAAGAATGGGAGGGAGAAAAAATCAATTTAATGACTATGCATGCGGCAAAGGGGTTGGAATTTGATGTGGTTTTTTTACCAGGCTGGGAGGAAGGTCTGTTTCCACATCAAAAATCTTTAGAAGAAAAGGGAGATTTGGGCTTAGAGGAAGAGAGAAGATTGGCGTATGTAGGCATAACCAGAGCTAAAAAGGAAGCATATTTATCTTTTGCCATGAAAAGATCTTATCATGGTGAGTGGATGGATGCCTTACCCTCAAGATTTGTTAACGAAATACCTGATGAAAATATTGAAAAAAATGAAATAAGTTCTAATGAGGAAGCAGAACAAGATTTTGAATTTAATCAAGATGTAAGTATTGATTATGATAGCGATTACAAAAGTCCAGGATGGGAAAGATATAAAAAAAATAAAATGTTAAAATGAAAAAAATAAACAAATTAAGAAAACTTTTTAATCAATATAATCTTGACGGATACATCGTGCCAAAAAATAATAATTTTTTTGGGGAATATGTTCCAACCTCAGAGGATAATTTGAAATATATTTCAAATTTTACAGGCTCGGCTGGTTTTGCGATTATTCTTAAAAATAAGAATCTTATGTTTGTGGATGGTAGGTACACTACTCAAGCAGCTATTCAATGTGGGAAAGATTATAAAATTTTTACAATTCCAAAGCACTATCCCTTTAATGTTTTTAATAGTAAAAATTTAAACTTAGGGTTTGACCCTAGACTTCATACTGAAAATTCACTAAAGAGACTTTTTAAAAATTCATTTATTAAGCTTAAACCAATTAATAAAAATTTAATAGATTTACTTTGGAAGCGAAAAAAGAATTTGAACATTAAGCCTTTTTATTTAATTAAAGATCAAGATGCAGGAGAAAAATTAGAAAATAAATTAATTAAACTAAAAAAATTAATTACACTTAATAAAGTTGATTATCTATTTACTACAGCGCCTGAAAATATAGCTTGGTTGTTGAATATACGAGGACATGATACTGACTATTCGCCACTTCCTAACTCACATGCCTTTATTGGGAAAAATAAAGAAATAATCCTTTTTTGTAATTTAAAAAAGATAAACAAATCTTTGAAATCAAAATTAAATAAAAAAATTAAGATTTGTGATATTGATCAACTTCCAACTTTTATTGCAAGATTGTCAAATAAAAAAATATTAATTGACATATTAACTTGTTCTATATTTTTCAAAGCACTCATTAATAGAAAAAATTTAATAACAGAAAAACAAGATCCAATTTATTTGTTAAAATCTTTAAAAAATAAAACTGAAATTAAAAATTCTATCAAATCACACATATTTGATGGGGCAGCTTTAGCTAAATTTATATTCTGGTTAAAAAATAGCTTTAAGATAAAAAAAATTACTGAGATTTCAGCACAAGAAAAGTTATTAGAGTTTAGAAAAAAAAATAAATCATTTTATTCTCCGAGTTTTCCGACTATCTCTGGCACTGGACCTAACAGTGCAATTATTCATTATAAAGCTGAGGAAAAAAGTAATCGTTTGTTAAAAAAAGGAGATATTTATTTGGTAGACTCTGGAGGTCAATATTTATACGGAACTACCGATGTAACTCGAACTCTTTCTCTTGGGGTTAAGAGCCCAAAAATTAAAGAAATTTTTACAAGAGTTCTTAAAGGACACATAGCGGTAGCATCTTATGAACTTAATAAAGCCTCGAATGGTGACAAAATAGATCAAGTAGCCAGAAAACCTCTAAGAGATATAAATTTAGACTATCCTCACGGAACAGGGCATGGAGTTGGTTCTTTTTTGAATGTTCATGAAGGGCCTCAAGCGATTTCAAGAGGTAATAAAGTTAGTTTTAAAGAAGGAATGATAACCTCTAATGAACCGGGCTTCTATAAAAAAAATCACTTTGGCATAAGAATAGAAAATTTAATCTATGTTAAAAAAATAAAAAATAAATTAAAATTTGTAGACTTAACCTTAGCTCCAATTGATAAATCTCTTGTAGAAATAAAACTCTTAACCACCACCGAAAAAAATTGGCTCAACACATATCATCAAAGAGTGTTTAAAAATCTAAAACAGTTTATGAATAAGTTTGAATTGACTCAACTTAAAGAAGCTTGTTCAAATATTTAAGAATTTATACCAATCGTTCTCATAAATAATATCAATACCTGATTCTTTAGCCTGCTTCATTTTTGATTTTGTTGGCTTATTATTTCCTATAACAAGAATGTTTAATTTTTTTGATATAGAGCTAAGCACTTTGCCCCCATTTTCTTCAACTAAGGACTTAGCTTCAGATCTGCTAATTTTTTCAAACCCTCCTGTAAACATTATTGTTTTACCACTTAACTTTCCTTTTGTGTTTAGAATCTTAGAGTTTGTTATTTTTAGATATTTAATCAGAGAAAGTATAATTTCACTATTTGATTTGTTGGAAAAAAAATTTTCTAAAGATTTTAATTGAGCAGACCCAATTCCATCTAACTCATCAATACTATTTAATAAGTTTTTTCTTTTTTGCGTATTGAAAAGCTCGATGAGTTTTTTAATGGAAATAAAAAAAATTCCTAGTAGTTTTGCATTTTCTTCTCCGATGTGTCTTATGCCAAGAGAATAAATAAATTTATCTAATGATATATTTGATGAATTCTTTATTGCATTCTTTAAATTTTCAGCAGATAGTTTGCCCCAACCCTCTAGGCTTGAAATTTTTGTATAATCGAGATTGAAAATATCAGAAGGAGTCTTAATTAACTTTAATTCCCAAAATTGATCTATAACTTTTTTTCCCAAACCATCTATATTGAATGCATCTTTTGAAACAAAATGTTTCAGTTTCTCTTTTGCTATATGTTGACATATATATTCTTTATCCAAACATCTTCTTATTGCGTCCACTTTTTTAGTATTAGTGTTGATTTCTTTAACTGTTTGAGAGCCACAAGAAGGACATTTAGTGGGGAAAATATATTTTTTTATATTTTTTTTTCTTTTATTTAAATCTACTGATACTATTTGCGGGATTACATCACCTGCTCTTTGAATGCTCACATAATCACCAATTCTTATATCTTTTCTAATTATCTCTTCTTCATTGTGAAGTGTTGCGTTAGAAACAACTACACCACCAACTGTTACAGGTTCAACTTTAGCCACAGGGGTTAACGCTCCTGTTCTTCCTACTTGAATAATTATATCTTTAACTACTGTAGTAGCTTTAACGGATGAAAATTTATAAGCTATAGCCCATCTTGGAGAATTGGATGTGTTGCCTAGTCTAACTTGCAGGTCAAGATCGTTAACCTTTATAACCATGCCATCAATATCATAGTCTAGATTTGATCTAATCTTTTCAATTTTATTATGTTGATTTTCTATGTCGATAATATTTTTTGCTAAATAATTATGTGGATTAGTTTTAAATCCCCACGCATTAATTTTTTTTAAAAAATCAGTTTGATTTTTAAAAACTAAAGGTTTGATTTCACCAAAAGCATATGCAAAGAATTGTAAGGGTATTTTTTCAGTCATAGCAGAATTTTTTTGTCTTAACGAACCCCCAGCAGCATTTCTCGGATTTGCAAATTTATCTTTGATTTTTTCAAAATCCTTCTTCCCAATATAAACCTCTCCTCTAATCTCGAGAATACTCGGAATGTCTTTTCCCTTAATTTTATTGGGTATTTGCTTAATTGTCATAAGATTTTCAAGAATATCTTCTCCTGTTGTTCCGTCCCCTCTTGAAAGACCTCTAACTAATAAACCATCTTTGTAGGTTAAAGATGCAGAGATACCATCTATCTTTGGTTCTAATGAAAAAAAAAAATTTATATTTTTATTATTTAAATAGTTGTTAATTTTTTTTATAAAATCTTTTACATCATTAATATTAAATGCATTAGCTAGGGAAAGCATGGGTTTAGAATGTTTTATTTTTGTAAATTTATCAGATGGCTTGAAGCCAACGTTATTGGTAGGTGAGATAAATTTTTTTAAAAAAATATTATCTTTTTCTATCTTAATAGTTTCTTTTTTTATATCATCATATTGTTGATCGGTAATAACTGGAGAATCTTCATCATAATAAAATTTATTATATTTTTCTAATAGTTTTATTTTTTTTAGATAATCTTTAATAATATTATCTTTTGAGTGAGACATTTATTTTATTTTAAGATTCTTTTAATAGTTTTTTTAATTAAACTATAATTTTCTTTTTTATCTACTTTTTTTTTTAATTTGTATTCTTTATTTAATATTTTATAAGATTGCTCGTACCATTTGCTTGAGTTGTAATTATAACCCAAAATAACTGCAGCTTTTCTTGCTTCATCTTCTAGGCCAACTCGATAATAAACTTCGACCAAACGGTGTAATGCCTCTTCGATAAATATGGTTTCAGAATAATCTTTAACAATTGTTTTGAGTCTGTTAATTGCTGGTATCCATTTTTGCGTAGAAATATAATATTTTGCAACATACATTTCTTTAGCAGCCAGCTGATTAATTATTAAATCTTTTTTAAATTTTAAATCTAAAGCATACTCTGTGTCAGGAAATTTTTTTAAAAAAAGGTCTATTTGATCTCTTGATTTTAATAGAGGGTCAATATCTTTAGTTTCATCTAAAATCTGTTCGTAAAGTGTAATAGCTCTTAAGTAGTGAGCATAAGCAATATTTTTATCTGCTGGATACTGAATGATATATCTTTCTAGGCCGGTGTTGGCTTCCTCATAAAATGATATTAAATATAAGCAGTAACTAGACATCAATAAAGCTTTTGCAGAATATTCAATTTTTGGTAAGATTACTTCTGCCTCGGAAAACTTCTTGGAGGCAATAAAATATTTTCCTTCATTCATGGCGTCCACAGCTTCCTTATAGACTTCATATGACATTTCTTTAAGTGCTGGATTAATTACTACTGGTTCTTTTTTTGAACAGGATATAAATAAGAAAATTATTAAAAAAAAATAGACTACTTTTTGATACATTGCTTTACTCTTATCAAAATAAATTAATTAGGTAAATTTTTTAAAAATTTAAGCGTTGACTGCTAGCTTGTTTGTTGGTTTTTTGAAATAGTTTTTTGTAGAGATTGCTTCTCCTTGTTCAATTATGATAAAATTTGATCGATCTTTGAAAATAGCTCTAAGGAATGAATTACTTAAACTGTGACCACCTTGGGAACATTTTACGCTACCTAATATTCTGTATCCCGACAACAAAAAATCACCTGCTAAATCTAAAATTTTATGGTTAACAAATTCTTTGCTGTTCCTTAGTCCTTCATCATTTAGGATTTCATTATTTTTGATAACTATTGCATTTTCTAAAGACCCACCTTTAGCTAGGCCAATTTTTTTAATTTTCTCTATATCCTCATATAAACAAAATGTTCTTGAAGTATACACATCTATTAGATCTGCATTTGTGAAATTAATTTGATTACTTTGCGTTCCTATTACATCGTTGGAATACACTAGCTGAAAGTTGACTTTTAAACCATCTGGATTAGGTTCTATTGAAACTTCTCTTTCATTTTCTTGGAGCTTAAATTTTTTGATGATTTTTAAATATTTTCTTTTTGCGTTTAAAGTTTTAACGCCAGCACATGTTATTGTTTCAACAAATTCTTTAGAAGATCCATCCATAATTGGAACTTCAGAATTACTAATTTCTATTAACGCATTGTCTATTCCAGTAATATAAAGTGCTGCCAATAAATGCTCTACTGTTGACACGGAAACTTCGAATTTGTTTTGAAGTGTTGTACAAAGTTTGGTGGAACTTACGTTTTCAAAATTAGCTTTTATAACATTGTTTTTATTTAAATCTGCTCTCTTAAAAACTATTCCATGATTTTCAGCTGCAGGAAGTATTTTAACTTTTGTCTTTAATCCGCTATGAAGACCTATACCTTTAAATACAACTTCTTTTAGAATTGTTTTTTGGAAAGGATCTAACATGATATTCTTATACAAAATAAAGCAATTTCTGCTAAAACAACTAATGTTTCAGAAAAATACAATACATCTAACTAAATAATTTTGTAAAAAAATTTGAAATCAGTGATTTTTTTGGGTGTATAACTGGAATTGCTTCTTTTTCCCACCCTTTGGCTATTAACTCAGCCGCTCCATTTAAGCTTAATAGAGAAATATCCTCAATATTTTTATCAATTATAAATTCTGGATTAATTAATTTATTTTTAAGAAGAGCAAATTTAATATTTTTGAAGTAATCAAAATTTTCAATAACTAAATAGATGGTATTATTATTTTTTCTAAAATAATTTAAATTTGTGTTTTTTTCATAACATATTTCAATTAATTCATCTAAACGCGCAGAAATTATATTTAAAATTAATTGATGTTTAATTTTTCTATATGGAGAGGAGGAAAAAAAAAAACTATCAACACAAGACTCTTCATCATTTTCTAAAACAGACATTAAATCAGTTTCTTTCAAAAAAAACTCCACTTCACTAATTTTTAAGGAGCAAAGCTTAGAAATATCTTTGATGATTAAGTCGGTACCAAAATCAAAATCTTGGGTCAAAACATAGGACTTATTTTTAAATAGTGAGATATTTATTCTTTTATCTTCAAGTGAAATAACTGTAAAATTTTTATTTGTTTTATTTTTTTTTAATAAATTAATTCCCTCAACAAAAGGTTTTAATATAATTCGGTCTATATTTAGCCCACAATTATTAAAAACTAATTTTATATTTTTTAGAATATTTTTATTTACTAAAAAAAAAGTCATATTTTGATTATAAAATTCTCCAAAGAGACCTATTGGTAAATTTTCTAAATTATCGCTGTCTAAAGAAAAACTAGAATTAAAAAGATGAACCAGAGAATGTTTATCTTCATTTGATGTAATTATTGTTTTAATGTCATTTAATATATAAGTAATGTCTTCTTTAGAAACTTGTGAGCCGTTTAATTTTTTATAACCACTAATATTAATGCAGTTCACATTCTTCGGGTTGATAATTACTGATGCTTTAGAGAAAAAATAATTTATCTCATCTTCAATTAAGTTGATTTTTTTTTTTACTAATTTTGTTACAAGATCAATATCAACTATTTTACCATTTTGAATTCCTGCAGAATCTATTTTTATATTCTTAATTAATTTATAGTCTTTGTTTTTATTGTAGGACACAACAAAAAGAATAATTTTGTTATCACTAAGATTGATTATTAAATAGGGCTCGTTTATTTCCATATTATATTATTGTAAAATTAATTGATCCTTAATTCTATAGTCTAATATTTTATATTTAGAAAAATTATCATCTTGTAAAAGTGAATCTACCTCTAGTAATATTTTTTGGTAGTTGGTTGTTGGCAACTTAATAGTTATTTCGTCTTTAAGTAGGATGTCCCACCTTCCTATATCAAAATAGTAAAAAGCTTTTATATTATTAATTTTAAAATTACTTTTTTTTAGATTTTTAAAAAAAAAACTGAAATCTTTATAGTTGCCAATAATCACAGGTAAATTTTCGTAAATTTTTAGCCGAACATAAATAATTTTTTCACCATTTTCGGTTAAATAAAAAAAAAATTTGCCGTCAATTTCATTTGTTGCCACAGGTTTTTTTTCAGATATTAAAATTTTTAAAGTATTAGGGTATTTTTTTTTTAACTGTATGCCGGATACAAAGTCATATTTATCAATAATTTTAGTAATTTTTTTTTCTTTTAAAAAAAATAAGCTTGTGTTTTTTAAGGATTCTAATTCACTTTTTATCTTGACTAAATTAAAATCAGAAGTTTGTTCTATTATAATTTTTTTTATGGGAAAAATACCAATAAAGTTTTGTTTTTTTTCGTTTAAATTATAAGTGCTGAAAACAATAAAAAAAAAAATTAGTAAAAAAAATTTATTTTTTGGAATCATCTGTTAATACTTGCGTCGTCAATAATAACTTTAATAAGATTTTTGAATGAAAAGCCCGCGTAGTTAGCTATTTCAGGAACGAGGGAGAGGCTTGTCATCCCTGGCTGTGTATTAATCTCTAATAAATAAAATTTATTATCTTTAAATTTAAAGTCAGATCTTGTCACACCACGGCATTTTAATGCCTTGTGAGCTTTCTTTGCTAAAACTAAAACTTCTTTGTATTTTTTTTTTGATAAATTTGCTGGCATTAAATGTTCTGTATTTGCAGATTTAGAATATTTAGCCTTGTAGTCATAAAATTTTCTTTTTGGCTTTAATTCTATTGCGCCCAAAGATTTTTCATTAATGACGGCAACTTGAATTTCTTGACCTCCAATAAAATTTTCAATTATTAATGTTTTATATTTTTTTATTAATTTATTTACATTTTTTTTTAACTCAATAAAATTTTTACATATATTTACACCAATACTTGATCCTTCGTTGGTTGGTTTTAAAACTAAAGGATAGAATAGGCTTGAGTGCAATGTTTTTTTTTTTAAAACATCGTGATAGTTAATAATGTTTAATTCAATGTATTCTGGGGTTCTAATTTTATTTATTTTAAATGCTCTTTTAGATATTATTTTATCCATAGAATTCATTGAAGATAATATGCCAGAATGAGTGTATGGAATTTTAAAGTATTCAAAATAACTTTGAGCTATACCGTCTTCACCGTCTCTACCATGTAATGCATTAAAAATTATGTCTACATTATAATTTTTAATTTTTTTAAAATCTTCTTTTGCTGGGTCAAAATTTAAAACTTTATAGTTTAAGTTTTTAATGGCATTTGAGCATGCTCTTCCTGATTTTAAACTCACTTCTCTTTCGCTAGATGTTCCGCCACTAACTACTAAGATTGTTTTTTTTTTCATAAGGTTGCTAGTTGTTCTGTCCGATTATTTTTAATTCTAGTTCTAAATTAATCTTCGTTTTTTGATATACATTTTCTTTAACTTTATTTATTAATTCTTCTAACTCTCTTGATGTTGCTTTTCCGTTATTGATGAAAAAATTACAATGCTTGTCCGATATTTTTGCATTTCCAACTTTAAAATTTTCACAATTTGATTCTTTAATTAATTTCCAGGCTTTTTTATTTTTCGGATTTTTAAATGTACTTCCACACGTTTTAATTTGACTAGGTTGAG
>Ga0308004_10001449_pt1 | contig 10428 bp, 12 predicted proteins | sample Neamet38_FD_203156 | JGI IMG/M metagenome (GOLD analysis project Ga0308004, IMG submission 203156) | Marine microbial communities from water near the shore, Antarctic Ocean - #38 | ecosystem: Environmental > Aquatic > Marine > Unclassified | place: Southern Ocean | collected 2014-06-06 | reverse complement strand
AACAGATAGTAATGGATATACAATGATGTTTGCTGTAATAATGGTATTCGTTGTTGGTTCTTTGTTAGCCTTTTTAGCATCGTCTTTAAAGCCTGCAATCAAAGAAAACGAGAGAATAGAAAAGCAGCAAAATATTTTGTATGCAATGGGGGTAAATGAAAATGATGCCTCTAATGCAAACTTTGTTTCTACAACAGTCGCAGGTGCAGAGTTTAAAAAATACATCAAAAAACAATTGGTTTTAGAAGGAAATAAAGTTTCTGAAAGTCAAGATGCATATTTAATTGATGTTAAAAAACAGCAAGCGAATGCAAAAGATGGTAAAGTAAGAAAGTTGCCTTTATTTGTTGGGGAAAAAGAAGGTAAAACATTTTATGTAGCACCAATTAGAGGAAAAGGTCTTTGGGATGCAATTTGGGGGTATATTTCTATGGATGAAAATATGATAGTACAAGGTGCTTATTTTGATCATAAAGGAGAAACGCCAGGTTTAGGAGCCAACATAAAACAACGTTATTTTATGGATGATTTTATTGGAGAACACCTAATGACAGAAGCAGGAGTATTTAAAGGAATTACTGTGAAAAAGGGGAATAACGATGCAGTTAATGAAGATAAAACAGATTATGAAGTAGACGCAATTGCTGGTGCAACAATTACCGGTGATGGTGTTTCTGCCATGATAAAGAAAGATTTATCATTATATGTGCCTTACTTTAAAAATTTAAAAAAATAATTTATGGGACTTTTATCAAAAAGAGACGCAGCATTACTTACAGACCCATTAGCAGATAACAATCCAATTACTATACAAGTACTGGGTATTTGTTCTGCTTTAGCAATTACAGCAGAATTAAAAGCTTCTATTGTAATGGCAGTATCTGTTCTATTTGTATTAGGTTTAGGAAACGTAGTTATTTCTTTAATGAGAAATATTATACCTTCAAAAATTAGAATTATTGTACAGTTAATTGTTGTTGCTACTTTAGTAATTATTGTAGATTTAGTACTAAAAGCATTTGCTTACGAACTAAGTAAAACACTCTCGGTTTTTGTAGGGTTAATTATTACAAACTGTATTATTATGGGGCGTTTTGAAGCTTTTGCTTTAGGAAACGGACCGTGGAGAGCTTTTTTAGATGGTATAGGAAACGCAGTTGGATATGGTGTCATTTTAATTGCAGTTGGTTTCTTTAGAGAACTTTTAGGTTCTGGTACTTTATTAGGTTTTAAAGTTTTAGGAGATCCTATAGAAAAAACAGGCTTATATGCAATAGGATACGAGAATAACGGATTTATGTTACTATCGCCAATGGCATTAATTGTAGTTGGTATTCTTATCTGGATACAACGTAGCAGAAATACATCATTAATAGAAGAAAACTAGAAGTTAGTAATTAGTAAACAATTTTTGTTAGAGAGTACTAAGAACTAAAAATTCAAAAAATATGGAACATATAGAATTATTTTTCAAGTCGATATTTATAGACAACATGGTATTTGCAACTTTCTTAGGAATGTGTTCTTACCTTGCAGTATCTAAGAAAGTGGCAACAGCTGTTGGTCTTGGAGCCGCTGTAATATTTGTATTAGCAGTAACGGTGCCTTTAAACTGGCTGTTAGATCAGTATATTTTAAAGGATGGTGCATTGGTTTGGTTAGGTCCAGAATATGCAGATTACGATTTAAGCTTCTTATCATTTATTATGTTTATTGCAACCATAGCAACTATGGTGCAATTGGTAGAAATAATTGTTGAAAAATTTTCACCATCATTATACAATTCATTAGGTATTTTCTTACCATTAATTGCAGTAAACTGTGCAATTTTAGGAGGAAGTTTATTTATGCAATCTAGAGAAATTCCTTCTTTAGGCTTAGCATTAACTTATGGGGTTGGGTCTGGAATTGGTTGGTTTTTAGCAATTTTAGCAATTGCTGCAATTCGTGAGAAAATAAGATATTCAAGTGTTCCACCGGCATTAAGGGGTTTAGGAATTACGTTTATTATTACAGGACTTATGGCAATTGGTTTTATGAGTTTTGGAGGTATGTTAACTGGTGGAGACGAAGAAGTGAAGCCGGCTGCAGCACCTGAAGTTGTTATCGAAAAAGTACAAGAAAAAGTAAAAAAAGAAGAAATAGCAAATAATACTAAAACTATAAAATAATATGATTTTAGCCGCAGGAACGTCAGGAACAGTGATCGCTACAGTTGCAGCCTTTTTATTAATAACTTTGTTATTGGTAACGTTGCTATTGTTTGTGAAACAGAAATTATCACCATCGGGTCCAGTAACCATTATGATTAATGGAGAAAGAGAAATTGAAGTAGCTTCAGGAGAGACGTTGTTAACTACTTTAGGAAGTAATAAAATTTTCTTACCATCTGCATGTGGTGGTGGTGGAACATGTATTCAATGCGAATGTCATGTAAACGAAGGTGGAGGTGAAGCACTACCAACAGAATTACCTCACTTTTCTAGAAAAGAATTAAAAAGTGGTGCACGTTTGGCTTGCCAAGTAAAGGTAAAACAAAACATGAATATTTCTATTCCGGAAGAGGTTTTTGGAATTAAAAAATGGGATGCAGTAGTTGTTAGAAATTACAATGTAGCCTCTTTTATTAAGGAATTTGTTGTAGAAATTCCTGCAGATATGGGTTACAAAGCAGGTGGATATATTCAAATTGAAATACCTCCTTGTGAAGTAAAGTTTGCAGAGATGGATATTACAGCGCATCCTGAAGAGCATGACTCACCAGATAAATTTAAAGCCGAATGGGACAAGTTTAAACTGAGACCTTTGGTTATGAAAAACAAAGAAACTATCGAAAGAGCATATTCTATGGCTTCTTATCCTGCAGAGGGAAGAGAAATTATGTTAAATGTGCGTATAGCCACACCTCCGTTCGATAGAGCAAAAGGTGGCTGGATGGATGTAAATCCTGGGGTTGCTTCTTCGTATATATTTGGTTTAAAGAAAGGTGATAAATGTGTAATTTCAGGACCTTATGGAGAATTCTTCATTAATGAATCTGAAGCAGAAATGTTATATGTAGGTGGTGGAGCAGGTATGGCACCAATGAGGTCTCATTTATATCATTTATTCAGAACCTTAAAGACAGGTAGAAAAGTAAGTTATTGGTATGGTGGACGTTCTAAAGCAGAATTATTTTATTTAGACCACTTTAGAGCATTAGAAAAAGATTTTCCAAACTTTAAATTTTATATTGCTTTATCTGATCCATTAGAAGTAGACAATTGGACTGTTAAAAAGGATATCAATGATGAAGATGCAGATGGATTTGTAGGGTTTATTCATAACTCAGTTATAGAAAATTATTTAGATCATCATGAATCACCAGAAGATATCGAATTGTATTTTTGTGGGCCACCATTAATGAACAATGCAGTTCAAAAAATGGGAGAAGACTTTGGTCTTGCAGATGAAAACATTCGTTTTGATGACTTTGGAGGATAGGCCTTCTATCATTTTAAATAGGGTTGAGAAATTTTAAATTATATAAAACCGATTCAGAAATGAATCGGTTTTTTTGATGCACCAAAAAACAGTAGTTTTATACTATAATATATTACAATGAATTGGATTTTTTGCCTCCTTATTTTAATAACTATTTTAGTGATAATTGGTGTTTTTCTTTATTGCTATCAGGAGCGGTTGATTTTTTTGAATGGGAAAAAGTTACAAAGAGCATTCCCATTTAAATTTTCAAATAATTTTCAAGAGATTTTTCTAAAAACAAAAGATGGTCAAGAGATAAACGCGCTACATTTTAAATTAGAAAAGCCAAAAGGTGCAGTATTATTTTGCCACGGTAATTCAGGAAATATAGAAAAATGGGGGACAAAAGTTTCTTTTTTTTTAGACTATAACTATGAAGTTGTTATTTTTGATTATCGAAAATATGGCAAAAGCACAGGTTGTTTTAATGAAACAACAATGTATAGTGATGCCTTGCTAATGTATGACTATTTAAAAAGCGCTTTTAAAGAAGAAAACATAGTGGTGTATGGGTTTTCTTTAGGAAGCACATTCGCTGCTAGAATTGCAGCTATAAATAATCCAAAAGAATTAATTTTAGAAGCTCCATTTTTCAATTTCATGAAAGCAGTGAAATTTTACTCAAAATTTGCGCCAATCTTCCTATTAAAATACAAGTTTAGAACAGACATAGATATTGTAAAGGTAAGCTCACCAATTACAGTTTTTCATGGTAATAAAGATAAGACTACTTCCTTTCAAGATTCTAAAAGATTATTTGAATTAAACCCGTCTGTAAATAATAGATTTATTGAAATAGATGGCGGCACACATCATAATATTCGAAGCACTAAATTGTATCTTGAAAAGTTACAAGAAATTTTAAGACGTTAGTATTTTCTGAATGATATATATTGTATTTTTGGAATCTTATAAATTGATATGAAGCGTTTAGAGAAAATTTTAAAGGAGAAAAAATATATTAAAATTCCTTTAAGAAGAATAGCAACAAATCATTTAGAATTAAAAGCAAAAATTAATGGGGTAAAAGGTCGCTTTATTTTAGATACAGGTGCTTCTAATTCGTGTGTAGATTTTAATGCAATAGATAATTTTAATCTGATTGCCGAAGAGAGTGAGACAAAAGCTTCGGGAGCAGGCGCAACAGACATGGAAACCCAAGTCTCTAAAAATAATATTTTAAAAATAGGAAAATGGAAGACTTATAAGCTCCATTTGGTATTGTTTGATTTATCTCATGTAAATACTGCTTTAACGGATCACAATGCAAATGAAGTAGACGGTATTATTGGGGCAGATGTTTTGCGAAGGGGGAAAGCACTTATAGATTATAGTAAAAATGTTTTATATTTAAAGAAAACAAAAAAATAATTAATTAAAATTAGATAACATGAGTTTGCAAAACGATGTAATGGATAAAATGAAGGAAGCAATGAAGGCAAAGGATACTGTTGCTTTACAGGCTTTAAGAGCAGTTAAATCTGCCTTTTTATTAGCCAAAACAGCAACAGGTGTTCAGGTAGAAATTACTCCAGACCAAGAACTTAAAATTATACAGAAACAAGTAAAGCAAAGAAAAGATAGCGCAGCTATTTTTATAACACAAAATAGACAAGATTTAGCAGATCCAGAATTGGCAGAAATAGCTGTCTTAGAACAATTTTTACCAGCAGCTTTATCTGAAGAGGAAATTGAAAAGGTTGTAGCCGAAACGATTACAAAATTAGGTGCTTCAGGAATGAAGGATATGGGTAAAGTAATGGGTGTTGTTTCTAATGCTCTTTCTGGGCAAGCAGATGGTAAAGTAATCTCTACTTTGGTAAAGAAGTTGTTGATGAATTAATTTTTTAAGTATAATTATGGCTCCATAGTTCAACTGGATAGAATATCAGGTTTCGACCCTGACGGTTGCAGGTTCGAGCCCTGCTGGAGTCACTTACATAAACCAATCATTTTTTATAAGAATGATTGGTTTATTAATTAATAGCAAGTTCTTACTCATTTTGTAATAAATATCGCTCGATACTCTCTTTACTACCTAAATTAAGTTTTGTTTTAAGACGCCCTTTTTTTATAACAACACTGCGGTATTGAATGCTTAAAATTTGAGAAATCTCGTGCATAGTAAAGTTTAATTTTAATAGTATACAGAACTCAAGATCTCTAGAAGTTAATTTTGGGTGTTTTGTAATAAGGTTCTTAGAGAAATATTCATTGTTTTCATTAAACTTAATAATGAAATTTTTCCAGTACATATTCTTTTCGTCTACACTTTTGTCTTTTGAATTAAACGTATTTAGTGCTTCGCGCAAATTCAGATTTAATAAATCTAGGTCAATAATTTTTTTTGACAATATAGCTTTAGACTTTCTTGCGGTACCCTTATAAGATTTTAAACTTTTCTTTTCTACCCCAATTAATGCTTTTAAAATATTTGTTCTTTTTTTATAAGCCAAAGTCAATAATAAAAAAGAAAAAGCAGCTATAATAAGTATAAATGATATTTGATATTTATTTTTTTCTTCAATTAAATTCTTTTGAGTCTTTAATGAATTGATGTTTTTATTACTCGCGAGAAGCTCAGTTTTAATAACATCATTTACCTTCTTATTTAAACTATCTGATAGTTTAAATAAATTTTCTTTAACCAATAAGTTTTTTGTGAAGTCATTTTTTTTGAGGATTTCTAGTGTTTTTAGAAATGAAGTTTTGTCAATTAAACTTCCTTGTTTGTACATAGAATCTATTGCTATCTGTTTAAACTCTTGCGCTAATTCAATGGTGTCATTAACGCTTGATAAGTATCGTATATAATCATCAAAAAGCTCTAAAGTTTCGTTAGATTGAAGCTTTTTTGCGATGTTAAAACTCGTTTTAAAAAAATAACCAATACTATCTTTACTGTTATTTTTTTTTGACTTTAATAAAATATTTCCTTTTAAATTGTAATAGCCTGCAAGAATACGTAAGTTTTCTACTTTAAGTAGGTGCTTTTGTTGAATGCGATTTAGAATATTCTGAGCTCCAGTAATGTTATCTAACTCTAGGAAACAATTGCTATAATTTATTAATGTGAGATAGTAGTAACTATAATCTTTTATACTTAAATGATACGAAGCACTCTTTTCGTATAATGGCAATGCGAGGTCGTGTAATTGATTTTTTTATAGAAATTAGCTAAATTATTTTGATAATTAGCCAACTCATTACTGGATCCTGCATCCTTTAAAAAAGGCAACGCTTTTTCAAAATTGTCTTTTGATTTTTTAAAATTATTTTTCAAACTATACAGAGAAGCCAACTGTGAATATATTTCCCCTTTATTTTTGCTTGTTAAGTATTTATTTGACAAGAGGTTTTCAAATAAAGAGATAGCTTTATTATTCTTACTATTTCTTTTATATAGAATAGCTAAATTTATTAGGGTTCCAATATTATTTTTTTCAGAACCAATAGACAATGATCGTTTAAAATAAATAATTGAGCTGTCTTTTTTATTTTGATACCAAAAGTACAGCGCTGCATTATTTAAATCCTTAGATTTTATTGAATCTGGTTCAATAGTATGCTGTTTAAGAATTTTTTTTAAAAAATAATAAGAACTATCTGGTTGTGTATTAAAGTAACTTATAATTTTTTGTCTAAACACATTAATGTCAACTTCCTGACTAAAAGAGATTGTGGTAATTAAAGCGAAAGCCAAGTAGCATAAAATTTTCTTACTCATGTTTAGCATCTTTTCAATGCAAGTTAGTTGTTTTAGGAAACTTAATTACATTTTTTTTTATTATAAATAGCAAAAAAAAAACTGTAGACCATTTGTATACCTGTTAGTTTTTAAGTATTTCGATTAAATACTTATCTTGAATCCAAATTAACATTGATTACAACAAAAATAAATAATTAGCATAATAATGAGGAAAAAACGTAAATCAAATCAGAAAACGTCTCCAAAACAAAAAAAGATGTTAGATATGTTGGCCGTCCTAATTGTTTGTGGAATCTTAGGTCTGATAATTATGTTATTGATTTTAATATTAGCAGATATCGAGTTAAACAGTAATATTTATTTTGTATAAACTTAAAGTGTCTTGTAAAATTTATTAGGTGTCATACCTGTTTTAGTTCTAAAAGCTCTAAAAAAAGATTGGTGCGAATTAAAACCCGATTCTTCAGCTAATGACAATATAGAACAACGCTTTAGGTAACCCTTTTTTATTAAATTAATTGCGAAATCAATTCTTAAACTATTAACATATGTTTTCCAGTTTCCTTGGGTATTATCTAAAATACTTGAAACTACGTCTTTATGGTCTAAATCCATTTTTGCACAAAGGGTTAATGTCAAAAGTTTTTTATTTAAAAATAATTGTTCACTAATCATTTTATCATTTATTTTCATGAAAACTTCATTACTATTTTCTAATTTATTAATATCCATTTTGTGCAGTGTTGGAATAATAACTACTATACTAGGGTATAAAGCGAGACTAACTGATGATAAAAAACTAAAAATTTGTGTTAGGTAGTTAAATAATAAATCATATTTAGAATAAGAACTATTAAAATAATAAAATATTACAGTTAAACTTGTAACAAAAACAAGAAATAAATAAACATTAATAAAAATTAAGTAGTGCTTTTTTTTCTTGTTTTTTTCAAACCTTTTGCTCCTATTGGCTATTATAAAGGTAGTAATAAGTAAAATTAAAATAATTAAACGACTGAATAAAACAGTATCAGATAAATATGCTTTATCTAATATTGGTATGTTGTAAATTTTTTCATGTCTAGTTATTAATTTTAATATGTGTATACCAAAATAATTAAAAATACATAATACTCCAAACGCAACTAAAGGTAAAATATATAGATAATTAATTTTAACTCTCTTTCCTTTTATAACAGATTGCACATGAAGTAGAAAGCAAGTTATAGCACAAATTTTCATCCCCGCAATTATTTTAAAACACCAGAGAGGTATTATTTGACTTTTTATTAACATAAAAACAAATGCACATAGAACAATAAAAAATAAATGAACTTGAATGTATATTAATTGATATTTGTTTTTTTTAGTTTTAAGTGGATTAATAAAGTAAAAAGAATATATATTGTAATAATGGTTGGGGTAATCATCGAGTTTAAGAAAGTTAATTAATTCTTAAACAAAAGTAATACAATTTTATACGAAATATAATTAAGGGTTAATTTTTTTTTCCCATTTTTATTTTTTGGACATTAATTAATTTCTTTTTTCAAAGATTTTTTTTTATTTTAAGAAATAATTTTTGCAATATTTTATTAGGTTTTTTATGCACTTTCTAAGTGCAGGATATCTCTTAGAAAATCAAGTTAAAAACCAATGTTTTCTTAGCTCAGAAGTTCTTCTATAGACTACAATAAATTAGATACCTTTTAAAAAATAATACATTTAAATTTATTTCCTTTTTCTTTTTTTTGGACCTCATTAACTATTTTTTTTTAAAAAAAAGGTAATGTTTTTTTTAGTTTTGTATTCTAAAATTTATTAATTAAGAATAATGAAAAATTCTGTGTATTCCCAAGTTTGTTGCCCGGTATGCAATAAATTGTCTAAAAGAGTTAGAAGGGGCTCTGTCCAAAGAGTAATACTCTCATCTAAGGCTTATAAATGTTTTGGATGTCAAATTCGTTATTTAGTATTTTACAAAAATAAAATATCTTTTGTTTATTCGGCTAAATATCATAGAATGGGGGATCCCGCTCTTTCTAGTCAGAGAAAAAGAAACTCTATTGAATTAGTAATAGGTAAAAACCCTTTTTCAGTTTTTAAACTTAAATACAATCATAAAGTGGATGCAATGCATGCTTATAGTTCTAAGGAAAAAATGTTTTTTAATGAATTAGTTGAAAAAAATCATCATTTGTAACCTTGTATGATGATTTAGAAAATATACAAGAATAATTTATAAATTTTTGTAAAAACCAACAATTGAAGAAGGCCTTAATGACGTCTGTGTTCTTTTTGAAAGCAGGCGTTTTTGATGGTATTCGTTTATTGCGTATCACGCAAAAATAAATAAATATACATTTAGTTAAATAAAAATTTTGAAACTATTTTATAAAATTCAGTTTTAAGTAATAGAAACAATTATTAATTATAGATGTAAGAGACAGCCTTAACGTAATCTTATACTCGTTTTCAAGGTGTTTATTCGTGTTTGGGGAAACACGCTTAAATAAGTCTCTTCATTTTCTATTTAGATGATTTTAAAAGCGTCAGTTTTTAAACTTAAATACAATCGTAAAGTGGATGCAATGCATGCTTATAGTTCTAATGAAAAAATGATTTTTAATGAATTAGTAAAAAAAAAGTAGCATTTGTAACCTAGGATGATGATTTAGAAAATATACAAGAATAAATTACAAATTTTTATAAAAACCAACAATTGAATAAGACCTTAATGACGTCTGTGCTCTTTTTGAAAGCAGGTGTTTTTGATGGTATTCGTTTATTGCGTATTACGCAAAAATTAAAAAAAATTACTGACACTATTATGAAATTTAAAAATAGAGTGAAACCATTTTTTTTCGTTAATAGCTATAAAAAATTGAGAATGAAACAACAAAAAATGCTGGATACGTTTGCCATCCTATTTGTTTGTGGAATCTTAGCGTTACTGATTACGATACTCATTGTAAAATTAGCAGATATCGATTTAAGCGGTAATACTTATTTTGTATAAATTTATAGTGTCTTTTAATTTTTTTTGTGAGTTATACTTGTATTCAATTAATATAAATGATAAGTAACGTATTGAATATCTAGAAAGGATTGCTAAATTGCATATTAAACTTAGATAATTGTACTCAAAAAAAACGCTTCAACTACTATTCTTCTTATTCCTATTTTTTTTAGGT
>Ga0308004_10001448_pt1 | contig 10433 bp, 10 predicted proteins | sample Neamet38_FD_203156 | JGI IMG/M metagenome (GOLD analysis project Ga0308004, IMG submission 203156) | Marine microbial communities from water near the shore, Antarctic Ocean - #38 | ecosystem: Environmental > Aquatic > Marine > Unclassified | place: Southern Ocean | collected 2014-06-06 | reverse complement strand
ATCAACTCAAGTTGTAGAACATGCTCTAGGCGAAGATTTATTATCTCCCATGCCTGGAACATTCTATTCTTCTCCAACTCCGGAAGACCCTTCTTTTGTTGAGGTCGGATCAAAAGTAGCCAAAGGGCAAACTCTTTGTATTATTGAAGCTATGAAAATAATGAATGAAATTGAATCAGAGTTTGATGGTACTATTACTGAAATAAATGTTCAAAATAGTGACCCGGTTGAATACAATCAGGTACTGTTTAAAATCAACCCATCTTAAAATATTTATGTTTAAAAAAGTTCTTATTGCAAATAGGGGAGAAATTGCATTGCGAGTTATACGGGCTTGCCATGAACTAAATATTAAAACTGTAGCTGTCTATTCTACTGTAGATGATTTATCACTTCATGTTAAATTTGCAGACGAAGCGGTGTGTATTGGGCCACCAATGAGTCGGGATAGTTATTTAAATATTCCCAGGATTATAGCTGCCGCTGAGATTACTGGAGCAGATGCCATTCACCCAGGTTATGGATTTTTGTCGGAATCAGCACAATTCTCTAAAATTTGTGATGAAAATGGATTCACTTTTTTAGGACCTTCCCCTGAAATTATTGATTCTATGGGAAATAAGGCAAAAGCAAAGGAAACAATGAAAGCGGCTGGCGTACCTGTGGTTCCTGGAGGAAAGGGTATTTTAGAAGGTCCAGAAGATGCCTTGGAAAAAGCTAATGAAATGGGGTATCCTATCATGTTGAAAGCAAGTGCTGGAGGCGGCGGGCGTGGGATGAGGTTAGTTAGGTCCAAACAAGATGTTATCTCTTCTTATAAATCAGCAAATCAAGAATCTATCACGGCATTTGGTAATGGTGATATGTATATTGAAAGATTCATAGAAAACCCGAGGCATATTGAGGTTCAAATTTTATCTGACTCATTTGGGAATTCAATTCATTTAGGTGAAAGAGAATGCTCAATTCAAAGAAGACATCAAAAGTTGATAGAAGAATCTCCTTCTCCATTTGTTGATGATGAAACGCGTCAAAAAATTGGAGAAGCTGCAGTAAAAGGAGCAAAATCTGTAAATTATGTAGGTGTTGGGACAGTCGAATTTTTAATGGATAAAAATAAAAACTTTTATTTTATGGAGATGAACACGAGGATCCAAGTTGAACATCCTGTTACTGAGATGGTGACTGGAATAGATCTAATAAAACAACAGATTAAAATGCATGCAGGAGAGAAGTGTTCAATTGATATAACAAATTTTAAATTACGTGGCCATTCGATTGAATGCCGGATTAATGCTGAGGATCCTGCTAATAATTTTCTTCCATTTCCAGGGGAAATAACTAGTTTTCATATGCCTGGGGGTAAAGGAGTTAGAGTAGACTCACATGCTTATGCTGGATATATAATTCCATCTCAATATGATTCTATGATTGGTAAAATTATCGTTCACGCTAAAAATAGAGAGCGTGCAATAATTAGAATGCAAAGAGCATTAGAAGAGACAATCATTGATGGGCCTAAAACTACAATCCCTTATCAAATGGCAATTATGAAAGATTCAAAATTTAAATCAGGAGAATTTGATACTAGTTTTCTTGAAACATTTGATTATCAACCTGAGCAAGAAATTAAAAAGGATTAGTTTATATGAACACTCCAGATAATTTATTATACACAAAAGAACATGAATGGGTAAGTGTAAAAGAAAATGAAGTTATTATTGGAATTACGGATTATGCACAAAGTCAATTAGGCGATATTATATTTATAGAATTTCCTGATGTTGGTGATTTAATTAGTCTAGGTGATATCTTCGGTGAAGTTGAGGCTGTTAAAACTGTTTCAGAGCTGTTCTCACCAATGACTGGAACGGTGACGGCTATAAATAAAACTTTAGATGAAGCTCCTGATAATGTAAACTCAGATCCGTATGGTAAAGGGTGGTTAATCAAAATTACCCCATCAGATTTAAATGAAAAAAACAAATTAATGAAAGCTGAAGAATATCAAGATCTAGTTAAATAGATGTCTGTTTTCTCAAATTTAAATAAAATAATTAATAGAAAAGGTTCTGCTTATATTGTCCTGATAGACCCTGATAAAAAAAAATCTGATAGAATTAGTGAAACTGTATCAATTGCTAATCAATCAGATGTAGATGCTCTTTTTATAGGTGGCAGTTTAATGATGGATAATAATTTAAATAATAGAGTTAAAAATATAAAAAAGATTTCTAAAATTCCTTTGATACTTTTTCCTGGTGGCGTTGGGCAATTAAATAAATATTATGATGCTATGTTATTTATGTCTGTAATCTCTGGTCGAAACCCACATTATTTGATTGGGGAACAAGTAATAGCTGCCCCTCTAGTAAAAGATTTAAATATTGAGACTATTGCAACAGGGTATATATTAGTGGATGGAGGAAGTATCTCAACCGTTGAGTTTATGAGTGGTACTCGTCCTATTCCAAATAATAGACTAGATATTATAATTGCTCATGCTTTAGCTGCTCAATATTTAGGGATGAAAGCCATTTATCTTGAATCAGGTAGTGGAGCAAAGGTACCCATTACAGCAGATGTTGTATCGGCTTTGAGTGAAACAATTAATATTCCAATTATTGTTGGTGGAGGAATTAAATCTCCGGGAATAGCCTCTAAGCTTGCTAGAGCTGGAGCTTCATTCATTGTAACAGGTACTATAATTGAACAAAATACTAACTTAATGAAAGAAATTGCAGATTCTGTACATTGGAAAAATAATGATTGAAAAAATAAAAAAACAAATTCTTGAAAGTGCATCCGTAAAACAAAATATTGCAAAAAATTGCATTGATGATATTGCCTCTTCTGCCTCTTTAATGATTGCTTCTATTAAGAATGGTGGAAAAATTTTATGGTGCGGGAATGGTGGTAGCGCAGCAGATGCACAGCATCTCTCTACAGAATTAATGGGTGGTATGTCAGATCATGATCGTAAACCAATTCCATCAATATCTTTAACAACTGATTCCTCATTTCTAACCGCATGGTCCAATGATACTGATTTTGATTCTGTCTTTTCTAGGCAGGTTCAGGGCCTTGGGAATAGTGGCGACGTATTAATCGGTATATCTACTAGTGGAAATTCAGAAAATGTAATTTCAGCTATTAAACAGGCTCAATTTAAAGGCCTAAAAACAATTCTACTTACTGGCGAAAACTCGGGGAAAATGAAAAATCTTGCTGATATGACTATCAATGTTCCAAGTCTGGATACTCAAAGGATTCAAGAGGGACATATTATGATAGGTCAAATCCTTTGTGGTTTACTAGAAGAGGATTTGCTTAAGTAGAGTGGATACTTATATAAAAGATTATTTAACAATGCTGAAAGTTGAGCGAAATGTCTCACCAAAGACATATGAAGCATATAAAAGTGATCTAGAAAAATATCTTAATTTTATAGTCAGTAGTAAGTTTGAAAACTTAAATAAAATTAGCCAAAAAATAATTAGCGATTACATACATAAATTATATGATAAAAACTATTCAACTGCTAGTATAGCTAGAATCTTTTCTTCCATTCGTTCATATCATAAATTTTTATTATCAGAAGAAATTATTTCACATAACCCAACATTAATAATGTCAACACCTAAAATATCAAAAAAATTACCTGAAATATTAGAAGAGCCTGAGATTTCTGCAATAATTGATGCTATTGATGATAGTTATCAGTTTGCATTAAGAGATAAAGCAATTATTGAAATGTTATATTCATGTGGATTAAGAGTCTCTGAGCTTTGTGATCTAAATATGCAGAATTTATTTTTAGATGATGATCTCATTAGAATTATTGGTAAAGGATCCAAAGAACGATTAGTTCCTGTCTCTGAAAAAGTAAAAAAATATATCAATAAATATTTAATAGGTAATAGACCCAGAATTTCAAAAAAAGATAATGTTAATGCTTTATTCCTAAGCAGAAATGGAAAGAAATTGACAAGAGCAATGATTAATAATATTTTGAATAAATATGTATTAGCTTCAGGAGTGTCCAAAAATGTTTCACCTCATACTCTAAGGCATTCTTTTGCAACTCATTTATTAGAGGGAGGTGCCGATTTACGTTTTGTTCAGGTGCTTTTGGGGCATAGTGATATTTCAACAACACAAATTTATACTCATTTAGATAAACATCTACTGAAAGAAGTATATAAGACTCATCACCCAAGGAGTTAAAAATTCTTTTCCGTTTATCACCAGATGCATTAGTTTTATTAATTCCACTACTAATTTTTGCGCTTTCTTTCCATGAATTTGCTCATGCTTGGATGGCCTCAAAATGTGGTGATAATACCGCAGCAAAAATGGGAAGGTTAACATTAAATCCATTTGCACATTTAGATCCAATAGGATCAATTATGATTCTAATTGTCGGTTTTGGTTGGGCTAAGCCAGTACCTGTAGATGGTAGAAATCTAAGAAACCCTAGAAAAGATATGATGAAGATTGCGGCAGCGGGACCGTTATCTAACCTTTTTTTAGCGATGATTGCTGGTTTTGGGCTTCGGTTTTTAAATAATGCACAATTATTAAATGATTCATTATTTATTATATTAATATTTTTTACTAGAATTAATTTATCATTAGCAATTTTCAACCTTATACCTGTAGCTCCGCTAGATGGATCCCAAATTTTTACTAATTATCTAATGAAACGAAACCCATCATTAGCCTGGAAAATTGAATCTTACGGACCACAAGTATTATTTGGTCTAATCATATTTGGTATGATCACAGGTTTTTCTATTTTGGGCCTAATTATAGAACCTTTTGTTAATTTTTTCATGTTATTATTTGTTGGATATAGCATGTGAGAATGAATTATTTTAAAAGAATTATTCCACAAGATAGATTTAAAATACGTCCTTTATGGTGGACTTTTATAATGCTCATTGTTGTCCTATCTTTTATAACATTTTTAAATGAACTAACAATTAATTAATTATGGCCAAAATCATAGAATGTGTTCCAAACTTTTCTGAAGGAAGAGATCAATTCAAAATAGATAAAATTATAAAATCTATTGAATCTACTCCTGGAATAGTCATTTTAGACGTAGATCCAGGTAGTGATACAAATAGAACTGTTGTTACTATGGTAGGCTCTCCAGATTCCGTATCAAATGCTGCTTTTAATGGTATAAAATGCGCTTCTGAAATTTTAGATATGAGTGAGCATACTGGAACACATCCAAGGATTGGAGCTACTGATGTATGTCCATTTATACCAATTAGTGAAGTTACAATTGAAGAGTGTGTTGAATTAACCCATCAATTAGCACAAAGAATTGGGGAACAATTAAAAATACCAATTTACTTGTATGAAAAATCAGCAAAAAAAAGAGATAGAATTAAATTACCTAATATCAGAAAGGGTGAGTATGAAGGGCTAGCAGAGAAGCTTACTGATTCTAATTGGAGACCTGATTATGGGCCCCCTAAATTAAATGTTAAATCAGGAGCAACAATTATAGGGTGTCGCGATTTTTTAATAGCTTATAATATAAATTTAAATACAAAAGATCATCGTCTTGCAACTGATATCGCATTTGAATTAAGAGAAGCAGGGAGGAGCAAGCGCATTCCTAATCCAGATTCTAAAAATTTATTAGATGGTCAAATTGTCAGAATTAAAAATGGAAAACCCGTAAAAATACCAGGTATTTTTAAAGATGTTAAAGCTATTGGGTGGTATGTTGAGGACTTTAAAAGAGCTCAAATTTCAGTTAATTTTAATAATTATAAAAAGTCTAGCATACATGATGTTTTTGATCAGGCGACTATACTAGCTGAGAAGCGTGGAATAAGAGTAACAGGTAGTGAATTAGTTGGACTAATTCCTTTAGATGCACTTTTATCTGCCGGTAAACATTACTTAAAAAAACAAAATAGAAGTTTAGGTATCCCTGAAGAAGATATAATTGAGTGTGCTGTTCAATCTCTAGGTTTAAGCGATGTAGTTAAATTTATTCCTGAAGAAAAAATAATCGACTATGCTGTTTCTAAAAAAGAAACGTCACTTACAGATTCGAATTTTTTAAAAGAATTATCCAGAAATAGTCCTGCTCCAGGAGGCGGAAGTGTGTCCGCATTAATTGGATCATTGGGAGCGGCACTTTCTTCAATGGTAGCTGCACTTAGTCATGAAAAGAAAGGGATGATTAAAACTAAACCTTTAATGGATAAAATTGGTCAAGAAGCTCAATTTCTTATGAATCGTTTAAAATTTTTAATTGATGAAGATACAAATGCATTTAATAAAGTTTTAGAGGCGAATAGAATATCAGTTGACACTGAAAAAGGAAAAGTAATAAAAAAAAACGAAATAGAGAATGCGAATAAATATGCCATTGAAGTCCCTTTAGAGACTGCAAATCTATGCTTTAAAGTATTACTCCTTGCTGATCAATTAGTCGATAATGGTAATCCTAATTCAGTTACGGATGCGGCTGTCGCGGCTGAAGTTGGTTTAGCTGGTTTAAGAGGTGCATGTCTAAATGTGTTAATAAATATTAAAGAAATTGATGATAAAAGATATTCTTTAAAGAAAAAAAATCTTGTTAATGATTTAATGATTAACTCAAAGGTACTAAGAAAAAATATTTTTGATAAAACTTTAAATATTATAAAAAGTTAGGTTTATTCTTGATAAGAGCGCTTTCGGAAGATCTAAGAAATAAAATTTCAGCTGGAGAAGTTGTTGAAGGTCCTTCCTCAATAGTAAAAGAATTAATTGAAAATAGCTTGGACGCAGGATCAACAAATATTTTTATCGGTGTTGAGCAAGGTGGCCAAGTTTTAATCCAAATACGAGATAATGGAAAAGGTATTCCACCAGAACAATTATCTCTTTCAATTTTACGTTTCCATACAAGTAAAATAAGTTCTTTAGATGATTTGTTCTCCATAGAAACTTTAGGTTTTAGAGGAGAGGCTCTTTCTAGTATTTCATCTGTCTCAGAAATGTCTATTATCTCTAGTTGTGGTGATGAAGAAGGAGCTGAATTGAAGATTATTAAAGGGATTTCCCAAGGGATACAGCCAGCAGCAAGTATTAATGGGACAGAGATTACAATTCGGAATCTTTTTTATAATACTCCCGCAAGAAAAAAATTTTTAAAAACTCCCAGAACTGAATTAAGAAAAGTTGTAGATGTTGTTAGAAGATATGGACTAGCTTTTCCTGAAGTCACTTTTAAGCTAGTAGCAGATAATAGAACTATTTTCCATATTAAGACTCAAACCCTAGAAGAAAGAATAGATAATCTTTTGGATCCAACATATTCTAGAAATTTATTATCAATTAATGTTGTAAAAGGTGATTACTCTTTCTCAGGTTTTGCAGGAAACCTTAATTTAGTTCGAACTCGTCCAGGAGAGCAGTATTTATTTCTTAATCGTCGTTTTATTAAAGATAGATTATTAAATAGGGCTGTTTACAATGCGTATGAATCTTTAGTTAAAAGAGGTGAATATCCTTTTTTTATAATAAACTTAGTATTACCGCTAGATCAAGTTGATGTAAATGTGCATCCTATGAAAACAGAAGTCCGCTTTAAAGATGAATGGCGAATTTTTAATATTTTAAAATCTGGTGTATCAGATGCACTCAATAATGTTCTGAGCACAGCACCCGAATTTAATTCAACGTTTCAAAAACCTGTTACACAAGAGACAGATAGTAATTCACTTTTTAAGACTAATTCTATATTTAAAAACGAAACTATTCCAATAAATCCAGATCAAGAAAGAATGAGTCTCAAAATTTCTGATTCTATTTACCCTGTTTATACAAATTTAGAAAGAGCTAAAAATTACGCTACTAAACTAGCCGAGAATCCAATTCCAGAGCCTGAATCAATCGCGACAGAAAATATTTGGCAGATTCATAAAAAATATATTTTATCTGAAATCAATAGTGGTCTAGTTATTATTGATCAGCATGTTGCACATGAACGAATATTGTATGAAGAAGCTATTAAAGCTTTTGAATCAACATCTATGGCATCTCAAGCAATGCTTTTTCCTGAGATTTTAAACTTCTCACCTGATGATTTTGATGCTCTTCTTGATGTTTTACCTTATCTTGAAAAAATAGGATTCAGGATTAAAAAAGAGGGCGAGTCTTCAATCAAAATTGAAGCCATACCATCAGAAATGTCTTTAGGGAATGAAAAAGATGTCATTAGAGAAATATTAGACAATTTTTTAAAAGAAAGAAAACAATATAGTTCTTTCCAAGAAGGTTTAGCAGCTATGTTCGCATGTAAAGCTGCAATTAAAGCTGGTGATTCATTAATGAGAGAAGAAATGCAAGAATTAGTAAATCGTCTTTTTGCTACAGAACACCCTTATTATTGTCCTCACGGTCGTCCAATAATTGTTCAAATGTCCCTTGATGAATTAGATGGTCGCTTCGAGCGACATTAACAAACAGGTTCTTTTTAATAAAATTAATTAAAAATATAAATTTTGATTACAATTAATGATATTCAATCTGCTCATAATAGAATTAGGCCATTTATACATAATACGGCTGTTTTAACTAGTACTTCCTTAAATAATATTTCTGAATCCTCACTATACTTTAAATGTGAAAATTTTCAAAAATCAGGCTCTTTTAAAATAAGAGGTGTGGCAAATGCTCTTTTACAAGTTCATAAAGATCATTCATCTAAAGGTTTTGTAACAGCTTCTTCAGGAAATCATGGGGCTGCATTATCTATGGTCGCTACTTATCTAGGTTGCAATGCAACTATTGTAATGCCTAGTAATGCTCCAGAAATAAAAATTCAGAATGTCAAAAAGAATGGTGGGGAAATTATTTGGTGTAAACCAAATCAAAATTCACGTGATCAAATATTACAGAAGACTTTAGACGAAACTGGTGGTATCTTAATTCATCCTTATAATGATTATCGTATTATTGCAGGGCAGGCTACCGCTGCTCTAGAATTAATTGAGAAATATAAAGATTTAGACATGTTGGTAGCTCCTTTAGGTGGAGGAGGTTTATTAAGTGGAACAATATCATCAGTAAAGCAAATAAACCCTAGAATTCAGGTCTATGGTGCAGAACCATATCAAGCTGATGATGGTTATCGTTCTATTATAAGTGGTAGAATTCAGGAGAACCTAACCACTGATACAATATGTGATGGCCTAAGAGCTCAAATAGGAATAATTCCATTTTCGATTATTAAAGAAAATGTAGATGCTATACTAAGACTAAAAGAAGATCAAATAATAGAAGCCATGCGGTTTGCTTGGGAGTGTTTGAAAATTATTATTGAGCCATCTTGTGCTATTACCCTTGCGGCTATATTACATAATAAACAAATTTTTAGAGGTAAAAAAATTGGTTTAATTATAACTGGTGGAAACGTTGATTTAGATAACTTACCCTGGTAAAATATTGATTCTAGGAAAAAATAGATATTGTGCAATAATTGGACCTACGGCAAGTGGTAAAACTAAACTAGCAATTAAAATTGCTAAAGAGATTGATGCAGAAATCATTGGGTTAGATTCTAGACAAATATATAAAGGAATGCCTATTGGAACTGCCCAACCAAGTAAACAAGAAATGGATGGAGTAGTCCACCACCTTATAGGATTTCTAGAGCCTTGGTTTGCAATTTCAGCAGGTGAATATTCAAGAATGGTATTTCAAAAAATAGAGGAAATCAAAAAAAAAGGTAAAATACCATTACTCTGTGGTGGAGCGGGTTTATATTACCGAACTCTAGTAAATGGACTTTTTGAAGAAAGTAGTTCAAATATTGAAATTCGAGAAAAGATTGAAGAAGGATATCGTAAAAATCCACAATTATTATTTGATCGACTTCAAACTATTGATCCTGAATATTCTAAGATAGTTCATCTCAATAATAAACAAAGGCTCGTAAGAGCATTAGAAATATATGAAATTACAGGAAAGTGTCCATCTGAACATTTCAAACAACAAAAAAAGGAAATAATAAAAAAAATAAGTTTATTTACTGTCTATTTAGATTGGGAAAGAAGGTCGTTGAATCAAAGGATTGTGGAAAGAACAAAAAACATGATTGAAAATGGATGGCTTGATGAAACTCAAGAATTAATTAAAAAACAAAATTCAAGAATTAAATCGTTTCCAGCCTTGAATTCTATTGGATATAAACAGATAACTTCATTTTTAAATAAAGAATTAAATATAAATGAATTAGAAGAGTTAATAATTATCAACACCCGACAATTTGCTAAACGCCAAGTCCAGTGGTTTAAGAAAGAAAAAATAGACCTAATTGTTAAAATGGAGGGTCTCAGAATTAATAAACTATCTGAAATAATACATGGTATTTTAAAATCTTAATAATAATTTCATTCTATATTTAGTACTTT
>Ga0308004_10001445_pt1 | contig 10444 bp, 10 predicted proteins | sample Neamet38_FD_203156 | JGI IMG/M metagenome (GOLD analysis project Ga0308004, IMG submission 203156) | Marine microbial communities from water near the shore, Antarctic Ocean - #38 | ecosystem: Environmental > Aquatic > Marine > Unclassified | place: Southern Ocean | collected 2014-06-06 | reverse complement strand
GCTGAACTGACAGCCGAGGATATGCCTATGGTTTAATATAATAAAGCCCTACATTTCTGTGCGGCTTTATTAAATTGTTTTAAGTGTGGTTTAGTTACAAGACATTGAAGCATTTGACTTTATATAAAATTCAATATACGCAGGGTCACCTGAAGACTCGCCTGAAGACCTCATTTTTATAGTGTTACCTTCATCTATAACCGTTATTGTTGTCGTAGTACTTATTTCCGCTTCACCTACCTGTTTTTCAACAAACTTTAAAACTAAAGTATTTTCTGAATTTTCTATTAATGTTACTTGAACAGCACGGTCAGTATCCACTTGATTAATTTCTCCAAATACATAATATAAACAATCATTAAAGTTATTATACTTCTCATTCCATATTAAAGTCATTGGAGAATTTAGAAACCTTACCCCGTGAAAATAGTCAGGTTCTGTAATAGAAGCTTCGGTCTCCCAGACAATTCCTTCATATTTTTCTAAAAAAGTTTGAGTAGTATCCTCATCATCAGAAGAACAACCTAATAAAGTAATAGCAAAAAATAAGTAAAGTAGTTTTTTCATAGCGTTTAAATTTACATAAATACTAACAATATTATAAAACTCATTAATATGATTTTATAAGTTTTTTCATTTAGATTGTTTATAAATAAATATAATAATTAAACCTCTAACCTACTTAGGTGGTTCAGAAGTAGCCGAGGATATGCAGATGTTTATATTAAAATAAAAATCCATTTAAAGTTCCATTAATACAACCATCTGCAGAGAAAGAGTTATTTGTTTTAACAAGGGTAAATGTTTGCTCATTACTTCCGTTATCCCAAGTATAAGAAAACTTCACCTCAATTGTATTTTCACTAATAACTTGAAAGGTTATTGTTGTTTCCTCTCCGCTACAAAATGATCCGGGGTTATTCCCAGCATTTGTTACTCCTTCACTTGTAATTTCCCTAAACACAAATGTATCACGATCTTCTTCAATTATAACATAGGTAACATTGTTATAATCACAGCCATCATAATCAACATTATTAAAACTTCCTTCTTCCCAATAATAGCATTTATTATCATCATCATAGAGATGAATTAATTTATCTGGAGAGAACTTAACCACATCCCCATTACCAATCCAGAAAGTATTGTTATAAATGTTTCTGAATTTTTGACTTGAATTATCTAAATCATCAGAAGAACATCCCATTGCAAGGACTAAAAATAAGTAAAGTAGTTTTTTCATCTTAGTTTAATTTAAAACCCTTAGTGGTGATTCTATGATTTTGTTATTTCTATTTTGGAAACTCCTTTATACAGTAAGAATGTTTCTAACATCCACATTGGATATATAGTGAATTCTTGAACCGGTTATTCTAGGCTTTCAAACTTAAGCCCACTTCTTTTATCTATTTACACCACACACTAAACTAGTAAAGCCTACTCAAATACTTTTATCAGTAATGAGTATACATCCCCTAAGCTGTCTGAGTTTGTTTGAGGTTCAGTATCAAATTCATTTTTTACAATAAAAGTTCGATTTTCATAATTCGCTTCTGTATCAGGGGTTGAGGTATTTGAGGTTCTAATTAGGCTACCAATTTGATTCCATTGATTGTTTTCAAATACAAATCTAAGGATGCTCTTTGGGAAAGTATAAATTTCACTAATTAGCACAACTAATTCGTTCCCATCTTCAGATAAAAATGCTTTTTCAGGTGCTGAGGGAAACTCCAATTCTTGCCCTTTAGGAATCCATAAATTTGAAGCCTTTTCAAAAATCTTCACTTTTTTTGTTGTCCTTGTAGTAACAGCTATAATTGTTCCATCTTCATTTATTGATGAATGATCTCCGAGAAACTCATAATCTAATCCGTAAATTGTTTGCCCTACTTGGGTTAGTGATCCACCTGAATTACTAAAAACTTCAACAGAGCCATTAAATAGAGTACCGTTAGAAGGGTCAGAAGTTATTGGGGAGGATTTGACTATATACTCTAAGTTATCTGTGTGGAAAAACCTAGAAGGACCAAAGCTTGAAGAAAGAGTTATTGTCCAACCCGATTGATTATAAGTCCATAAATTATATTCATAATTAGATATGCTAGCGGCAATTGTTACTAAAGAATTTCCATCATTTGAAAATTTACACGAAAGGGGACGATTTGGAAGCCCCCAAGGTAAATTTGAGTGTAAACTCCATACATTATTTATCAGATCATATACCTTAACAGAACTTGACGAAGCGTCAAAAACCATAATACGAGTTCCATTACCATTTAGAGCAAGAACTCGAGTCAATGGGTCTGTGTATGGCCCTAAAACTTGACCTTTTTGACTTATGGTGCCATTTTCAATATTAACAACTTTTATCTGGTTAGCATTATTAATAGTTAAGCCTATGTTATTTCCATCGGAGCTTAATACAAAACTAGTATTACTATCTATCCCTAGATAATAACCCGCAATATTGTCTGAAAGTGCTGACCCAGATATTTGTGAGTTTCCTTGACCTGGTTCACCTTGAGGCCCTTGAGGTCCTTGAGGCCCTGTTAATGATGTAATAAACTCCTGTTCCGTACCTGTATTCCCTAAACCAAGCCAAACTTCATAAGCAGATAATCCCCTGTCTCCTTGAGGCCCTGTTAATGATGTAATAAACTCCTGTTCCGTACCTGTATTCCCTAAACCAAGCCAAACTTCATAAGCAGATAATCCGTTGCCCCCATCAAGACCTGTTAGTGGATCTGTAGTAAAAGAAGTCCCGTCTGTGTACTCAAATGTAATTGTATCATCAGAATTGTTAATCGTGTTTTCAATTCCATTTCCATCTTCACCTGCTGGTCCTGGAATATCTGATGCAGGGGAATAGTAAGCATATGGAACATATGTAAACGGCTGATTTGATAAAGCTTCAAAATTACTACAACCTCCTTGTATGTCTATATCTACCTTTAAAGATTTATTACTGTCACTCCAAGTTATTGCAGAGAAATTTGCTGCATATCCCCCAGTTTGTCCGTTAGTTCCTATTAGCAAGCTAACCATACCAAACCTATCTGTTGTGACTGTAGCATTTTCTTGATATTCAATTGATCCGCTAGAATCTATAATCCCAAACCTAAGGCATATGTCTTTGTTGGTTAGAAGTGCTAGTGGGTTATCAGCTCCTGGTAATTCTTCGCCATTAGGATTGTAAATAACTGCTTGATATGTAATTCCATTATTTTGAGCAAGGCAAAAGCTGCTAGCAAATAAAAATAAGATAAAGAGATGTTTCATATTAGTTGAGTGACATTATAATGTTGAACTGAAATTGACTGTTACTAAAGTTAAGTTTTTGACTAGCACTAGAGCTTATTCCAAAATTTTTAGAATAATGATAACCCAGTCCTACAGCTATTTCTCTTACAATTAAATAACTGACATCAAGGCCCAATCTTGGTTGCATAAATACCCCTGAAAACTCTTTTTCTGAGGTTAAGTTAATTGTTTGTCCATTTATTTTTTGCTGCCCATTAATAATATGATTCATATTTAATCCAGCGTTCAGCATAACTTTATAATCGGAGCCAGATGGAGCATAAATTGCATATTTAAAAAGTCCTTGAAGCCCTAAGTAACTTGTATTCCAAGAATAATTATTTGAGAAATCTCCACCAGTGGCATTAAATTCATTTAATGTTACAGCAGTAGCAAATTGCAGGTTACTCTTAACTTGAAAGGTATAGCCTAACTCATATGAACTACCGCTACTTGGAGATACATTAGCGTTACTTTCCCCTAGAGAGTTAGTGTAATCATAAGTAGTAAAGTTTTTTCCTACACTAAAGTAAGCCTCTTGCGCAATACCAATTTGTATGGTTGTGCAAACAATAATTAAAGTGAGTAGCTGTTTCAATTTTTTATAATTTTAGTGAAATATGATAATTGCTTAGACTGAACCTTGACAAGGTAAACACCCGCACTAAGTTTTTCTAAGTTGATTTTTTGGTTAGATTCTTCAAAAAGAAGCGTGCTATTGTATATTACTTTACCGGTAATATCAAAAATAAACACGTTCATTTCTTTTGCATTAGGGTGTTGAATAGTAATCTCTGTATCAAAGGGAGTTGGAAATATATTTACCTTAAACTCTGGGGTGTTTTGTTTAGAAATAATTTTACCCCATAAGGGTTGTTGAAAGCCCTGAATGATATTTTTGTTATTCATAAGAACTTTACCAACAATTCCTACTTGACCAACACTATGGGTAACAACAATATTAGAATTGGTTTTATTTGTGCCACCAATACTAGAGATTGTTTGATTACGGAGTTGAGACCAACCTATATTAAAGCTTAAGAAAGCAAAAAAATATATTAAATTTTTAGGTGTTTTTAAAACCATAGCCTTACGAAGATAAATGTTTTTTTTCAAATACAAAAATAAGTTGAATATGCGAAATAACTATGTAAATCACCGCAGTTAGAAATGTGGATTTCGGCAGGACATCCTTAGTTAAAAATAAGTGACATTTTTGGTTGTCTATAAACGTATCTCTAACCTATTTACGAGGGCTGGAAGTAACTGAATTGACAGAAGAGGATATGCCTATGGTTTAATTATAAAAAATCAAAACTTATCTTTCATCTTTTTAAGTTCTTCTAATTTTCTTTTTTCCGATTTAACGTCAGAATCTACAATATTTTTATAGTTTAATTCAATATCTACGAACGTAATTTGCCAACCTATTCTTCTTTTATCTTTTAAAAAATAATAGGGAACACCATTTATTATTGGGGATGGTCCACTATTGTGAATTGAGTTTAATCTTAATTCTACATTTTCCGCCTTCCAAGAAGCTGTAGTAGTTTCCAATAACCCTGGTTGATCACCGGAGTATTCCATTTCAGGAGGTCCAAGTAGGTCAACAAATCGATTATATACACCTTTTCCTGCGTACCCTGACTGCCCACCACCATCTACTATAATAGTTATACGGAAAATTAAATTATTATAAGTTTCAACCCATATAACTTTTGTTAAATAAAAAGGGTGTGGAGATTTTATTTTAGTTAAATCAACTATATATTTGCCAGACCCATAATTTAATCGTTTTTCATACATCAGTTTCCCAACAAATTTCCAACTAAGAACTGTCGTCTCATCCGTTTTTTTAGCTTTTTTTATGTAATCATAGTTTCTAACATCTGTTCCAAATTTAATATCTTTATATCCATTTTTTTTATCTAGGAAAGAAATTTGACTGTTTACTAAAGAAGGAATAATTAATAATATTAGTAATATTTTTTTCATAATAATTAGAGCTTTTTGTAAAGATAATAAATATATAAGAACCTATTTACGAGGTTTAGAAGTCGCTGAATTAACAGCCGAGGATATGCCTATGGTTTAGTTTTTTATTGATTAATTCACAATTATTTAATTAAAATATGTTAAAGTTTTATATTATTATTTATTGATTCATCTTTTTCGTAAGTTTTTATTATTAAAATCTGACATTTAACAAGTTTAGGGCTTGACAAATTACTTATATATAGAGGGGTGTTCTATTTGTAATTGGTTTGATTTTTTTTAATCTGTTTAAATAGATAATTGTATTCGTTTTCTAACCAATAAATAATAATGAATGGAAGATATATTATATTTCGTGAAAGTAAAAAAAGGTAAAAGAGATACTGAAATCATTTTATGCTACAAAAGAGATAACCAATATTTTAGCCACTATAAAAACAAATTAATAGAGGATTCTCATATTTACCATATAGCATATTTAGATTAGATCAAAAAAATGTTGTTACTTATTTTAGTTTACTCAATGAGACAAACTTTTCTTTAATATCATTTACTTCAAAAAAGCCCTTAAATCTCCAATGCAATTCACTTTCCGGGTCTTCTGAAAATAAAAGTATAGGATAGGAATATCTCGGCTGCTTAATCAAAACAGCATTTGCTTTGTCTTGCAAGTTAACAACCCCTTTATTTGCTTTAAAGGAATAATTAAAAGAATCTCTGGAACCATTAGACCAACCATCGTCCGCATAAATTCCTTCTTTAGACTTAATAATAACACCTTTTAACGAGGGGGATTTGCCAATCCAATTTATTCCTTGCTGCGGAGTGTTTCCTATTTGAGAATCATCACCATTCCAATATGGTGATTTTGGAACTTTTGAAAATTGAATTAAATCATATAAATTTCTTTTAGTTATTCTATGCCCTCTTTTCAACCTTAATAAATCGTCTGACTTTAGAATTGAATGTTTTAAATCACCTTGCTCTAAATTTTTATTTTTTTTTATTTCTAAAACTATAAAATTTTCACCAAACGAGATAATATCCCCAACCTCAGCACCAAGTAAACTTTTCCCGAAATTTTTTTCAGGGTCAACAGATTGTGAGTTTTCGTATCCAAAACCAATACTAAACCATTTCGGCTCTCTATCTTTAGGTTTAAGTAATACTAAAGAATTAATTTCAATTTTCATAAGTTTTATTGTTTTTTGAATACTATCGCTTTAGCTTCGTATCAAGTTTATAAAACAACATAAAAACACACAGGAAGCAACTAAAAACTAAATTACTAATAGTAAAAGAAATAGAAGGTTAAGTTGATTATTTTTTTTCTTTAAATTTTTCACGATGTCTTTTTAAATACTTAAGCATTCCTTCGGAAACAGGTATTTTTATTGAAGAATTAATACCTAATGATTCTTTATTCGCTTCATTAATTTTAGTTGATATGATGATACTTCCATTGTCCTCAAAACTAATTAAATGCTTATCAAATAATGAGTCAATATTTGGTGACAGTAAAATTCCATTTTCAGAATCTAAACGTTCTTCATCATTGGATTCTGACCAAGGAACTATATGTGATGAAATTAATATTTGTTTAATATTAGATTTAGATACAGGACAAGTTCCATTCCATTTCTCTACTATTTGTTGTCGGTAAAAACCTTGACCAACTCTTGAGGTAACCAAACCTCTTCTTTCTGTTTCATTAGGCCTTTTGTATACCTGTTGTCTTCTTTTTGAAACAACGCCTGTTTTATTTATTTTAGATTTGGTTGTTTTTCCAATTTTATCAGGATTCCATAAGTAAATATTTATTAAATCTTCATTTTCTGTAAAATCATCATAATCGATATTTTGAAAAACTATATGAACAGGCCTCGAAGTGTTCTCCTCGTGTTCTGTATATGCAAGCCTTCCACAATAAACAAATGGCTGTGTTACGCTTTTTATTTTAGGTATAATTCTAACAAATAGGTGCGGAGTTCTTTTACCGGTTACTATTTCTTGAATCCTTGGAGAATTAATATGCTGTGTTGTTTGAGAGTCCCAATGAAAAAAGTCTTCTTGAAAGAAATCATCAAAATGAAACCTTTCTTCTTTCCCTTTTTTCTCTAAATCAACAAAAAACAATGTAGAATCAGAGTTTTTACAATGATAAAGCCCTTCTCTAACTAATGAAAGAGTAGGTTGTTCTAAAAGAGATGACAACTCTTTTTTAGAATACTTTTCTCCTTGTTTTAGCACATTTAATGAATTCATTTTCATAATAGTAATTTTTCTTATAAAGATATAAAAATATAATTACTTTAGTTTTTAATTAAATCATTATTAAAAGTTGAGTATGGACAACCTAAGTTACCATCAAAAAAGAGTATTAGACAAACTCCTTCCTCCTTTGGGAAAAGTTGACTCTTTCAAAGAACTGAATAGAATCTGTACACTTTACAGAGAGTCTATAGAAAAGGAACAGGACCCTTACATTATACAAGAGTTTAAAAAGGGGATTGAATCTAATCTACATAGACTCTTACAATCAAAATCTGAATTTTACAACTTTGGCTACTTTGAAGACCAATATAAAGAACTTTCATCTGATTTCGTTAAAGAAAATATGGATGCCGATGAATGTGATTTTATAGAGGAATACATTAACTCACAACAAGAAATAATAGACAAAACATTCAAATACTATATTAAAGTAGAAGGCTATGAACAATTAGAGGTTACACAGTTTGTTAGCAACGGTTTTTTTGAAGATTTTATTCGAGGTTCTAAAAAGAAAATTGAGTTTTTAAATAGTTTATCCACAGTAAAAGAGAATGCTACGGAAATTGAGATTGATAGAGTCAAAGAGAAAAAACCTATTACCGTTAAAAAAAGGAAAATAGTTGATATTGTCAAAAGATTAAATTTAGAAGTTGAGTTTCTTAGAGAGGATTGCACACCGGAAGATTTCATTGATGTTTTAAAAGGAATATCAGAAAAGGATATATATATAAATATTGATAATCGAAATTTTCATTATTTACTTACTAAAATCAAAGAATATTTCTATAATTTCTCGATAACAGCTGTAGCTAAAACAAATAAAATTCACTCTAAAAACGGGACTCTGTTTACAGCAAACAACCTAAATAACGCTAAGGTTGATTACCCTTCATTAAAGGACTGTATTGACAAAATTCTTAAAATTTTAAGTAAATAGTTTGATTAAAATCAATCTACATCAAACAAATCAAACTTTAATTTTTAAAAAATTACAATCTTTGGAAAACGAAAAAAGTCAACAGAATTGACCGAAATCGAAAACCATTGACTTGATGTTTTGAACACCTCAAATATACGGATTTTCTCTTTCATAAGCAATCCCTGTTGGCGTAAATATAACGCCAATGATGTAGAGCCCCTGTAAACATAATCTTGATGACTACTGAATAATAGTAAGTAGTTATCTAACAAAAAACTCCCAAAATGGGAGGAGGAAAAAAACTGCCCAATTTTAAGAAATTTCATCTGTCTTTCAAATAGCAGATATAGCAGATATAGCAGCCTTAGTATTTTAACACATAAAAACGTACATAATGAAAGAAGTTAATTTAATGGACTCATATAATGGGTCAAATATGAGAATCGTAGAGGTTCAAAAAGTTCTTGAGAAAATCAAGAAAGGTTATTGGAAAAAACAAATAGATGAAATCCGATACCATATTAGTAATGGAGATACTAAAGAAGCAGATGTTTTAAAGAAGGGGCTCCCTGCCTTTACAATCTCCGCTACTTATAAAGGAAAGCGTGAGAAAGGGAATATTGAATTGTATTCAGGTTTATTGCATTTAGATTACGACAAGGTTGATAATGTACAAGAGTTAAAAGCAAAGATTGTTGGTATACCTTATACTTATGCTGCTTTTATAAGTCCTTCCGGAAAGGGCTTAAAAGCAATTGTAAAGTCTGACAGTAGTTTAAGTACACACACTTTCGCTTTTAATGCATTAAGAGATTATTATGACGCAACCGTTGGTGTTGCTTCTGATAAGTCAGTCAAAGACATATTAAGGCTCTGCTTTGCGTCTTCTGACTCTACGTTATTTATAAATGAAGATGCTGAGGTTTTTAAGTCTCAATCATATCCCAACAATGAAACTAAATCTCAAAAGGATATAGAATGGGTTTGGGACTTCACAAGCAATAAACAACAGTTTGCTGAGGGTAATAGAAATAACTTTTTTTATTTATTTGCGTGTAATGCTAATCGCCAAGGCTATAATATCAACGAGACATTAAACTATGCCTACTCAAGAAGAGATAGCACATTTGATAAAGAAGAGATAGATAGAACGGTTAAAGGTGCTTATGAAAATAACATAAATGAAAAAGGAAGCGCTGCCAAACTTGCTATATCTGCTATATTGCCAAATGATATTCCACAAAAAATTACAAGTCCTTATATTCCGGAGCACATCTACGATGCATTGCCTCCAATATTAAAGAAAGCTTGTAACGTCTTCAAAGGAAGAGAGCGCGATGTGTTTTTAACCGCAGCACTTTCTGTTATTAGTGGAGGTCTTCACAATGTATATGGGTTATACTCCAATGATAAGGTGTTCCCTAACCTATTCAGTTTTATTGTTGCTCCTGCTGCAAGTGGAAAAGGAGTTATGAAGTATAGTAGGCAATTAGGTGACTGCTATCACGATGAGTTATTTAATCAAAGTAAAGAAGACTTCAAAGAATATAAGAAAGAAAAGAGAATGTTTGACTTAAAGCTAAAAAAGGCAAAAACAGACCAAGCAATTGAAGCGCTAAGAGAGCCCGAAAAACCAAAATCTAAAATGTTTTTTATACCCGGTGACACATCATCAGCGATGATAGTTAAACACTTAGAATTCAATGATGGTATGGGGTGTATCTGTGAAACTGAGGCTGATACACTAACTAATACTTTAAAACAAGATTGGGGCGGATACTCTGATGTATTAAGAAAGGGATTTCAAGGAGAAATAATCGTAAAAAGCAGGATTACTGACCTTGAATATTCAGAAATCAAAGAACCTAAATTTAGTGTTGCAATTACAGGCACACCTAATCAGTTAGACTCTTTGATGACATCTGTGCAAGATGGATTATTTAGTAGATTTTTATT
>Ga0308004_10001444_pt1 | contig 10446 bp, 7 predicted proteins | sample Neamet38_FD_203156 | JGI IMG/M metagenome (GOLD analysis project Ga0308004, IMG submission 203156) | Marine microbial communities from water near the shore, Antarctic Ocean - #38 | ecosystem: Environmental > Aquatic > Marine > Unclassified | place: Southern Ocean | collected 2014-06-06 | reverse complement strand
GCATAAATAGATTAATGCCTGAACTTAATTCAGTTAGAGAATTTACTGCACTACCTAATACTAAAGGAGTGCTAACACTTGCTATTTTTGCTAAAACTAAAGCAACAACTGCAAAACTAACTCGTGTCCTTAAATCTTTTCTTTTTTTAGGCCACAAATAAGGAAGCAACAATTTAAAAGTCTTAATGTATTTACCCTTTTTCACAAGCTAGATATAGCTCATTAGCAATCATTTGTTACAAGCAAATTAGACTCTTATTTTGATAAATATTTTTCTGCTTCAAGTGCAGCCATACAACCCATGCCAGCAGCAGTTACTGCTTGTCTGAATGTTTTATCTTTAACATCACCCGCAGCATAAACTCCAGGGATATTGGTTTCAGTAGAATCTGGTTTTGTTAATAAGTAGCCTTCTTTATCCATATTGAGCTGTTCTTTAAAAAGAGCAGTTGCTGGATCGTGACCAATAGCAATGAATAAGCCATGAACTTTAATTTCATCGATTTTATTTGTTTTAAGGTTTTTAATTTTAATTGCAGTAACATTTTTAGGTTCGTTATCACCAACAACCTCTTCAACAGCACTATCCCAAATTATTTCAATTTTTTTATTTGCCATTAATTTTTTTTGAAGTAATTTTTCTGCTCTTAAGGTATCTCTTCTGTGAATTAATTTTACCTTTGATGCAAATTTTGTAAGAAACATTGCTTCTTCAACAGCAGCATTTCCACCACCAACAACTGCTACAACTTTTTCTTTAAAGAAAAAACCATCACATGTTGCGCACGCTGAAACACCAAAACCTCTAAAAGATTGTTCCGATTCTAGGTTTAACCATCTTGCCTGAGCACCCGTTGAAATTATTATACTATCTGCAGTATATTTTTGCCCACTATCTCCAATAGCTTCGAATGGTGTTGACTTTAAATTTACAGAAGAAATGTGATCTTCTATTAAATCTGTTCCGACAGCTTTTGCTTGATCTTTCATCTGATCCATTAGCCATGGACCTTGAATTACATCCGAAAATCCTGGGTAATTTTCTACATCTGTTGTTGTAGTTAACTGTCCACCAGGCTGGATTCCATAAACTAAAATAGGATCAAGCATTGCTCTAGCTGCATAAACTGCTGCAGTATATCCAGCAGGACCAGAACCTATTATTAACACTTTTGTGTGTTTTGTTGGATTTTGACTCATACAAAAGTTATATAGGGATAAATGACAAAATTAAAAGGGTTATTATTGACCGAGGGAATGCATGGCATGATCAGTCAAGTGGAAGGTTTAGCTAAAGCCTTAGATTTAGAATTTATACACGAGAAGATTGAACTTAATAATTTTTGGAAATTGTTTCCACCCAAAATAACGCCCGTTCAAGATTTTGTCTTTAAAAATAAAATTAATACTAATTTTGATGTCGTTATTTCATGTGGAAGAAAAAGTGTCATTCCATCAATTTATTTAAAGAAAAAATTTAAAAATAAAATAATGAATATTCATATTCAAGAACCTAAAGTTGCATTAAATAACTTTGATTTTATCGTTGCACCAGAACACGATGATTTAAAGGGTGATAACGTATTAACAAGTAAAGGTGCAGTTCATTATTTAACCAATTATGAATTAGATGAGTATGAGAACTATTTAAAACCTAGAATTAACACTCAAAAAAAAATTGTAACCTTAATATTGGGAGGACCAACTAGATATTATGATTATAATAATCAAATTATAAACAGTATTTTTTCAAAGATTGAGAAAAATTTTTTAAAAAACAATTATCAAGTAATCGTTGTTCCTTCAATGAGAACTCCTCAACACATAATTGATAAAGCTAATAATTATTTTGATAAAGATCAGATTATAATCTCCAATGTTGATAAAAAAGCTTATCTTTCTGCATTGAAAATATCAGATCATATTATTGTTACTTGTGACTCTACCTCAATGATTTCAGAAGCTGCAATTACTGGAAAGCCAATTTATGTAGCTCAAATGCCAGCTATCAAAGACAATCAAAGATTTAAGAGTTTTTTTAATTTATTTGAGTCTTTAAATATAATAAAAGAATTAAATAATTCTGTTGAAAACTGGACCTATACAAAATTAAATGAAACTAATAAAATAGCAAATCAAATAAAAGAAAAAATAAAGCAACATGACTTTTCTTAATTCAATTTTAAACAAATCCAAAGAACACAACGATCCTTTTAAACATTGGGAGTTAAATGAACCTTTGTCAAAGGAAGCAATTGATGAGATCATAAGAGCTGATATACCAGATTTAAATCAACTTGACTTAGAATACGATGGAACTCGCGCTATTGATGGTGGAACACCAGAATTTAGAGAAGGAATTATAAGTGGTGGCAAAGCAATTAAATTTAGATGTTTTATAACAAAAGAAAATACTGAAAAATTTCCATCATTAACAAAACTAATTAACGAACTTCAGTCTAAAGAAACATATTCAAAAATTTCAAACCTTATAAATAAGGATCTAGCCAACTCTTATGTAAGAGTAGAGGTAATTTGTGATCGAAAAGGCTTTTGGCTTAAGCCACATTGCGATATTAAAGAAAAACTAGTCTCATGCTTGTTGTTTGTTAATGAATCTAATGAATCTGAGACTTTAGGCACAGATTTGTATAATGAAAAATTAGAAAAAGTTAAAACTGTTCCGTATAAAAATAACTATGGTTATTTCTTTACCAGTGGTCCAAATACTTGGCATGGTATGGAAAAAAAAGAGATCGTCAAAGAAAGACGTTGTTTGCAAGTTAATTATGTCTCTTTTCCTACAGACTGGAAAGTAAAGTAGCATTGAGTTTATAGAGACTTGTATCTATCGCTAATTATAAAGGTTATAAGTATTTTTTTATATACTGCTAGATAATTTACACATCATCATTTAGGCAATAATTTTTAGAAAACAACTTTATTAGAAAAATTCATCATTCATGCAATTTTGTGTGGGTAATGAATTGAATTTATTATGATTATAAAAGACATAACTAAACAAGAAATTGCAGTAATAGGTAATATTTTACCATTAAAAAAAGACAATATCATTCCAATAAAAATTAATAAAACAATAGAAATAGTTGTTGTCCCTAACTTAGGTGAGGTGAATTCCCATCAAGACAATGTTGGAATTATCCTGGAAGAAAAAAATGTTTTAAGAATTTTATCTAAACGATATAAAAATGTTTCAATCACTGAAATTAACTCTGAAGAAGATCTTGAGCAGCTAGTTAAAAGAAAGCCTGATTTAGTATTCTCTGGTGTTAAGTACTTCTTTTTTAATAATAGAAATATATGGCTAAATGATTATTTAGAAATGTTTGAGATTCCATATATTGCTTCAAGTAAAGCAGCCCTTGATAATGAGAGTGATAAAGATAGAGCAAAAAAGATTATGAAAAAAAATAATATTAGAACTGCAGATTTTTTTATTACTGATCCAGACGAATACTTAAAAGAATCTTCAATTCCAATAAAATTTCCTCTTTTTATAAAGCCAGTAACAGGAGGAGATAGTAGAGGTATAGATAAAAATTCCCTAGTATTCAATTTTGAAGATTTTACAGCAAAAATATTAGATATTAAAATAAATCAAAACTCACCTTCTTTAGTTGAAACATATTTAGCGGGAAAAGAATATAGTGTAGGTATTTTTGAAGATAGTATTGATGGAAGCCTAAGAGCTATGCCTATAGAGATTATAGTAAAAAAGAATATAGACGGTCATTGTATTCTTGATTTTGACGTAAAAAAAAATGATGAAGAGGAAGTAATTCTAGTAACTGATATTCAAATTTTCAAAAAAATTTCTGAATTAGCAAAAAATTCCTTCAAAGCCTTAGGTGGTAAATCTTTAGGTAGAATTGATATTAAGATGGATCATTTAGGTGTTCCTCATTTTATAGAGGCAAATTTAATGCCAGGTCTTCGAAAGGGTTACTTCTATAGATCTTGCGTATTAAACCTTGATATGAGTTACGAAGATATGATTTTTAGTATTGCAAACACTGGCCTGTCTTCACATTAAATATCTTGAAGTGCTGTTATTGTAATCTCTTTTGTTTTTAAAGATCTAATCCCCATCAAGCATGCTTGAGCAGTAGACATGTTCGTGCAATAAGGAACTTTATTACCTAGTGTTGCTCTTCTTAAAGCCATTGCATCATGAAGACGATGTTCACTATTTCCACCGCCGGTATTAATGACCAAGGCAATTTTTTTTGAATTCAATACATCAACAATGTGAGGAGATCCTCCACTAACCTTGTTGATTGTTTTACATTTTATTCCATGCTTACGAATATATTCAGCTGTTCCGCCTGTACCGCATAAAGTAAAATTTAATTTTAATAACTGTTTTGCTAAATTTACGCCCTCTTCTTTATGACCATCTTTAAGAGAGATAAATGCTAGACCTTTTGTAGGTAAAGAGTTTGAAGCAGCAATTTGGCTTTTTGCATAAGCCATACCAAAGTCTTTATCAAAACCCATAACTTCACCTGTCGATTTCATCTCGGGTCCTAATAATAAATCACTATTTGGGAATTTATTAAAAGGGAATACTGCCTCCTTAACTGCAAACATTTTTTTAGTTTTGCTCTTTAAATTAAAGCTAGATAACTTTTCACCAGTCATTACTCTTGAGGCAATTTTTGCAAGAGGAATACCTTTCGCTTTTGAAACAAAAGGAACAGTTCGGCTTGCTCTTGGATTTACTTCGATCACATAAATTTCATCATTTTTTATTGCAAATTGAATATTCATAAAACCCTTAACATTTAAAGCTAAAGCTAATTTTTTGGTTTGAATTTTAATTTCTGAAATCAATTCAGGTTTAATAGATATTGGTGGCAAACAACAAGCCGAATCTCCTGAGTGAATGCCAGCTTCTTCAATATGCTGCATTATTCCAGCAACAAATACTTCTTTACCATCAGATATTGCATCGACGTCAACCTCCATTGCATGACTAATAAATTTATCTATTAATATTGGGTTATCTTCCGCTGCCTTAAATGCCTCTTCTACAAAGTTTTTTAATTGGCTTTTCTCATGAACAATTTCCATCGCTCTTCCACCCAAGACATAAGAAGGTCTAACCATTAAAGGTAGTCCAATTTTTTCCGAAATTTTAATGGCTTGTTTATAAGTTTTAGCAATACCACTCTCAGCTTGTTTCAATCTTAATCTATTAAGTAATTTTCTAAATCTATCTCTATCTTCAGCTAAATCTATAGATGTGTACTGAGTACCTAGGATAGGAAGCTTGTTATAGTGTAAAAATTTTGCAAGTCTTATTGGTGTTTGACCACCAAATTGAGCAATGATCCCTACAAGGTTTCCTTTTTGCTGTTCTTTTTTAATAATATTATAAACATACTCTTCTTTAAGAGGTTCAAAATAAAGTCTGTCACTTGTATCGTAATCAGTTGAAACTGTTTCTGGGTTACAGTTAATCATTATAGTTTCAAAGCCACTAGCCTTAAGTGCGTAACTTGCTTGGCAACAACAATAATCAAATTCAATACCCTGACCGATACGGTTAGGTCCACCACCTAAAATTATAATTTTTTTTCTTAAAGATGGTTCTGCTTCACACTCTGAATTCAAAGCATAATTTCTTTGATAGGTCGAATACATGTAGGGAGTAAAAGATTTAAATTCAGCAGCACAGGTGTCCACTTTTTTATAAACAGGTAATACTTTTAATGCAGTTCTTTTTTTTCTAACAATATCTTCAGAAACTTTAGTAATTTCAGAAAGCTTCTTGTCTGAAAAACCTATTGATTTAATTCTATTAAATTCGTTATAGTCTTTAGGGAGACCTTTTTTTTGTATTTGATTTTCCTCATCAACAATCTCTTTTATTTGCTCTAAGAACCAAGGGTCTATTTTACAAAGTTGGTGAATTCTTTTAATGTCTATTTTTTTCCTAAATGCTTCTGCGGCTAACAAAATTCTGTTAGGGATATTTTTTTTTAATTCTTTTTCTATCTCTTTTTTATTAAGTGGAAAAATTCTATCTAATCCTGAGAAGCCAATTTCAAGAGAAACCAAAGCTTTTTGCAGTGACTCCTTAAAGTTTCTACCAATTGCCATAGCTTCACCAACGGACTTCATTGAAGTTCCTAGAATTGCCTCAGACGTAGAAAATTTTTCAAAGGTGAATCTAGGTATTTTTGTTACTACATAATCAATACTTGGCTCAAAAGAAGCGGGTGTTGTTTTTGTAATTTCATTTTTTAATTCATCTAAAGTGTAACCAACAGCCAGTTTAGCAGCAACTTTAGCAATAGGAAACCCAGTTGCTTTGGACGCTAAAGCTGATGATCTAGAAACTCTTGGGTTCATTTCTATGATAACCATTCTTCCGTCTTTAGGATTGATTGCAAATTGAACGTTAGATCCTCCTGTTTCTACTCCAATTTTTCTAAGACAGGCGATTGAAGCATTTCTCATTACTTGATACTCTTTATCAGTGAGTGTTAGAGCGGGGGCTACAGTAATCGAGTCTCCCGTATGAATTCCCATTGGGTCGATGTTTTCAATAGAACAAATAATAATACAGTTATCTTTTTTGTCCCTTACAACTTCCATTTCAAATTCTTTCCACCCCTCAAGACACTCTTCTATTAAAATTTGGCTAACAGGAGATTCGTGTAAACCATCTTTAACTATTTTTAAATATTCTTTTTTAGTTTTAGCAATTCCACCACCTAAGCCCCCCAAGGTGAATGCTGGTCTAATTATTGCAGGTAATCCAATTTGTCTAAGAGCTTTCGCTGCGTCTCTAATATGATTTACAACCTTTGATTTTGGTAAGTCCAAACCAATATCCAGCATATTTTTTCTAAACTTCTTTCTATCTTCTGCATTTGAGATTGCTTTAGAATTTGCACCAATAAGCTCAATTTTATATTTTTTTAAAATTCCTTTCTTCTCTGACTCCATTGCCAAATTCAAAGCTGTTTGGCCACCCATTGTTGGTAAAATTGCATCTGGTTTTTCTTTTTTTATAATTTTTTCTAAAACCTCTAAAGTTATAGGCTCAATATAAGTTTTATCAGCAACATCTGGATCTGTCATAATGGTTGCTGGATTGGAGTTTATTAAAATAACTTTATAACCTTCGTCTTTAAGAGCCTTACAGGCCTGCGTTCCTGAGTAGTCAAATTCACATGCTTGACCGATAATTATGGGTCCTGCACCAACTACTAAAATAGTTTTAAGATCTTTTCTTTTTGGCATTTTTTTTTATATTGTTGATAAATTCTTCAAATAAATAAACACTGTCTTGTGGCCCAGGATTTGATTCAGGGTGATACTGTACTGAAAAAACAGGTTTTTTTTTTAGTCTAATTCCCTCAATACAGTTATCGAACAAAGATTTGTGAGTTACTTCAATATTTTTTGGTAAAGTTTCTTTTACAATTTCAAAACCATGGTTTTGGCTTGTGATTTCTACATTATCTTTAATCAAATTTTTAACTGGGTGATTAGCTCCTCTATGACCCAATTTCATTTTTTTTGTTTTTGCACCTAGAGCTAAAGCCAGTATTTGATGACCAAGACAAATACCAAAAATGGGTAAATTATTTTTGATTAATTCTTTAATAATTTCAATTGCATATTTACCAGTTGCTGCAGGATCACCTGGACCATTAGATAGAAAAATACCATCTGGTTCTAATTTTTGTATGTCTATTGCACTAGTTTTACAAGAAACTACAGTTACCTTGCAACCAAGGTCAGAAAAATACCTGAGGATATTTTTTTTAATTCCGTAATCAATTGCCACAACGTGTAAAGAATTTTTTTTATTTTTTAAATAGCCAGTTTCTTTTTTCCAAGTTTTAAAACCAGACCATATATAGTTTTTCTTTGTTGTAACCTGTTCTGCTAAATCTAAGTTTTTTAACCCACTCCATTTAGTGGTAATATTAGCTAATTTACTGATGTTAAAATTATTATTTATAGAAAAAGAAATGGTTCCTTTTGGTGCACCCTTGTCTCTAATAGAATTAGTCAAACCTCTAGTATCTAGTCCAGTAATTCCTACAATTTTATTTTTCTTTAACCATAAATCTAGATTAACCAGAGATCTATAATTTGAAGGGCTCGTTATTTCAGAATTAAAAATTACACCTTTGGTCCAAATTTTATCAGATTCTAAATCTTCTTTATTGGTTCCAACATTACCAATATGAGGAAATGTAAAGTTAATTATTTGTCCAGCATAAGAAGGGTCTGAAATAATTTCTTGATAACCTGTTAGTGATGTATTGAAGCATACTTCGCCAGTAGCTGTTCCTTGATATCCAATACCAAAACCTTTGAAAATAGTTTTATCCTCAAGAACTAAAATACCTGTGTGAATCTGTGAGATTTTATGTGAGTTAGTTTTTTTTGCTTTTTTGATCAATTACAACTCATGAGTTAAAGGTTAATACAATAAAACCTTAATTATGGCAACACAGATGTATTATAAAATTATATAAATACAATTTTTCTTTTGAAGAATTTTCTCTTTGAAGTACATTAAAAAATATTATGACATTGAAGGAAACAATAGAAACAAACTACAAAAGCTCTTTAAAATCTAAAAATAAGATGGAAATCTCAACCTATAGGTTAATTTTATCTTCGATTAAAGACCTTGATATTGTTAATCGATCTGGAGCTAACAAAAAAGTAACAGATGATGAAGATGTTAAGAAGGTCTTAAAAAAAATGATTAAACAAAGAATCGAATCAATTGAAATATATACGAAGAATAATAGAAAAGACCTTTTAGAGGTAGAACAAAAAGAGTTTGATATTTTGTCTAATTTCTTACCAAAACAACTAAATGATGAAGACACTAAAAACATATGCATCGATACAATAAGTAAATTAGGTGCAGAATCTATTAAAGACATGGGTAAAGTTATGGGTGAATTGAAGAAGCAGTATCCAGATAATTTAGATTTTGCAAAAGCTGGCCCCTTACTTAAAGAGTTATTAAATAAATAATGAAATACCCCAAAGAGTATTTAGACGAAATTAAAACTCGTTTAAAAGTTTCAACAGTAGTTTCTAAATCAGTTAGTTTAAAAAAAAGAGGTAAGGAGTTTGTTGGACTGTCTCCATTTAAAACAGAAAAAACACCATCCTTTACAGTAAATGATGAAAAAGAATTTTACCATTGTTTTGCAACATCAGAACATGGAAATATTTTTGATTTTTTAATGAAAACACAAAATTTAAAATTTGGAGAATCTGTAAAATCTTTAGCAAACCTTGCTGGAATGAGACCCTATACATTTTCAAAACAAGATGAAGAAAGAGAAAAAAATTGGCAAGAATATTGCTCTATTTATAATCAATATGTTCAGTTTTATCATGATGAAATTTTAAAAAATGAAAGTCTAACTTCTGCTAGAGACTACTTAAAAAAAAGAAACCTTAGTAGAAATGAAGTTAAAAATTTTAAAATTGGATTTGTTGAAAGAAATTCTAATTTTTATGAAAAATTAAAAAATGATTTTAGTGAAAAAGTATTAGTTGAAAGTGGACTTTTTTACCTAGATGAGAAAAAAAATAGATACGTAGAAAGATTTAGAGACAGAGTAATATTTCCAATTAATAATATTTCAGGTCAGCCCATTGGATTGGGTGGCAGAACCATTCAAGAAAATAACTTCATGGCAAAATATATTAATTCTCCAGAAACACCTTTTTTTAAAAAAGGTTCAAATTTATATAATTTAGATTTAGCAAGAAAATTATCTAATAAAATTGATCATGTATATCTTGTAGAGGGTTATATGGATGTTGTCGGTTTAAGTAAAAATGGAATTGAAAATGTTGTCGCAAATTTAGGAACCTCTCTAACGGATAGACAAATTTTAATTCTTAATCAATTCTTTGATGATATAATCATTTGTTTTGATGGTGATGAGAGTGGATATAAAGCGGCACTTAGAGCGGCTGAAAATTCAATTAAGGAACTTCAACCTGAAAAACAAATATCATTTCTTTTTTTACCCGATGGTGAAGATCCAGATAGTTACGCTAATAAAAATGGAAAAGCAGAATTTATTGACTTTACAAAGCAATCTAAGATTTCAATCCATCAATTTATATTTAATCATTACAAACAGCAAACTGAAAATAATCCTTCATCAATGGCTATTTTTGAAAAAAAATTAAGGTCAATTGCTGCGACTATTAAAGATGATTTTATTAAAAAATATGTATTAGAGTTTTTTTTAGAGAAAATTTCAACATTAACACCACATAGTAATGTAGGAAAAAAACAATTTTATATCAAAAAAGTTGCGTCACTACACTCCACTCAAAAACATTTTAATGAAAGTAAATCTCTAAGTGGGGTAGAACTTAAGGAGTTTTCTTTGCTTTATTTAATAATGAATAATT
>Ga0308004_10001435_pt1 | contig 10468 bp, 11 predicted proteins | sample Neamet38_FD_203156 | JGI IMG/M metagenome (GOLD analysis project Ga0308004, IMG submission 203156) | Marine microbial communities from water near the shore, Antarctic Ocean - #38 | ecosystem: Environmental > Aquatic > Marine > Unclassified | place: Southern Ocean | collected 2014-06-06 | reverse complement strand
CAGACTGCATTGAGCTTTTTGTAGGTATATAAATTTTTGCTTTTTTCATAAATTGGTCGGGGCGGCAGGATTTGAACCTGCGACCCTCTGGTCCCAAACCAGATGCGCTACCAGGCTGCGCTACGCCCCGATTGTGGTACTAATACATTAGATATTGATAATATCAAAGAATAAAGAACATCAAAAATAAGTCTTTTTTTGAAGAATCGGGTATACAATAATAATGATCATTAAGTGTGATAACTGCAATAAAAATTTTGAAGTAGACGCTAGTCTCATTCCAAATGAAGGAAGATTGCTCCAGTGTAATGCCTGTGACCATAAATGGTTTTTTAAAAAAAAAATTATAGAAAAATCTGCTCCAATAGTTAAAATTAAAGAATCATCTGATGAGACAACAACACTCAAAGATGATGTAAGAAGAGTAGAAACAGAAAATCCAAAGAATATACAATTATTAGATAGTGTAACTGAAAATTTTTATGCAACAGAAGAAATTTCTATTCAAAACAATAATAAAACAGAAGAGATTATAAATGAAGATAAAGAATTAAATTTTAAAAAATTTACTAATAAAAAAAATTATAATATACTTGGTTTGACTATTGTATTTTTAATTTCGTTTATAGCACTATTTGTAATTTTTGACACATTTCAAAAACCTATGAGTATCTTTATCCCAAATATTGAATTTTTACTTTATAGTATGTATGAAACCATTAATGATATTGTATTATTTTTTAGAGATTTAGTTTAACTATATGATTAATACTCTATCAAAACCTTTTAAATGGTTCTTTAAATTAGAAGCAGCAAGTGGCTTAGTATTATTAATAGCTGCTATTATAGCCCTAATAATAAGTAATTCAAATTTTAGTGAATTATATTTTAGTACGCTTGAACAGTATTTGTTTATTGGTATCAATAGTTTTGGATTAAAACTCTCAGTACATCATTGGATCAATGATTTGTTAATGGCAGTATTTTTTTTCTTTGTAACGTTAGAAATCAAAAGAGAATTTATTCAAGGTGAGCTGTCTAACTTAAAAAAAGCATTACTGCCAATCATTGGTGCTGTTGGTGGTATGATGATCCCTGCTCTTGTTTATGTTTTTTTAAATTTTGGAAATGCTGAAACATTAAATGGTTGGGCAATCCCGTCAGCTACTGATATCGCCTTCTCATTGGGAGTTTTATCTCTTCTTGGGTCAAGGGTTCCAATCTCTTTAAAAATTTTTTTAACAGCGCTTGCAATTATTGATGATCTTGGTGCAATTCTTATCATTGCTTTTTTCTACTCTGGTGATTTAAGTATAAGTTATCTAAGCTTAATTTTAATTTCTTATATTTTTTTACTTATTTTAAATAAATTTGGAATAAAAAAATTTTTACCTTATTTGGTAATTGGTTCTTTGATGTGGTTCTTTACATACATGTCCGGAATTCATGCAACTATAGCTGGTGTACTTTTAGCATCAACAATACCCCACAGAGTTAAAGATAAAGATTTTTCTTTGTTGATTAGGTTGGAGCACGCAATAAGTCCATATGTTGCTTTTATCATAATGCCAATATTTGCATTTGCTAATGCTGGTGTTTCTTTAGTAGGCTTATCTTTATCATCACTGATGCAACCAGTTCCACTTGGAATTCTTTTAGGATTATTTATTGGTAAACAGGTGGGTGTCATGATTTTCTCTTTTATTGCAGTGAAGACTGGTGTTGCACAAATGCCTAATAATTCAAATTGGTTAAGCTTATACGGAGTATCAGTATTAACTGGTATTGGTTTTACAATGAGCTTATTTGTTGGAAACTTGGCATTTGCTGAAAATATTCAGTATATCGATGGAGTAAAAATTGGTGTGCTAGCTGGATCATTGCTATCGACATTATTTGGATATTTTATATTATTATTTTCTACAAAAAAATAACTTATGCTTTATAAAAATTATTTATTAATTCTAACAAGTTTAATTATGCTCTCATTCTTTGAAAAAGTTAATGCAAAATACGATAAATTATTTTTTGATTTAAGTATTAAAGGTATAGATAACAAAACTATTAATTTAAATGAGTTTAAAGGAAAAACCATTCTTTTAGTTAATGTGGCAAGTAGATGTGGATTTACAAAACAATATACAGGACTCCAAACACTTTATGATAATTATAAAGATAAAGGCTTTTTGGTTATCGGTGTACCATCCAATCAATTTGGAGGCCAAGAACCTGGATCAAATGAGCAAATAAAAGATTTTTGTGAAACAAATTTTAATATAACATTTCCAATTACAGATAAAGTGGATGTAAAAGGAGAAAATGCCCACACTCTTTATAAGTGGGCAAAAGAAAACCATGGAAATTCAACAGTACCCAAATGGAACTTTCACAAAATTTTGATTAATAAAGATGGAAAAATTCAAGATACATTTAATTCATTTGTAACACCACTATCAAATAAAATTAAAAAAAAAATAGAATTAGTATTATAAATTAACTGTCATTCCGTCATATCCAGGTACAATATTCTTTGGTAACTTTTTTTTTAACTGATCATAATCAAGGTCACTATGCATATTGGTTAAAATAGTTTTCTTTGGAGAAAGTATTTTAACTAAATCTAAAACTTGATCTAAATTGAAGTGTGATGGGTGGTTTCTATACCATAAACAATCTATAATTAAAAAATCTAATTTAGTTAGTTTTTTATAATCTTTTTTATAAAATAAACTTATATCACTGGCATAAGCCAGTCTTTTATCAATTAAATAACAAATACTTTCAATTTTTCCATGTTGTGTTGGTATCGATTCAATTAAAATTTTTTTATTTTTATTTTTGAATATGTGTTTATTTCTTAAATTATTTAGCTTTAAAGTTGATGGATATCCATAGGCTGATTTAAAACAATATTTGAATGTTGAATATAAAAATTTAGAAGTTTTATTATCTGCAAAAACTGGAATATGCTTCTTATTTATTAAAAAAAATGGACGTAAATCATTAATACCATGTGTTTGATCGGCATGTAAGTGTGTATAAAATACTTTATCAATAGATTTAATCTTATTTTTTAATAATTGAGACCTTAAATCTGGTGATGTATCTATTAAAATATTCATATCATCAAATTTTAATAATGCTGAACATCTGGATCTAAAATTTTTTTTATTATTTAGATTGCAGTTACCTGAGTAACCATCTGCCCTTGGTACCCCCATTGAGCTACCACTTCCTAATATAATAAATTTAATAGTCATTAGTAAACTAAAAATTAAAAAGTTTATTAAAATTATCAGTAGTTATTTTAGACATATTTTCTACAGTAGTTTCTTTAATTGTAGATAGCTTATCAAGCGTATGTTTTATAAAACTTGGTTCATTCTTTTTACCCCTCATAGGTATGGGGGCTAAAAATGGACTATCTGTTTCAATAAGTAATTTTTCTAATGGTATGGTTTTAAAAGTATTTTGAAGTTCTGTGCTGTTTTTAAAAGTAATTATCCCACTAGCTGAAAAAAAAGCATCTAAAGTTAATAATTTTTTTGAAAATTCTAAGGAACCTGTAAAACAGTGCATTAAAATTTTTAAATTCTCGTTTTTATATAAACTAAGTATTTCAAAGGTTTCTTTTTCTGCATCTCTAGAATGTATAATAATAGGCTTAGATAGCTCAATAGAAGCCTCTATATGCTCTTTAAAGCTAGTTATTTGTTTAATTTTATCACTATGGTTGTAGAAAAAGTCCAGGCCGGTTTCACCAATGCCAATAATTTTTTTATTTTCATTTATGCATTTAATAATTGTTTGTTTATCAACTTGGTTGTTGTTTGTTTCATGTGGGTGAATTCCATAAGTACCATAAATCATTTGATCTCTTTTAATTATAGCTTTGATATTTTCAAAACTATCCAGTGTTGTACATATAGTTAAGAGTTTTGTAATTCCCGCTTCTTTAGATCTACTTATAACATCAGATAAATTTGTGTATAAAGGCTCATGATCTAAATGACAGTGAGAATCAATCATCTTTTTTTTCTATCTTTTTAAATAGAATATCTATTTTATTAATATTATTTCCAGCTTTTAAATAATCATGAGAAGCAATAGATTCAAGATTAATATCCTTAGAATTTAAATTAAATATCTTTAAAGCTTTATCAATAGAATCAGGAATTATTGGGTAAAGCATAAATGAAATTTTTCTTATCACTTCTAAAGATGTATAAACTATAGTATTTAGCCTATCTTTATCATCCTTTTTTTTCCAGGGCTCTTGATCGTTAAAATATTTATTGGCCTCAAATAAAGCATTTACAATAAAATTTATGTAGAAATTTATATTTTGTTTATCAATTTCTTTTCTTATTATTTGTAAATTTTCTGTAAACTTATTTAACATGATGAGATCATCATTATTAAAATTTTTAATTTCAGGAACTTTTGAGGAACAATTCTTTTCTGCAAACGCTGTAACCCTTTGACACAAATTTCCATAATTATTTGCTAAATCACTATTAATACAATTTTCAAGTTTATCCTGGGATATATTTCCATCATTACCAAATGAAACTTCTTTAATTAAATAATACCTTAATGGATCAAGTCCGTAAGTATCAATTATATCTATTGGGTCTAAAATATTTCCTTTTGACTTAGACATTTTCTCCTCACCAGATAAAATCCAGCCATGCCCATAAATTTTCTTAGGCAATGGAATCTTGGCAGCCATTAAGAAGGCAGGCCAATAGACTGCATGAAATCTTAGAATATCTTTACCTATTAAATGAACAGAAGCTGGCCAAAACTTTTTAAATAATATGTTGTTAGTATCAGGATAATTGAGTGCACTAATATAATTGGTTAGAGCATCTAACCAAACATATATAACATGATCAGGGTTATCTGGAACTTTAATACCCCATGAAAAAGCTGTACGACTAATAGATAGATCTTTCAAACCGCCCATAACAAAACTTACAACTTCATTTTTTCGAGATTTTGGTGAAATAAAATCTGCATTCTTCTCATAATAATCTAAAAGTTTATCTTGCCACTTAGATAGTCTAAAAAAATAAGACTCTTCCTCAATCCACTCAACAGACGAACCAGAGGATTTAGAAATTTTTTTTCCATCTTTATCAACTATTTCATCTTCGTTATAATAAGCCTCATCAGAAACAGAGTACCAGCCTGAATATTTTGATAGATAAATGTCATCATTTTTTTCAAGCACTGACCATAAATGTTGAACTGTCTTTCTATGCCTTTCTTCAGTCGTCCTGATGAAATCTGTATTTGATAAATTTAATGTTTTTGAAAGGTCTCTAAATGTTTGGCTGATTTGATCACAGAAATCAAGAGGCTTTATATTATTATTTTCAGCAGCACGTTGTATTTTTAAACCATGCTCATCTGTACCTGTTAGAAAATGAACATCAAAACCATCTATGCGTTTAAAGCGAGCAAAAAAATCTGCAATAATACTTGAATAAGCATGACCCATATGTGGTTTTGCAGATGGATAGTAGATAGGAGTTGTTATGTAGTAGTTCTTATTCATTTAATAATTTTGCTTTAAATTCTAAAAATAGGCTTTCTTCATCAAGATTAAATTTTTCAGTATCATTAATTTTTCTAATAAAGTTATAATAAAGGCTTAATAATGAATTTTTAGCTGTATTTAATTTGTACTCTTTTAAAAAAAATAATTCAATAAAGTTAATTAAAATCTTTTTTATAGTTCTATCCTTTTTATAATAACCATTATCAATTAATAAATTTAAAAAATTAATTAAAGTACAATCTTTAAGATCAATACTCTTATCTTTAGAACAATTGATTAATTCAATAATATCACCAGGCGTACTATAATAATTGATTAAATCGTTATTAATTGAATCGAATATATTTTCCCCAAGTATTAAATTTGATACTTGCACAGATTCATCAAATGTGAAATTGATGTTAAATGTTAAACATCTTGACTTTAATGTAGGTATAATTTTTTTTTCATTATTATTAATTAAAATAAAAAAGACATTTTCATTGGGCTCTTCAATAACTTTAAGCAAGGCATTAACTGAATTTTTATTAAGACTTTCTATATTGTCAATTAATATAAATCTTGCCATATTATTAAATGTGGATTTATTAGTATATGTTATCATTTCCCTAACTTGACCTATATCAATGTTTTTTTGGTCATTAAATAAATCAATACGATAAAAATTAGGATGTGAGTTATTTTGCAATAGCTTAAAGGATTTATTATTTTCATTGATTATAAGATTTTTAGAATCATAATTTAATTTTTCATCAATTGATAAAAAATAGTTTATAAGATGATAGGCCAATGTTGATTTACCCAACCCCTTCTTACCTGATAATAAAATTTTAGTTGGTATTTTTTTTTCATTATACAGTTTAGAGATCTCATTAAAATAATTATTCATTCCATATAATCTAGTGTTATTTGAAGGTTTTAGAATCATGTTCAAATTAAATCTTTAATTTTATCTAGTATAATTTTTTCATTATATTCAATACTCAAATTTGAATCAATTTTCATATATTTTTTTGGATTCTTTTTTAAAATTTTAATAAATCCTTTTTGTACTCTATTGTAAAAATTACTAGTAAATTTATCGTATCTATTTAAACTTTTTCTTATACCCAATCTACTTTTCATATTACTTTGACTGACTGTATTTAAAAAGGTGAAATTAACATTTATTTTTTTTAACAAAAAATCATTAATATTTTTAATAAACTTGATATTAATACCCATTCCATAATGCTGGTAAGCTATGGTCGAGTCTGAGAATCTATCAATTAAAATAATCTTTTTTCCAAGATTTTTTTTTATTAGTTCTATATTTTCACTTCTTGCAGACAAATATAGTAATAAATCTGTATATTTATTAAAGGCAGATTTGTCATTTAATATAAGTGTTCTTATTTTTTCCGAGTTTTTACTTCCACCTGGTTCCCTGATTTGAATAAATTTTTTATTATTTTTTTTTAAATATTTTGCAACATTATTTATATGATGAGATTTACCGGTGCCTTCTATACCCTCAAACACTATAATTAATTTTTTAGACATCACCCCAGATCAAAAAATTAATTGATTTCATTAATCTTGAAACCACATTTAATTTTTTAACATCTTCAAAAGCAAATAAATCATACTCCTCTATAACTTCATTTTTATAAGAAACATTTAACTTACCCAAAAGATCATCTTTTTTAATAGGAGCTTGTATTGGGCCATTATAAATGATTGTTATTTTTAGATCTTTTTTACGTGCTTTACGTGTTGTTTTATAGATGTCTGTTTTTACGTAGGCACCTACCTTATTTTTTTTTCCTAGCCAAACATCAACCTCTTCTAGTGGTGTATTTGCCTTTGCAATTTGAATTAAATCAAATCTAGTTAGTCCCCATGTTAAGAGTTTAGCACTTTCTCTCGATCTATCATTTTTTGAATCAAATCCACTTCCTATAGCAATTAATCTTCTGCCATTTCTTTCGACAGAAGAAGCTAAAGAATATCTTTCAACCGCCAAATATCCTGTTTTAATTCCATCTGCTCCAAGACTTTTATATAAAAGTGGATTTCTATTACCTTGAGTTATCGGATCACCACCAGTTCTATCCCACGTAAATTCTTTTTCTGAAAAATATTTATATTGATCGGGAAATTCTTTAATAAGATAATTAGACATAAGCATAATATCTCTAACAGTCGATACATTATCTGGATTGTTTATACCTGAAGAGTTAGCAAAATTTGTATTTTCCATACCTATTTCAATAGCTTTAGCTGTCATCATGATAGCAAATTCGCTTTCTGTGCCAGCAATACCCTCTGCTAATGCAACACAAGCATCATTGCCAGATGCAATTATTATTCCTTTAAGTAAATTTTCTACACTTACTTCATCACCAACCATTATGAACATTGAAGAATAACCAGCAGATGATAATCTCCAGGCATTTTCAGAAACTAAAAATTTTTCATTAAGATCTAAATCACCACTTCTTATCAAATCAAAAGCAATAATTGCTGTCATAATTTTTGTCATCGAAGCTGGATATATGGATTTATCAGGATCTTTTTCATATAAAATTTCACCGGAAAGAAAATCTTGCAATATTGCAGTTCGTGCTTTTATTTCAAAAACAGCATTAGAATTGACCGTTAATAGTAACGATAGTAATATTATTAAAAATTTTTTTTTAATCATTTTTTAAAATTTCGATATTTTCAAACTCAAGTATGCTTATATCATTATATGTTTTTTGTAGAGAATTAATGTTACTAAAAGGACCCAAATATACTCTATATTTTTTGTCAGAAATTTTTTTAATTTTAGGATTTTGAATTAAATCTTCAGTTTTGATTCTATTAAACATCATTAAGGCTGTATTGTTAAAATAGAAATCTGCTATCTTTATTACATAAGAAAATTTTATATCTTTTTTTTTGTTAACTTCATTTTTTTTAATTACATTTAAATCTTTAATACTGACAATATTAACTGGCACTGTTACAGCCACTTTTTTTTCTTCCTTATAAGTTTTTGCTTTTTGAGCAACAAAAATTGAATTTTCAAGTATTTCTAAAATCTCAATGTAAGGCTGATTAATATCTAAATCTAACTCTATGGCTATTCTTTTAGATAATACTGCATTATTAAAAGTTGGATATATAGAATTTTTTCCCACTCTAGCTACTAAAGATTTATTATTTAAAATATTAGTAATTTTAACTTGCGTATTAACCTTTAGATTTTTTTGAAATATAATTAAACTACGTTCATCTATTTTTTTACTAATTATTTTTTGTTTATAAAGCTCTTCACTATAAACCAGTGCAAAACCTTTATTTAAGTAGGGATTAAAAATAATCTTATTTTTCTTATTTTTAACTAGATTTCCTGTTGTACAGTTTGTAAGCAATAAAAAAATTATTAAGGATGAAATATTCTTATAAATCATTTTCAAACTTATCCATTAATGTGCACACCGCTAGACCAAACCTTAAAGATCTATTCCATTGTAATATTTTTTCATAATTTTTAAAAACTATATAAGCTGGTTCTAAATTTTCAGAATTCGCTATTATATCTTTATCTGGTGTAATGATTGATCCAATTAAATTATCATTTATTGATAAGTTTTTATTATCTTTAATATATTTTTTTAAATATTTAAATTTTTTTTTATTGTGTAATTTCTTTGCAGAAGTATTTAATAATTTTATTGGCACACCTTCTTTTAACTTAACTCTAATAAAACATGGTTGGTTTTTAATCCATCCAATTTTATTTATATAATTGGCAGCTGATGCAAAAGAGTCTTTTGTTGATTTAAGTTCAATAATATTATTTTGATCATAATCAATTGCATACTGTTCTATAGTCGAAGGCATAAATTGAAAATTGCCAAAAGCACCTGCCCAAGATCCATATAAAATATCATGGTTAATTTTCTGTGATTCTACTAATTGAAGTACAGTAATTAGTTCTCTTGTAAAAAACTCAGATCTTCTTTCGTCAAAACTCAATGTAGCTAATGAAGATAAGATATCCATCTTACCAACATAAGTTCCAAAATTTGTTTCTATACCCATTAAAGCTAATAATAGACTTTTTTCTACAGAAAATTCATTATCAATTAAATCAATAAAGTTCTTATTTAATTTATATAATTTTATACCTTGTTTAACTTTTTGGTTAGAGGATCTTTTGGATACATAAGTTTTTGTATCTTCATAAAATTCAGGTTGGAAACGGTCATATTTTATAACTTTAGGCAAAAAAACTACGTCAGACATTGCCATATCAAAAGTTAATTCAGAAATATTATTTTTCAAAGCATAAACCTTGAAATTCATTAACCATTCATCAAATGACTGATCATTTGCACTTAATGGCCCGACAGTAAGAAGCAGAAATAGAATTATAAAATATCTAATTATTTTCATATAAATCTTTTAAATAAATAATCACAGCAATCCATATTAAAATGAAACTTAATGATTTTTCAAATGAAAAAGGTTCATTATAGTAAAAAAAACCAAGTATAAACTGAAATGTGGGTGTGATATAAAAAATCATTCCTGTGGGCCCTAGGCCACAAATTTCTACACCTCTTACATACATAAAAAGTGGTATAACAGTCATTGGGCCTGCTAACATTAGAACTAACATCAATGAGGGGTTTGATAAACTATAATCGTTTAGATTATTTTGAAAAATTAAAAAGAAAAAATATAAAGCAAATGGTAATATAAAAAGACTTTCAATTAATAAACCAACATCTGTATCTACATTAATTTTTTTTCTTAATAAATTATAAAAACCCCAACTAAGGGCTACAATTAACCCTACCCACGGAATTGCATTAAAACTTACAATTAGAAGATATATTATTGAAATCAAAACTAATATAATTGAGA
>Ga0308004_10001434_pt1 | contig 10469 bp, 10 predicted proteins | sample Neamet38_FD_203156 | JGI IMG/M metagenome (GOLD analysis project Ga0308004, IMG submission 203156) | Marine microbial communities from water near the shore, Antarctic Ocean - #38 | ecosystem: Environmental > Aquatic > Marine > Unclassified | place: Southern Ocean | collected 2014-06-06 | reverse complement strand
CCTACCCTCAAAGTACTAGCGAAACATTTGGGTCACCTTAAATAGACCCTGGGTCTTAGCCTAACAACAGCGCGCTGCGATCAAACAGCCAATAAGCGCTGCAGGTTCCAATGGCATAGACCGCCAAATCTCTTATTGCCTGTTCTTTTTGCTTAATGGCAGGAATCTGCCTTGCGAGTAACACGATCAAAATAATACCGACAATAAATAGGATCTGTCCTATTTCAACACCTATATTAAAGAACAATAGGGCCTCAAGCTTCATCGACTGCGGCAACCCTAACTCCTGAAGTACCACCGCAAACCCAAAACCATGTAACAGACCAAAACCTGAAGATACAGTCACAGGATAACGCCAAGTGAAACTATTTTGTTCACGCCCATCATGATGACGGATAATTTCAACCGCTAATAACAGAATGCTTAAGGCGATAAGTATTTCGACCAACTCGGTGCGCACTCTAAAAATATTGAGTGTGGCAAGGCTTAGCGTAACGGAGTGGGCGAGTGTAAATCCGGTCACCGTCCAAAGTAACCGCTTAAGACCTCCCGCAATGATGATTAAGCAAAGTACAAAAAGTAGGTGGTCATAGCCCTCAAGGATATGCTCTGTACCCGCAAGCAGATACTGATGCGCGACCTCAGCAGCTGAGACATCCAGGGGCAACGCTACAATGGTGACTTCTGGTCCCGAAAAAACCTGTGCCACTTCACCTGACAGTGATTTATAGACCACCAAAGAAGTGAGGCCCGGATTGCTATTAAGGTAATTTAGATTAATCGTAAAGGCTGGATTAGCCTGATCGCAAACATAACGTCGACGACCCAGTAGGCCAGCCGGTTGATTTCCTGCGGACCCACCCTTTATGCGGCAACTTTTATGATCCAATTTAATACCAGGCTCTTGCCCAAAAGACATAACTGGCGGTATTTTCCACTTAAGTAAGTATTCACTTTCTGACTGCTGATTAACCTCGACATAAACGGGTCTAGCTTCATCTGCAATCACATTGCCGACGCAAATCAGAGTTAACAGAAAGAAAAGAACTCTAATCACTTGAGCTCAGTCTTATCGATAATCTGATATTTAGATATCAGCATCTCAATAGCCAACTGCTTTATCTCTCTCTGTTGTTGGCGCTGCGCGTCAGCTAGCACTGCTGCACTGACATCTTGGAACTCAGGAATATACATAGGGGTCTTTTTAGTTACCAAAACTAAATGCCAACCGTAGTTAGATTTAAGAGGGCCCTGCCACTTTAAAGAATCTGGCGGATTTGAAAGCACTAATGAGAACATTTCTTGTTTAAAGTTTAAACCGAAGTGGCTAGCAATCTCCTCATCATCACGATTGACGTAGTTGCGATTATAAAGAAACCGCTCTCCGTAAAGACCTGAGTTCTCAAACGGAACTTGACCTGCATTTAGACCTTTTAGCACCTTTAATGCTCGGGTTTCGCCTTTCTCCCAGCTTAGATCCTTGCCTGAAGCAACAAACACATGGGTAAAAGTTGCCGTGGCAACCCTTATATAATCCTCTCGATTGGTATCGTAGTATGCACGCAGATCAACTTCAGTGAGTGGTGCTTTTTCGTCATAAAATCCCTGCGCTAAATAATCCATTTTCTGCATTAGTCTTCGACGGATAATCTGATCATCTCGCTCTAAATTGAGGTCCAAAGCCTCTCTATACAGGACTTCACTTTGCACATAGCGCTCTATTAGGCGCTGGCGTTCGGAAAGAGGGAGACCTTGGATGGTCTTTAGGGCATCCTCTGGTTTAAATGATTTAGCCTCACGCTGCATAAATTGGGCGAGTAACTGATCATCAATAAAAATACTATATTGATCGTCGCTGTAATCTTTAGCATTTATCAGTCGCTCGCCGCCAAGCAATACTAAGCCAATAATTAGAAATTGAAATAACGGCTCTTTGAAGACCTGCCTGGAAAAAAAATTCATATAAGACTAACCCCAGATACTACATCTTTTATCATTGTGATTGGTACCAAATGGGTGAGGTATAAGCGCGCTCTTGAAGCGTTTTAGGCCCTCTTGGAGGCTTATCTAACTCCAATGCTAAGCTATCCAACAACCCATTACGAGGCGTCGGAATTTGAAGTACGCGAGTATAATAAAAAGCCGAATGTCCAGAGTTAAAATCAGGATCAACCCACAGCACTGTCAGTTCAGCTTGACCAATGGTGTTGGTATAACGACCAGACCTTAAATCAACCGTATTGCCAACATCTGGCAACTCTCCTTCGGCACTCAATTCTCGATTATCGGACCAAGCGACGTTATACACTTTCTCTTGCTGTTGACCGTTATTATCAACCCAGCCCTTGACGACCTGTACCCGATCTAAGTTGGCATCAACAGGACCTTTGACCGCTCTGATGAGAAAACTAGGCGCCTTATTATCCTCGCCAGTAGCTATCAGATCACCGCCCATTGGAACGCCGTACTGGTTACCAATCGTACCGAAATCCTCAGCTATCGCGGCATTTTCCGGGAAATCCCATCCAGCAAACATTTGAACGCGTAACCGAGGACCTGAGGTGGCATAAACTTCCTTGCGCTTAAAGGCGGCATAGATTGCCTCACGCGTATTCTCTTCAGCCCAGACGGCAGCCAAACCAGACGCAGACATATTCCAACCGTTAGAAGAGCTGACACTTCCAACGCGTTCTTTCGTTTCAGGTGTTGAGTCTTTAGCCATTTTCCCCAAAAAGTTGCCTTCTTCCGCAGAGGAAAGGCCAGAGTGAGCATCGGTCGACCCAATTAGTCCGAATTTGTAGGGATTGACGCCGATATCTTGCTCAATCGCTAGCCCTTTTTTTAATGCCGGTCGAATATAATCTGCGGTAGAGCCCTTATATTCGGATTTTCCCTGTTGGATATAGTGATCGTAGTTCTCAAAATCTGCGAACTCATCATCCGGAGAAAAATCGCTGCGCGTTTCACTATCGCCTTTGATCTGAGTAACTTCGACAATCGGCTCCCATTTAATCCGACGGCGAGCATAATCTGCATCGATAGGTTCTCCACGCAAAGTAGTATTATCAAACATATAGCCTTTAGAGATGTTCGAGTTATGGGGAATGGCAATAAATCGAGTTCCAGTGCGTTGCTGGGTCTCATCTAACCATTGCCAGAGATCCTCTGGATACTGACTTTGATCTGATCCATAAGGCAAGAACTGCTTGGATTTATCGGCACCATCTGGAGTTATAACAATGCGATGTAAATTGGCTCCCATAGGAATCGAGCTCCACTCCCAACCGATTAAACTAGTAAAGGTTCCTGGATCATTGTGCCGTTCTGCACTCTCAACAATATCATCCCAAGCCCTTTTTGATGTTTGTGTCATATCACCAAATATATTCACCTGTGAAATGTTATTACTGGGATTCTGAACCGGGTCGCTATGATCTTTATCCGCGGCAATCTTGGGTAAGAATTGTCCAAAAAACTGTAATCCTGTGTCAGTATCGATCGCTTCATTCATCAGTCGAAAGGCATACCATCTCTTGATGTTTCCGATCCAGCCAAGATCTTCTTTTATCATGGTGCCTTCTCGCACTGCCTTCATAACACCCAGCATCTCAGCATGATCTGATACCACAAGAAAGTCTAACGGCGTGCCTATCTGGACTCTGGTTCGATTATAAGGATGTATAACAGGTTGGCCTTTCGCCCAGCGGTACGCTGCATCTGGGTCCGCACTATGATTATTATTTAAAAAAGCGTCAAAGGAGTAAGAACTATGCAGGTGCGTGTCACCAAAATAGACATTTTTGGTTGCCTCTGCACCGGCCATTGCGCTCGCCATTGCACATAGCATGATGATAATTGTCTTCATTATTACAGCTCCCTCTAACCTCATTTATAATAGTTTATTTTTAGTATTGTAAAGCAAACACCTCGAATAGTTATATCTCCATGGAACCAATTGCCATCTCATGGCACGATTGCTTGCTCACAACTCACAAACCCAGATTATGTCATACTGACTGCCGATTCAAAGGTTTTGAGAATTTACTGCACAATACTAAGCGCTGGGGTAAAGTGCTTGAAAAATAATCTTACTACCTAAGGCTACTATGCAAAAGTTTTCTAAAATGACCGGTATTTCGGTGGTCATTGCCAATATGATAGGGACCGGCGTTTTTACCAGCCTGGGGTTTCAGTTACTGGGTATTCAGTCTTACTTTGCACTGATGATGCTGTGGTTAATTGGCGGCTTAACTGCACTTTGTGGGGCACTCACTTACGCTGAACTGGGTGCGAATTTGCCGCGTTCGGGCGGTGAATATAATTTTCTGGGCCGCCTCTATCACCCCTGCGCCGGTTTTATTTCAGGCTGGGTGTCTGCGACAGTGGGTTTTGCTGCGCCTGTCGCACTTGCCGCCATGACTTTTGGCGCCTATCTGTCGGCGGTATTTCCTGGACTATCTGGAACCTTATCGGCAGTGACCCTAGTTGTATTGCTCACCATTGTCCATTGCCTTTCCCATAGAGCAAGCAGTAAGGTACAACAGGTTTTTACGGTGTTAAAAGTGCTCTTGATTTTGCTGTTTTGCCTGATTCTTTTTGTCTGGGGAAACAGCCCGCAGGCCATCAATTTAATGCCTCAAGCAGGCGATGAGACGCTTTTATTCGGCGGGGCTTTCGCAGTGGCTCTAATCTATGTGAACTATGCTTACACTGGCTGGAACGCAGTCACCTATGTCACCAGCGAACTGGACAACCCACAACGCAACCTACCCATCGTTTTATTTTTCGGAACCGGCACCGTTATGGTTCTTTATTTGCTGCTGAACTTCACTTTCTTAAACTCAGCTCCGATTAACATATTAGAGGGTAAGTTAGAGATCGGATTGATCGCTGCTGAATATGCTCTAGGCGGCAATGCCGGAAAAATTATGGGAGGCGTTCTAGCCTTACTGCTTATCTCAACTGTCAGTGCTATGACGATGGCCGGCCCACGCGTATTGCAGGTCATTGGCGAGGACTTTACGCTGTTCAATAAACTCAGCCGCGTCAATGGCGACGGAATACCTGCGACTGCAATTGTCTTTCAATGCCTGCTGGCAATCATCTTTATTGTTAGCGCAACCTTCGAGTCGGTGCTAATTTTTTCCAGCTTCGTGCTAGGTATTAATACGTTATTTTCAGTGATCGGTGTTTTTTTACTGCGCTATAAAAAACTTAATGTGAAAGGCTCATACCGCACATTTGGCTACCCTGTGGTTCCTTTGATTTATCTAGCGGTCACTTTATGGACTCTTGTCTACGTTTTGATTTCACGTCCACAAGAGGGTTTGATTGGATTGGCTATTATTATTGCGGGCGGCCTTATCTATGCAGTCACTGCAAACAAAGAGCAAGATTCGGGTCGATAATGCCGCAGTTGTTGAAGACACTGTCTTTATCGGCTCCAACAATCGAACAACATCAACCCTCTCTGACCAGTCAAGCAGTGCATTCACGCTTGGGAATCGGCCTCAGAATAGACCTGTTAGCTAGTGATCCCTTTTATTTCCAGATAATCATCAAAACCAAACTCACCCCACTCCCTGCCATTACCTGATTGCTTATAACCACCAAAAGGCGCCGCATAATCTTGAGATGCACTGTTGACACTTACCATACCAGCCCGCAATTGACTCCCCACTCGCCGAGCTCGTTCTGCACTAGAAGTACTAAAATAGGCCGCCAACCCATAAGGTGTGTCATTAGCGATCTCTATGGCTTGCTCCTCTGTATCAAACGGAATCATAGCCAGCACAGGCCCAAATATTTCCTCCTGCGCAATCGTCATTTGATTGTTAACCCCAGCAAAAACCGTTGGCTTTACGAAATAACCAGAATCAAATCCTTCTGGCTTACCTAAACCTCCGGCCACCAACGTCGCGCCTTCTGAAATACCTTTTTCAATTAATCCCTGCACTTTTTCAAACTGCACTCGACTAGACAATGGCCCTATATGCCCACCTTGGCTAGTCGGTTGATCAACCACCACACTCTCAGCTGCCTGTTTGGCAATCTCAACAGCCTGATCATAAACCGAAGACTGGACTAACATACGCGAAGGCGCATTGCAGGACTGTCCAGTGTTACTCATCATCCTCTTAACACCGCCACTGACTGCACTCTCAAGGTCCGCATCATCAAAAATAATGTTAGGTGACTTGCCGCCCAGTTCTTGAGTTACTCTTTTGACCGTTGGAGCCGCAGCTTGAGCCACCAAGACTCCAGCTCGCGTGGAGCCTGTAAAAGAAACCATATCAACATCAGGATGACTGGCAATGACCGCGCCCACATTGGGTCCATCGCCATTAACCATATTGTAAACACCTGCGGGAAACCCAGCTTGGTGCATTATTTCGGTGAACAGATAGCCCGATATTGGCGCAATTTCGCTGGGTTTAAGAACCATAGTGCATCCAGTCGCCAGGGCGGGTGCAACCTTGCAACTGATCTGATTAATAGGCCAATTCCAAGGGGTAATAAAACCGCAAACGCCAATCGGCTCTTTCACAATTCGTGTGTTGCCCACTTGACGCTCAAATTCAAATTGTTTTAATGCTTCCAATGCAGTATTTATATGACCGCGGCCAGTGTCTGCCTGGGCAGCAGTAGCAAAGGAAATCGGCGCGCCCATCTCTACAGAAATAGCGACCGACATCTCGTCGTAGCGATCCATGTAAATTTGTAGTAGTTTCTCCATTAAGGCAACCCGCTCCTCGATACTAGTCTGGGAGTAACTTGCGAACGCGCGCTTAGCCGCAGCAACCGCCAAATTAACATCAGTCTCGCCCCCAAGAGAAATGGTTGCAACCATTTCCTCATTGGCTGGGTTTTCAACCTCCAGATCATTACTGTGAGTTGGATCAACCCACTCGCCATTAATATAAAACTTGCGTAAGTCCTTCATAAACACCTCTCATTAACTATTTCAGAAAACCAACATAACTGCAGTTTAAACCAATAAGATCGATTACTCATATACCCTATCCGGGGTCTCTATTCTAAAAGCGCCTCAATAGAGGCTAGTGTCTGAGGGCCGATCAACCGATGCAATAACTCACCCTCGGGACTGATAATCAGCGTCTCCGGAAGTATAGTAACAGGCTCAAGACCCCAAACATCCCGCGGATCTCCAACTAGACTAGGAAACTCAATACCCAACTTTTCTATTTCACCCAATAATTCTTGACCCTGCGAACCATCAAAATTAACGCCCACCACAGTGACTGTTTCAGCATAATGAGATGCCAACTCGTTAAGTTCAGGGATTTCTTTGCGGCACGGTGCACACCAGACTGCCCAATAATTAATCACTATTAGTTTCTCAGGGTTTGTCAGGTTGAGACTGCCACCTTGCACTAAAGGGTAACTGGCATCGCTTGAACAGCCAAATAGCAAACAAGTCGCCAGCATTATTCTTTTTAACATAAAATTTTCTTTCCACTTATTATCAATATAATGGCAGCAGGTTACCCGTAACGAAAAATAGTTCATTACACCGCTAAGGCATTTATAAATGTATCTCGGCGTCGAGCACATACTCATTAAGACACCACAGTTTACACCATATGATTTATTTGAAGTAGCGAGAATCATGTGGGCTCAGTGCGTCTATCAACAGGTTTTGTGGGCATGTCTTTTGGTTTTTCTTGATTGGCCTTACAATGAGCGTAAACTCGCAATCCTATTAAATGCCATGATCACTATTTATCATAATCCACGATGTTCCAAGTCACGACAGACATTAGAAATTTTGCAATCTGAAAAGGTCGACTTAAATATTGTCCTCTATCTAGAAACACCCATCGATAAGCCAACACTGACTAAACTATTGGCTAAACTTAAGATGGCGCCTAGAGAGATAATTAGACGGTCAGAAAGTGAGTTCAAGGAAAACAAACTAGGTGCGCCGAAAGTGACTGACGAGCAACTAATCAACGCCATGATTCAATATCCAAAATTGATCGAACGTCCGATTGTAGTGGCCGATAACAAAGCAGTAATTGGGCGACCCCCTGAAAATGTCAGAGAGATAATGTGATGACTACTAAAATAATTACGCCTTATATCTTGGTCCTTTATTACAGTCGTAACGGTCATGTGAAAATGCTAGCAGAGCAGATAGCTCTTGGCGTTGAAAATGCCGGAGTAGAAGCCATGCTTCGTACTGTGCCTGCGGTATCAACAGTGTGTGAAGCCATTGAAGATGATATTCCAAATGAGGGCGATATTTATTGCAGCGAAGAAGATCTGGCTAATTGCGCCGGATTACTGATCGGCAGCCCAACTCGATTTGGCAATATGGCGGCGCCACTAAAGTATTTTATTGATGGCACCTCGGGCCTTTGGCTGAGCGGCGCACTAACTAACAAACCTGCAGGCGCCTTTACCTCAACATCAAGCCTACATGGGGGCCAAGAATCAACCTTGTTATCCATGATGATTCCATTGTTACATCATGGCATGGTGATTGCTGGTGTGCCCTATTCAGAGCCTGCACTGGCGAAAACCAAGAGTGGTGGAACCCCCTATGGCGCCAGCCATATAGAAGCAGCCAGTCTAAGTGATGCTGAAATTCAAATCGCGAGGGCTCAAGGCCATCGCGTCGCCATACTGGCAAAAAAATTAACCTGATAACATACATTGTACGAACCGTAACATTTAATAATGACAAGGCATTCCATCTTGAAAATTGAATCAATATTATCTACCGCACAACTTACCACCCGCGGGAGCTTTTTTTTCTTACTCCTAACGCTGACAGTAAATCTTTGGCAGCAACATGCACCAGGCGTGATTTACTTTTTATACCTACTGCCGCTGATAATCTTTATTCCGGGAATTATTAGTGGTGAAACACGCACTCTAATCTGGCTAGGCTTTGTGCTCTTGCTATACTTTGCTATAGCCATCGCCAAGATGAGTAAGCCAGAACCATTAGCTTTAGATATGATAGAGCTAGCGTTGACTGTTATATTGTTCAGTTCAGCCTCTGTAACAGCGCGCATGAAACAAAAACATAACCTGTGATAGCCCATAAGACTTCAAAGGATCTTTAGATGACCGATAAAAAACCAGGCCTTTTCAAGCGTGCATTTAGTGTACTTGGACGCATTTTTTCCACTATTCGGAATGTCTTTAGTTTTTTGATTTTTGGCTTTTTTATCCTCGCTATTGGCGGTATGTTTGGTGAGAACCTACAGCCGATACCAGAGAAAGGTGCTCTTTACCTTGCCCCGCAAGGATTTCTTGTTGATCAAAAAAAATATACGGATCCTTTTAATCAAATTCTTTTTCAAGATGATCAGCAAAACTCTGAAACACTCGTCAGAGATGTCGTTGAAGCAATAGACACCGCTCTTGATGATGAAAGAATTACACACCTACTTCTTGATACAGACTATATGGCCGGCGGCAGTCTGAGCAAACTGGAAGAAATTGGCTCAGCACTAAAGCGCTTTGGTGCCCAAAAAACGATTATTGCCATAGGCGATAACTTCACTCAATCACAATATTTTCTTGCTGCTCACGCCGATGAAATTATGCTAAATCCGCTTGGTGGGGTAATGATAACGGGCTTTGGCTCTTATCGCAGTTACTTTAAAGAAGCACTGGATAATCTGAAAATCACAATAAACATTTTTCGTGCTGGACAATACAAAAGCGCAGTAGAGCCGTTAATGGGCAATACCATGTCTCTGCAGGTGCGTGATGAAACACAGTATTTACTTGGAGATCTGTGGCAGTTCTATATTGCAGAGATTGAAGATTTGAGATTCCTTGAAACTGGCACTATTAATGAATATGCCAACAATCTTCATGTCACACTGGCAGATAATGGTGGTGACTCCGCAGCACTTGCCAAAGAAATTGGATTAATTGATGTCATTGCTACTCGCACGGAGATCATCGATTATTTGAACGATAGCATCCCAGGCTCAGAGGGCGAATTTGACAGTATCGACATGGATAGTTATCTCGAAAATATCAGGCTCAACACTCTCCAATCCTCTGATAAAGAAAACCAAATTGCGCTGGTCGTAGCCAGCGGTACCATTATGGATGGTCAGCAGCCTGAGGGAAGTATTGGAGGAGATACGCTTGCAGGTATTTTTACGGAATTACGCGAAGATGAGTCCGTGAAGGCGGTTGTATTGCGTATTGATAGTGGTGGAGGTAGTGCTTTTGCCTCAGAGATTATTCGCGATTCCATTAATGCTACACGCAAGAAAGGAATCCCAGTGGTCGTTTCAATGAGCGGTGTCGCCGCTTCTGGAGGTTATTGGATTGCGGCAGAAACTGACCGAGTCTTGGCCATGTCGACGAGTATAACTGGCTCGATTGGTGTCTGGGGGGTAATCCCAACTATCGACCAATCCCTCGCGAATTTGGGTGTCTATTCAGATGGCGTTGGTACCACCGACATCTCGGCT
>Ga0308004_10001430_pt1 | contig 10483 bp, 11 predicted proteins | sample Neamet38_FD_203156 | JGI IMG/M metagenome (GOLD analysis project Ga0308004, IMG submission 203156) | Marine microbial communities from water near the shore, Antarctic Ocean - #38 | ecosystem: Environmental > Aquatic > Marine > Unclassified | place: Southern Ocean | collected 2014-06-06 | reverse complement strand
TATCATCGAAGAATATTAATTTTGATACTATAAAGAAAAATATTAAAGATGAAGATCTTTATTCTTTTATTGGAAAAGCAGGATCGGCTATACTCGAAAATACCTATGGATTACACAGAGGCAGTACTCCAAAATCAAGAGATAGGTTGATGATATCAATGTCTTTTTCTTTAGTTAAAACACCATATAGTCCAACTAAACCTTTCATGTCACATCAAATCGATAAATCTACTAACTCAAAAATAAATAATATTATCAATCAAAATTACTTCCTGTAAATTTAGATTTTGCTAAAACTTAATTGATCAAATTAACATTAGAGCAGAAATCTTTAAAATTAAAAAAAATTTAATATAAATTAATTATCAACGTGGCTATTTTTGAGAAATTAAAATTGCTCCAGACTTAGTATTTTTATCTAAGACATCTGGGGCAAGAATAATTTCTAAATCAGTTTTGTTTAAAAATATTTTTTTTAGATTTTTTTCAAAATTTCTTTCATGAAATGTGGCAATAAAAACGTCACATTTAGGATGCATTGTTATTAATTGATTAAAAGTATTTGTATCCAAATCACTTAACCTTCTTAATTCTCTATAATGCATTGCATAAATATCAACTGCATTATTTGTCATTTTTTCGAAAAGTATTTTTTTGTTATCATTAAAATAAATTGGAACATTCTTGCAATCTTTTTTGTAAGTTTTTTTTATAACCCATTCAATATTTTCAATTGTATAAATTGTATTATTCTTAAATATAAAAAAATTATAATAAGTAGTTATCAAAATTAAAACTATTAAAATAAGTTCATAGCCTTTATATTTAAAAAATCTCAAGCTTAACAATCCACATAATAATATTCCTGCTGGCGCTATGACAATTAAATTACGATGAGTAATCACTGGTGTTTTTAATGAAATCAATACAGTTGTAATCAATAATATTATTGAAGGTAAAGTTATATAAAAAATATTTAAATTAAAATTAGTTTTGGAATTTAAATTAAAAAAATTGAAAATATTATTCTTTAAAAATACAATTAAAAAAAAAACCATGCTGAATAGACCAATTGGTATAGACCATTCTAAAAATGCTCTAAAATACCATTTTTGGAATTCAATCCAATTCATGGCTTTAAAGTTGTTAATGTCTAAAGTTGAATAGTAAAACATTATAGCAAACAGAGAAATCAATATAATTGAAGAAATTAGATTATAAAAAAAATTCACTAAATTTTTATTCTTCAAGCTAATAATTCCGTATATTGTAAGAATACTCATACTAATAACTAATCCAAATATATGAATACTAGTCATCAATAAAGATAGGATGAAAAATAAAATCTTAAATTTTTTCTGTTTTATATCAATTAAAAAAATTGTGTGCTGTAAAAAAGATAAACAATAAATCAAAAAATACATCTTTAATTCAATTGAATAATAAAAGAAAAAATAATTAGAAATAATTAATAATAAAATAAAATCTATATTTATGTCTTTAAAATTTTTTTTTAATAAAACTAATGAGTAAATTAGTGGTATCAAACCAAGAACATTAACTAGCCTCAAGGAATATAAGCTATCAAAAAAAAAATTTAAAATTCCAACTAGATAAAAATAAAGGGGTGGATGTAAAATATTTTCAATAAAAACTTGTTTTAATGAAATATTAAAAATATTTTTGCTTACAGCAATTACATGAAGTTCATCTATCCAAAATGATCTATCAAAAGCAATAATTAAACAGTAAAGATAAATAATAATGTTTATTATTAATCCAAATTTTACTATATTCTTATAACTATAAGTCAAAACACTATATATTTAATTTTTTTGGCTGTTAATTTGGTAGATAGTCATTACTTTAAATATTAATCTAAATAGATAAAAATAAAACAAAAATATTTTAATTAAATATTACTATTAACAATGAATGAAAATGAAAATTTATTATCTATAATTATTCCAACCTATAAAGGTGAAGCGACCATAGAACAGTTAGTTAAAGATCTATTTATTTTTTTTGAAAAATATAAGATTGAAATAATTATAATAAATGATTGTAGTCCTGATAATACTCATGAATTATGCAAAAAACTAATTGAAGAATTTCCAAAACATATAACTTATTTAAAATTATCAAAAAATTTTGGAGAACATAATGCTGTCATTGCAGGTCTAAGAAATTGCGAAGGTCAATATGCAATTATAATGGATGATGATTATCAAAATTTACCGTCAGAAGCTATTAAACTAGCTAAGTATAGTTTAACAAAAGATTTTGATGTTGTATTTACTAAATATAAAATTAAAGAAGATTCTTTTATAAGAAACCTAATGAGTAAAATTGCAAATTTATCTGCAGAGGTATTAATTAATAAACCAAAAAATATTTATCTCAGCAGTTTTAAAATGATAAAAAGAAATTTAATAAATGAAATCATAAAGTATACTGGCCCCTATCCATATATTGACGGATTAATACTTTCAAAAACTCATAATATCGGATCCTGTGAAGTTTTACATGCTCCAAGAAAAAGAGGTAAATCAAGCTATACATTAATAAAATTAGCTAAACATTTTAGCAATCTAATGATAAATTTTTCTACAAAACCAATTCATTTTTTTTCAACTATTGGATTGGTAATTTTAGCAATTAGTATAGTTTTTTTAATTATAACAATAATAGAAAAAATATTTAATCCGAATTTACCTCAAGGTTATTCAACCTTAATAACATTGATAATATTTTTTGCAGGAATTCAAATAATATTTTTGGGATTATTGGGAGAATATGTGGGTAAAATATTAAAAAACATTAATAAAGAAAAACAATACTTTATAAGTATACTAAAGAAAAAAGATAAAGATGATTAAAACTCAAGTAAATAAACATCTGTTAGGAAAAATATATTTACCTTTTTAATTATCTTCATGTGTTTACACAAAAGATCGATCTCTTCGTTTGCAGTTAAATTAAAATTTGTATGTGCTTCTGGTTCATTTAATATGAATGCACCAAGTTTATTTAACCACCCCTGTTTAGTTATAGCTACAATTACTTTTGATTTTGGACGATATTTTTTTATATATTTTATTATATTTTCAATTTTTTTCTTTTTTAAATAAACAAAGACATGACAAGCTAAAAAATAATCAAACTTTACCATCTTCCAATTAACTACATCTGACAATTCTTTAACCACATCAAATCCAATAACTTTTAATTGTTTATTTTTTTTTAATCTTTTTTTTAAATAACCTTGGCCACATCCAAAATCTAATATTTTGATATTTTTTTTTTCATTTTTTGAGATAATTTTAATCATATTATCAAGGATATTATTGAAATATATTGATGAGATATAACGTTGTTCCGTAATATTAAATGGTAATTTTTTAATCTTTTTTGATAATTTCATATATCTAAAATAGATTTACAAAATAAATAAAATTGTTTTTACAAAAGGATTTACACATCTATTTTTTAAAGACAATTTCTTTATTTGAGAGAAGCTTACCCACTTATAATTCTTACCCACAATTCTTTTATCATAAGGGTTATTTAATTTAACAATTATATTCCAATTACTTTTTTTCCAAAATCTAGCGCCTTCTTCATTGTGAATTGTATAATATATTAACTTAACCCCTTTTTGCTTTATAACTATATCATAAAATTTAGGCAACTTACCTCCATGAGCTCTATTCATGTTAGATTGTGTTGCCTGAAAAGATGGGGAAATTTTTATTAATGAGTCGTCACCAGGTTCGATTTTTGCCTCTACTAAAAATTCTGTTCCATATTTTTTAGTTTGTCTACATATAAAAGCTAATACACCGCCATGTTTTTGTGTTAAAATAGGTTGTGTCCAAGATTTTACTTCTCTATCAGAAGCACCTATTGTTTTAACACCTTTCACTTTAAAAAACTGTCCACTTCTATGCTGTAGGTTATCATTTTTATCAAAACTCCATCCTTCACATTTATTTAAATTAATGATTTTAGAAGATGATTTTATTTTTTTTTGTCTTTCCTTGATCCAGTTCAATATAGGTTTCGTATTTTTATTTTCAGAATTTTTTAATAGCTCCATCTCACTTTTAAAATCTTTCAAAATTTTTAAATTTCTTTTAAATTTCATATTAATATTTTTTTAGAGCATTTATTACATTTTTCAAATGCTTATTTGGTAATTCTGGATACATAGGTAAAGAGAATATTTCTTTAGAAAGTTTATCTGTATTTTTTAAATTAAGTTTTTTGTTATTTAAATGCTTATAACCCTTCATAGAGTGAATTGGAAAAGGATATGATATATTACAAAAAATATTATTTTTTTTTAGATAATTCATAATGTCAGTTCTTTTTTTATGTCTCACAACATAAACATAATAAGAGTGAAAATTTTCTTTATTTTCTAATGGAAGAATCAAGTCTGTTTTATTCAAATGCTCATTATATATTTTTGCAATATTTCTTCTTTTATTAATATCTGAGTTTAATTTTTTTAATTGAAAGTTCAAAATTGCAGCATGTATTTCATCTAATCTTGAATTTATACCATGAAAATCAGAATAATATTGTTTTGACATTCCATATTTTCTTAATTTTTTGCATCGTAGATAAAGATCTTCATTTTTTGTTAAAATCATTCCTCCATCACCATATCCACCTAAATTTTTAGTTGGGTAGAACGAAAATGCTGCCAAGTCTCCAAATGATCCGCTTGGTTTTCCTTTGTAAAATGCGCCAGATGATTGTGCACAATCTTCTATGACTTTAATATTATATTTTTTAGCAATTTTATTTATAGCTTCATAGTTGGCAGATTGACCATAAAGATTAACAGGAATAATTGCTTTGGTTTTGTTTGAAATTTTTTCCTCTATTAAAGAAATATCGATTAAAAAATCTTTTTCATTAATATCAACATAAATTGGTTTTGCACCACATGCTACAATTGCTGATACCGTTGGTACCGCTGTATTAGAAACTGTAATAACTTCATCGTTTTGTTTAACACCTATAGCCATCAGAGCAATTTGAAGAGCGTCAGTTCCGCTATTAACCCCTATACCAAAGTTGTTTTTAGTAAATTTAGCAAAATTATTTTCAAAATTTTCAACTTCTTTTGATAATATCAGTTGACCAGATTGTAATACCTTGTCAACAATACTTAAAATATTTTTTCTATTTTTTTTATAATTTTGAAGATAATTCCAGACTACTATTTTAGATGATATCATTTTTAATTTCTGATGTTAAGTTTAACTCTTTATAGAAAAAACTAAACTTTTTTTTTTCTATTATATTAAATATCTTTTTAAAATAGGTGTAAAAAGTATTTTGAGTTTGAAAAGATATAGTTATATTTTTTTTTGATTTATTGTCAAAATTTGAAACAATTAAGTTTCGATCTATAGGAGGTGAAAAAATATAATTAATTTTATATTTATTATTATCTGATTTGATAATCATATAATTTTTGTAAGGTTTGTTAAAGCTAAAAGAAGATTTTAAAATAGTTTTAGAGGTTTTAGCTATAAATGAAAAACTGTTTGAATTTCTTAAAAAATAATTATGATTAATTTTTTTAAATATAAATTTTTTTTTTTTAAAAAAAATTTTTATCATATATGCAGCGTATGAAGACATATCCTGAAAACATCCACCACCTAATTGTTGACTATTTCTAAAATTTCTTTGTTCTAATTTTGGTATATGAAAAAAGGTATTAATTTCTACATTTTTTTTAAAATTTATCTTTTTTAATATTTGTTTAAATTGCTTGTGGTAATGAAAAACAATTACTTCAGAAATGAATAAATTATATTTTTTTGCTAATAATATTAGATATGATGTTTCTTTAAAATTTAGAGTAAACGGCTTATCTATAATGACATGTTTTTTATATTCTAAACATTTTTTTGCCCAAAAATAATGTTTAGAATTTACTAAACTAATATAAACAAGTTTAGCTTTTGTTTTTTTAAGTGCATTTGTATAAGATTTATAATTTTTTGAGTAAACTAAATCATTTTTAATTATTCTTTTACTTGCCAATTCAATTTCAAGATTTTTAAATTTTTTGAAAGCTGGTAAAACTTTTCTATTAAAAACGCTTGAATTTCCTAATACTAAAATTTTCATAATATCAAAAATTATTAGATGTTAACTATGTATGTCCTTAACTAGACTCGAACTTACACTTAAAAAGGGCATAAATTTTATATTTGTTATATCTGTTAATTTAACCACGAGGGCATTAGTGAATTTCATGTGTATTTATTCTATTATTTATAATTGAACAAGAGTAATAAGTAAAATTCTAACTAACTTTTCTATCAGTTCTAGTATTTATAATTATGAGCAATATTATTAACAACATTAAGGTTGGTTGATACAACCAATCAATATCTAGCAAATGCTTAACAATTCTACTTAAATAAAAAACATACATCACAAAGAAAAAATTAATTTTACTTAGATAGTTATCAAAGTTTAATAATGAATAACACGCAAGTGGGAACAATAGAACGTAGTCATAATTAGAATGTGGAAAAAAAATTAATGGACAAATCAATACTAAGGACATTTTTAAAAAATTACTTGATTGCCTGTTGATTCTTAAAAGGATAAGTAAATTAAGCAAAAAAATAGATGCAATGGATATGTATTTTAAAATTGAACCTTTATCACCTAAGAAATAAATTTGTAATAAAGAATAAATGTCGGCATCTCTTCTGTAGTTACTCATAAAAGATAACTTAAGTGGTTCAAAAAAATTAATTATTGGATCACTATTTGTGTGCGTAAAATAGACAAACCAACCTAGTAAGTAAGGGATTGTAGCTAGAAAAAAATTTTTAAACTCCTTTTTGACTAAAAAATTTAAAAATATAACGTAACCAGTGCTGTATTTAATACTTGATATACCAGATAAAAAGTAAAAAAAATTAGATTTAAATATGAAGGGTAAACACAAAAAAAATAAGACAAACAAACTTTGTTGACCGTAATTTAGGGTCATTCTTGATGGATAGCATGTCATAAAAATTAATACCAATATTATTGTTTTATATTTGGATATTTTAAATTTAGTACAAATTAATAGTGGTATTGAGAATACCAAAAAAATATTAGTTATAAGCCATAAAACTCTAGCTGTTTCCCATTTAAATAGTACATAAGGATAATAAATAACATGTAATAAATGTGAATATTCTCCACCCTGACATAAAAATTCAGATTTACCATTGTTTATAAATCTTGCATAATGATTAACTCCTTCCCAAAATAGTAAAGCTGGTTGCCATTGAAAATCACATCCATTTAATAAACCCTTTCTGATAGTTTCAATAAAACTAAATATGGAGATTGTTATTAAAAAAAATAATATCTTATTTTTGTTTTTAATAAAAAAATTTTTCACCTCCAGTTAAGTCCTGTTTTTAAGTATTCAATTTTTAAATTACAGTCTTTATAGCCTTTTTTAATAACGTTAAGATACCTTTCAGTTGGATATCTAAATGGAGTTTTTTTATTCATAGTATAAGTCATCACTTTATTACCATAATAAGTAAAATAATATTTTTTATATAAAATTGGAAAATCTTCATAAACATCTAATTTTTTTTCATCATTTTTTGATATTTCAAATAAAGCACCTGGAACTATTAAATTTTTTTTAGGTTCTATATCTGCAGCTCTATACTTACTTCTAAAGGTTAATCTAAAATTACTTAAATTAATTTTCTTTAAAAAGACACTGTCTTTGCATCTTCTTTTCATTTGAAAATGATTCAGATTACTGCCATAAGCGAAATAAAGCATCTAACTATCTGACAACTATTTCTATTTTTTTTTGGTTAACAAACTCTAATATTTCAAAATTGCACTTGTCAATTTTAAGTTGATCGTCTGATCGTATCACTATTGATACTCCTAATTTGCCAGCTTGAAAAAAAGGGTAACTCCCAATTTCTACATCTTTATTATTATTTTGAACGTTAGTTAAGGAGTTTGCAATTTCACTTTCGACTGTTTTTAAACTTATTGTATGACTTAATATTGGGTCTCCACCTATTATTTTGTTTTTTAATCCTCCTAACATTGATTTTAAAATTGAAGGAACTCCTGGTAAGCAAAAAACATTTTCAATATTAAATCCTGGTGCACCACTTGTTGGATTTAATATTAAATTAGCATTACGTGGCATCCATATCATTTTTTGTCTGCCTTCATTAAACTCACCGACTTTGTAATAAGCTTCTAATATTTTAAAAGCTTCTTTGTGAATTTCATACTTAAGGTTAAATGCTTTTGAAATAGATTGAGCAGTAATATCATCGTGTGTTGGGCCTATGCCGCCAGTAGTAAATACATAATTATTAACTTTTCGTAAATGATTAACGGTCTCAACTATTGTATTTTCAATATCTGGGATAACCCTAACCTCATTAACTTTTACACCAATTGAGTTCAGCCATTGAGCAATTGTGCTAGTATTGGTATCTTGTGTTCTTCCTGAAAGGATTTCATTACCAATAATAAGTATTGCGGCATTAAATTTTGTATTTTGCTTCATTATTAAATATACAATTTAAATATGGAATTTACCAAAGCTTTAATAAAAGGCAAACTTATCAAACGTTATAAGAGATTTTTTACAGACGTTAAAATTGGTAAGGAAATTGTTACAGCACATTGTCCTAATACTGGATCCATGAAGGGTTTATTGGATCAGGGAAATGAGGTTTATATATCTAAAAATGACGACCCTAAAAGAAAGTTAAAATATACTCTTGAGATAATTAAAGTTAAAAAAAATTTAGTAGGAGTTAATACCCATTTTGCAAATAAAATTGCCTTCCATGGTTTATCAAATAATCTTGTTAAAGAAGTTTCAAATAATGACAGTATTAAGCCTGAGGTATTTTTTGATAAAGAAACACGGTTTGATTTTCTAGTTGAAAAAAATAAACAAAAAATATTTGTAGAGGTTAAAAATGTTACTTTATTTAGAGAGGAAAAAACTGCAGAATTTCCAGATTCAGTTACAGCTAGAGGTTCAAAGCATTTAAAAGCGCTTATAGAGGCAGTTAAAAAGGGTTATAAATCCTACCTATTATTCTTAGTCCAAATACAGGGTGTTGATAATTTTAAAATAGCAAAAGACATTGATAAAGAATATTATTCAAATTATTTACTTGCAAAAAAAGCTGGAGTTATTTTTTTAGCATATCAGTGTAAGATAAGTTCAAAAGAAATTAAAATAGATAAAAAGATTAAAATTATTAATGCCTGATTATTTAGAAAAATTTGAGAAGATGAGGATTGCTGGAAATCTTGCAGCAAGAACCCTTGATATGCTTACAGATAATATTAAGCCAGGTGTGACTACGGAGTTTGTAGATAAATTAGGCTATGAATTTATAAGAGACAACGGCGGTTATTCAGCTCCACTTTTTTATAGAGGTTTTAAAAAATCATTATGCACATCTTTAAACCATGTTGTCTGTCACGGTATACCCTCTGATAGAATTTTGGTTGAAGGTGATGCCTTAAATGTTGATGTGACAGCTATAATCAATGAGCATTATGGTGATACTAGTAGAATGTTTTGTGTTGGTAAAACTCCAGTTAAAGTTAACAACTTAATTGACGCAACATACGAGTCGATGATGAGAGCAATAAGTTTACTAAAACCAGGATTAAAATTAGGTGACATTGGATATGAAATACAATCTTTTGTTGAAAAAAAAGGCTACTCAGTTGTTAGAGATTTTTGTGGTCATGGAATAAGCACAACATTTCATGAGCCACCAAATGTTTTACATTACGGAAGAAGAAATACAGGGATGGAGCTTAGACCAGGTATGACTTTTACAATTGAACCCATGATAAATACCGGTGAATGGGATGTAAAAATGCTAAAAGATGGCTGGACAGCAGTTACAAAAGATAAATCTTTATCAGCACAATTTGAGCATACACTAGGTATTACTGAAAATGGTTATGAAATCTTTACAGAATCTGTTAAAGGTTATTCTAAGCCCCCATACTTATAATTAATGATTGAAAGATATTCTAGAAAACAGCTTACTGACATATGGTCAGAAGAAAATAAATACCAAATTTGGCTTGATGTAGAGGTTGCAGCAGCCGAAGCTATGGAAAAATTAGGTCAAATTCCTAAAGGTGTTGCTTCTGTTGTTAGAAAAAAAGCTAAAATAAATGTTAAAAGAATTCACCAAATTGAAAGCAAAGTTAAACATGATGTAATAGCATTTTTAACCTCTATTACTGAAAAAGCAGGAATTAAAGCAAGATATCTTCATCAAGGCATGACTTCTTCTGATGTTTTAGATACCAGTTTAAATATACAATTGGTTCAATCAGGTAAAATTCTACTTGGTGATATCGATCAAATTCTAAAGGTTTTAAAGAAACAAGCTAAAAAATACAAATACACCCC
>Ga0308004_10001429_pt1 | contig 10491 bp, 5 predicted proteins | sample Neamet38_FD_203156 | JGI IMG/M metagenome (GOLD analysis project Ga0308004, IMG submission 203156) | Marine microbial communities from water near the shore, Antarctic Ocean - #38 | ecosystem: Environmental > Aquatic > Marine > Unclassified | place: Southern Ocean | collected 2014-06-06 | reverse complement strand
GAAGGAAAACCTGAAGAGGTAATAACAGCAACGAATAGTTATACTGTAGATTACTTAAAACATGAAATGGCTCAATAAAAAAAAGGTGGACTTATAAAGTCCACCTTTTTTTTTGCAGTATAATTGTGTTAGTTCTTTACAAACTTTTTCACAATTTGTTGAGTTCCGCTTTCTACAACTACAAAGTAGATTCCTGTAGGAATGGAAGAGAGATCAATTTTAAATTCTTTTGATACATTCCGAGTATCGAAATCTTGAAGAATTAATTCTTGCCCCAATATATCTGTAATTGTTAAAGAAGCGATATCCAATAGCTGAGATAACTGGATACTTAAAAAGTTATTGGCTGGATTAGGATATATATTAAAGCTAGAAGATTCTAAATCTCTAATACCTACAGTATTTAAGTAAACGGTATTCGAATAAGCTCCACATCCATTAGGACTTTCAATATACACTTGGTACTCACCAACTTCTTCGGCATAGTGAATAGAACTATTAGCACCAGGAATAGTTTCTCCTTCGTACAACCATTGATAAACCACACCGTTTCCTTGAACTATAGTAGAGGTAAGAAGTAATGAGTTTGTAATATTCGCTTGTACTATTACCTCCTCGGGCATAAGCACAGAGAATTCGTAAAACTCAATATTTCCAACACTATCGTGAACTTCGATGCTATAATCGCCTTCGTCTAAACCATACATTGTAATTGTTTGGTTATCATCAATAACAACAGGAGTATTATCTACTGGAGGTCCAAATTGATAATGCTGCGTATAAGTAGTTGGGGTAGAATATGGTGGAATTCCACCAGTTATAAACATCGATAAATAACCAAACTGATCACTACAATTAGGATTAAATACTGACACAGATGCTTGAATTAACTCAATACAAGAACCATCATCTACAGTAGCGAGAGCGTTGTAATTATACGAGTTAGGATAAGTACAACCTATATGGGTAGTAAATATATAATACTCTTCAAAAGCAAAATCACAATTTATATCTCCACTATCGAATGATTCTCCCTGTAGGTTAACAGAACCGGTTAAAGCAACTGAAAATGGTAAAGTTGAAAGGTCACTTGTAATAAAGGCTTCAACTAGAATAGTTGCATTAGGGTTAATTATAGAGTTCGTTATTAATGAAGTAGAAACTGAGATGTATTCACTAGATGCTAAGTTCAAATTAAAGGTTGGTAATATAATTTGCTCATTACTAAGATTCGTTATCTCGTAAGATAAAACAGGCAAATTGAAATTACTAGAGTGTATAATTTCAAAATTCGAAAGTTCAAACTCTATACAGATATCAAATTCACAAGTACCATTATCAGTATTTGCTAATTCATCGAAGTTAAGAGCTAAAGGATCTGTACAACCAAAGATTACCAAATTTTCACAAACTGAATTATCACTTACATTGCAACTAAGACAATATTCTAAATAATCTGTATTGGTACATCCATCTACAATACCAGTAAAACATGAACCGTCGTTTGTGTTGGCTAAAACTTCTGGAAGCTCTATAGAAAGTAAGTCTTCATTATATACCCAATACTCTAAAAAATTATCTTCTGTACATCCGTAAATTTTAAGTGTCAGACACGAATCATCATCAATTTGTGCAAAAGGATTGTACTCTACGTAATCGGAGTCAATACAACCAGAAATATTTTCGAATTCCATTACTTCAAATCCTATAATAGTAGACAATCCATTAGTACTATAAGAGTCTGGTCCGCTACCATAAATAGCTTCGAGGAAAACAGTATTTCCTGTTTGAGCAAACTGTATTGCCCAAATAATAGTCTGTCCTTCAATAAATCCATTTTGCTCATCGGTGGTAACATCATCTCCCCAGGCAGCAACTTGAATATTTCCAGCACCTAAAGTAGCATAACCTGCACCATAATAAGAATTGTTATACTCATAAAACACCCCTAATAAGTCACCGTCTTGAGAAGTAAATCCATTTACATCTATTGATCCAAATTCGGATAATAAGACCATTAAAGTATGATTACTACCTGTGTTTTCGCTAAAAAACTCAACATCAGCTCCAGGAACACATGAATTATCATCTATTACAGCAAAAGGATTATAGTTACCTGCTAATTCATTCATACAACCTTCTACACCGACTGTAAAATTAATCGTAGTTTCTATTGCGGGTGACCAAGCTTGATTATTTCCAGAAACATTATCGAATATGATAAATTGGATAGTATGTTCTCCATATGAGAAATCTTGAGTTATAAGTCCCGATTGGTCGAATAAAGTACCATAGGCACCACCATCAACTGAGTAATTTATATGTGCATCGGAAGACAAAGTTGAAATCGACATATTTACGACCTCGAAATTAAAGGAAACAAGACTATTTGTTAAAATATCGCCGTCTATAGTATTAGTAATATAAATAAATGGTGTGTCAAAAACACAAGAATTGACTTCAAAAGTAGCCTCTGGATCATAGTTAGTTGCCTCAATATAAGTACATCCACCTGAACCATACAAACAAGAATCGTCTTCAATATTAGCAAGTTCATTATAGTTATTTGCTTCTGGATCTGTACATCCTTCTACTGGTAATGGGTATTCGCAAGAATCATTATCATCGGTTGCTAATTCGTTATAATTTAAAGCCGTTTCATCTGTACAACCAGGGATTTCAAATCCATCACAAACCCCATCGTTATCTACATCGTCAATACAAACACCAGTACAATCATATCCAATTTCTTCAAAAATACAAGAACCATCATCTGCTGTAGCAATAACATTATAATTACAAGCTGTAAGATCAGTACAACCACTAATTGATGCTACATCTCCAACGCATGAGAAGCTAGGGGTAGCAGGCTGTAACAGAACGGAAATAGCATTTGCAGAATAAGAAATAGGAACAGCTAAAGTCATTGTATACAAACTGCTTCCATCTACTAGTTGTAAAGTAACATTTTCTCCATCTATAGCTCCGTCAACAACTGAGGAAGTTGTTGCATCATCTGCCCAAAGTGGCATGGCAACTTGACCATTTTCTAATTCATTAGCATGAACCAAAGCAGAACCTATTACTAGTCCATCATCTGTAAGTGCTACTATATAAGCATCAACATTTTGAACATTAAGAGAAGAAATAAATGTTGGAGTTAACATCAGAGTCATATTCGCTCCAGTGTTCAACACATAACTATTAGGTAAAACACATTCTGTTGTTTCGTATGAACATGTACCGTCTTCATCGGTAGCTGACTCATTATAGTTAATTGCAGTATCATCTGTACAACCAGGAATTTCGTTTTCATCACATATGCTATCATTATCCTCATCATTTGAGCAAACTCCTGAACAATTATAATACAATGCAGAAAATTCACAGTTACCATCTTCATCAGTGGCAGTACTATCGTAATTACATGCATTTTCTTGAGTACAACCGACAATTTCTAAATCATTACATACTCCATCATTATCCGCGTCGTTATTTACTAAAGCACCTGAACCATCAGTCTCTCCAGAGCAAGAATCACAACCTTCGGCATAAATACACAGTGTATTATCAGAGATACTCGTGTCATCATCGTTATAATTACATGCAGTATCATCAGTACATTCCTCAACTTCGTCTGCATTACATATCCCATCGTTATCGACATCGTTGTCAATGACAAACCCATCCTCACAGCTATCACAAACACCATCGGTATACATACAAGTTCCATCGTCAGCATTTGCATTTTCGTTAAAATTACAAGCTGTGTTGTCAGAACAACCACTATATATACAGTCTCCAGAATCAGTAGCATTTACATCGTAATTATCGGCTGTATGATCTTGACAACCTACAATTTCATTTTCATCACAAATATCATCTGAATCAGAATCATTTAAGCAATCGCCAATACAATCTAAATAAGTGACTGCATAAGTACAAGTAGCATCATCAGATGTTGCAAGAGCATTATAGTTACAAGCAGTTATGTCAGTACAACCAGTAACATCAGCAGAACCACAATCAATAGAACTTAAAGTAGCAGTTGAGGACTGTACTGAAAGTCCATTAGTAGTGTAAAAAACAGCGGTTGGTACAGTTACATCAAACAATTCGGTTCCATTTACAAGCTGAAAACTAATAGATTCATTAGGACTTGCACCGTCAAGTTCGGTAGTTTGTGCATCGTCTCCCCAAATAGCAATAGAGGATTGAGTTAAGCCAAATAAATTTACTGAACCAGTTACGAACCCTTCGGCGGTTAAAGCTACCAAATAAGCATTTTCTTCAGTTATATTTAAGGAACTTACAAAACCTGGTGTTAGCATTACAGTCATATTTGCACCAGTGTTACCAGAAAACATGTCTGGCAAATCGCATGAACCTGAATTAAGAGAACCACAATCAACAATTGTGGCAACGTAATCTGTAATATTTATAACTCCGTTTGTGGTAAATGGATCTCCAGAAGTTAAAACAAGAGAATAAAAACTACCTGAGGTAGTTTCATAAAACCATAGCATTTCTTGATCGGCATTAAAACCATCTTGTTCATTTGTAGTTGGATCATCACCCATTACTGCTATAGCATATGGAGCACCAGTAAAGCCAACAGAACCTGTACAAAGATAAGTATCAGAATCATTTAAGAAGAATGCTCCTATAGTACCCTCACCTAATTCGGATGCTAATGCAGCAGCAGTAGGAGGAGTGAAAAATACAGTCATATTAGAACCTGTATTCACAAAGGTGAAATCTAAATCACATTGAGCGAAACTAGTCTGAACAGTAGAAATAAGAACAAAAAACAAACTAAATAATAGCTTCTTCATAAGATGGATTTTTTTTAAAATAAAGCGTAAATATAACAAGCCTAATCGAATCTGACAAAGATTCGCTTATATAGACTCGAGATGAATTACAAATATCTTACCAAATACAGCTTTTAGGCAATTTTATATGTATCAAAACACTTAGATTTGCTTCATATTTTTTATTATGAAAAAGAAAGGTGTTTTATTGATTAACTTGGGTACTCCAAAAAGTCCCACAGTTAAAAATGTAGGTTTTTTTTTATTTGAATTTTTAAATGATGAAAGGGTAATTGACCTCCCTTGGCTTTTGAGAAAAATTCTAGTAAACTTTTTAATCGTGCCTTTTAGAATGTTCAGTTCTGCTAAAGAGTATAAAAAACTATGGACTGCAGAGGGATCTCCATTAGATTTCCACAGTAAAAGACTATTAGCGGACGTACAGGAAGAACTACCTAATTCGTATACTGTGCATCTAGCAATGCGGTACCAAAAACCTTCTATAAAAAAGGTTTTAGAAGAGATGAAAAAAGCAGAGTATGAGGAAATAGTCATTTTACCTTTATACCCTCAATATGCTTCATCTAGTGGTGGTACGGCAATTCAAGAAGTAATGAAGCACATCTCAAAATGGTGGGCTATTCCTAAACTTACTTTCATCTCCGAATTTCATCAAGAAGAAGGCTATATTGATTCTATTATAGCCAGAGCAAATGAATTTGATTTACCTACTTACGATCATATAGTATTAAGTTTTCATGGCCTACCAACACGACATCTAGATAAAATTCATAGTAACGGAGGTAATTGTGAAACTCATAAATGTAGAACTGAAATAAATGCATCGAATAAACTGTGCTATACAGCCAGCTGTTTTAGCACCTCTCGATTATTAGTAGATAAACTGAATCTAACAAAAGAACAATGCTCTATAACGTTTCAGTCTAGATTAAACGATAAATGGTTAAAACCATATACAGACAAAACAGTTATTGAACTTGCAAAATCTGGCAAGAAAAATATACTTGTATTCTCTCCAGCTTTTGTAGCAGATTGTTTAGAAACAACCATTGAAATAGGCGAAGAATTTAAAGATTTATTTATAGAAAATGGGGGGACAAAATTAGACTTAGTACCTAGTTTAAACTCTGAAAAAAGATGGGTAAAAGCAATTTCGGACCTAATACAAAAACAAGTTATTGAATAGGCAGACCACCTTGTTCCATTCCTTTCTTTTCGTCTACACGATTTAAAAGGATAAAACCTAGGAGGAAGAAAAAGAAGATCACTGAGATACCTACTCTTTGACTATCGAATGCTACGGTAAGAGTACCCAACAAAAAAGGACCTGCAAAAGCAGTAGCTTTACCAGAAAAAGCAAAGAAACCAAAGAACTCATTCTTTTTTGACTCGGGTGTAAAACGTCCCATTAAAGAACGACTCGCAGCTTGGTTTGGTCCTGAAAAGGCACCAATTAATACCGCAGCAATCCAAAATATATTTTTAGAATTTAACCATACTGGGATTACAGAACCCCCTAAAGTATATTGTAAAAAAGGTCTGATTTCTGGTGCAAATACAGCCAATAACATCGCAACCATCAATCCGATAAGAGTGAGTTTCAATGTCATCCTACCTCCTACCTTATCATCTAAATAGCCCATTAAAAAAGCTCCAAGTCCAGCCGTAATATTAAGAACGATCCCTAACATCATAATTTCATCGAAGGTAAAATCTAAGGTTCCAGCAGCGTAAATACCACCGAAAGCAAAAATGGTAACTAATCCATCGTTGTAAACCAAGCGAGCTACAAGGAAACGTATAATTTGTGGATACTGTTTTAATTCTTTAGCGGTAGTCCTAAAGTCTTTTACCGTATGTTTAGCGTTTTTCAAAAACGCCTTTGTATCTGGTTTATGATCCTTAACAAACAAGAAAGTAGGAATACTAAATACAGCAAACCAGAGAGCAACTAGTAAATTAGTTGCTCTAATATTTTCGAATTCTCCTGCTTCGCCTTTACCAAATCCAAATATTGGAGTGTCAGTTTGAACCAAAAATAACATTGCCAAAGCGAGTGCAAATAATCCACCAACATAACCCAAAGACCATCCGTAACCAGAAACTCTACCTATATTTTTAGAATGTGAAATATCTGGTAAATAAGCATTGCAAAACACAGAACCCATCTCGAATCCAATATTAGCAATTACAAACCAAAACAATGCTTTTAGTATTTCTCCAGGTAAGACAAAATACAATACGGTAGTTGCAATTATGGTAACCCAGGTAAAAATGAGCATAAACATTTTACGATAACCCCCCTTATCGGCTAGAGCTCCCATTAGAGGAGATAGTAATGCAACTATTATTGCAGTTATAGAAATAGCATGTGACCATTGTTGAGTACCTACAATTTCGTTACTCGCTATAACGGTGGTGAAGAATGTTCCATAAATAAAGGTAACCACTAAGTTTGAGAAAGGCTGATTTGCAAAGTCATACATAGACCAAGCTAAAACTTCTCCTTTATTATTAATCTTATTCGACATATTATTCTGTATAATTTACCTTAAGTAAATAGTTGTCATACTGGGTTAACTTATTGTAGCGAATAAGATTTTCTAACCGTAATACATACTCTTCTTTAAGCTCCGAATATACTTTTAAATGTGGAGTTAAAAGATAAACGTCTTCTGTTTTTTCTCTCGCTATCCTAAACGAAGAATAAGGCCCTCGAGCCAAAGTTTTAAAGTACGAAGCGATAGATTCTGGGAGAGACGTATATTTTTTCACATATACGGCAGTGCCATCTCTTGTTTCTGAAGCTTTAATACGAGCTTCGTTTTTAGAATACGACCAAACTCCAAATATATTATTTGCCTCTTTGTAAAACCGAGAAGTACCCCAACCAGATTCTAAAGCAGCTTGGGCAATAACAATACTAGTAGGATGGGTTTGTAAACGAGATAACAATTCAATATTGGACTTACATTTGTACGCTTTTTTCAATTTACCAAGAAACACCTCATCTTCAAGTGATGGGGGAAACTTAGAATTAACAATTGCTAAAACAGAATTTCTTGTGAGCTCTAGTTTGTATTTTGCTATGAGTATAGAGGGAAGCATTAGATTTATAAAAGCTTGTTTCTTTAAAGAAACTTCTAAATCAGATAAATCTATTGCTGATTGATATACATAAGCATCAACTAGTTTGCCAACTTCCTTTACAGTACTTACAGAAGAGCCGCTAACCTCAATAAACTCAACATTAGATGTTTGAGCGATAATTGACGAAAACGATAAAAGTAAAATTACGAGTAGGAAATATGTTTTTTTCATTTCTTAATAGCAACGAATTCCACAACAATACTTTAAAGTTTTATAAACCTTGATTTGTACGATTTTGACTGATCAAACAACTCTATAAAATACGTCCCTTGCTTTAAATCTTCTACTGAAACTACACCAGTGTATATTCCTGTTAACACGGTTTCTCCTAGAGTATTGTAAATAATATAACTAGCATCTGTACTAAAACCAAAATCTATCCTAATTTCATTTGTAGCAGGGTTGGGATACAGGTTTACTTCCTCGGTATCATTTACATCTTCATCGATACCAAAAGAACTACCTTGAGAGATCGTAAATTGTAATATCCCATAATCATCAGAATTATAAGCACTAATATGTCTTACACCAATAGGAAATCCGAGACCTTCGATTTCATAATTGTAAATATGTTCAGAATTATAAACTTCAGAGGTCGTTGGGTGAAACCATGAATCACCATTATCAAGTGTAATTTCAAATCTAACTGAAGAAAAAGGAAACGATGCTCCGTTACAAAGCGAAGATGTAGGATATGAAAAGCCATGCTCAAAGTCAAAGCCTACATTACCAGTCATAGGAACTGCTGTAGAAGGAAACATTGGTGCCGATTCTACATCACCACATGTAGCACTCCAATACGAAGGATTCCAAGCACTGTAAGTACCGACAACTTGTAAATTATAAAGCTTTGATGTATTTAAACTTAATGTATCAAACATTACTTTAACATCATTATTATTAGATTCATAAGTATCAAAATTCAGAACAGACTGACTATATGCTTCAACTGTAAAGAAAGTCGTAATTAAGATGATTATTAGTCTCATGATAAATGCGATTAAATTATTAATTCGGTTAATACAGTATTCTTACAAAACTCTAAATACGTAATACTGTGTTCAGCTAATAAGTGTAACCCAATTGGTTTAAATATTTCAACAGGACTAAGGTACTAAAATTTCTTTACACATAGTTGTAAATCAACCTCACTCAAAGCACAAATAACCAACCGATATTTAGAAAATAAGGCGTTTACAAAAATGTAACTTAGGATCAGAACAAACAGGTTAAAGTTTTATAAACCTTGATTTGTGCGTGTTTATTTGATCAAATAACTCAATAAAATAAGTCCCAGCCTGCAAATCATCTAAAGAAATTGAACCCTCATATTTATCAGAAACTAAAAGTGCTCCAACAGTATTATATATTTTATAAGCTACGTCTCCATTAAATGAATGTTGGATACGGATTTCGTTAGTTGCAGGATTAGGATAGATTGCTAATTGATTTAGCTGGCTCTTAATTACACTTAAACTATTGGGAGAAATAGTTCTATAAACTACCGAATTTTCACCTCTATTACGGTAAACCAGGTGAAAGGTATTCACACCTTCTTCATAAATTAGATCTACACTTTCTCTATGTTCAATAGAATCACCTTGAGTGAATGAAAAAGAAGGTTCATATTCTCCATTTTGAATAATAACACCGAATAGATCCTTTCTAGATTCCCTAAATTCTTCCCAAACAATCATTTGAACATCAGAATTACCATCCATTCTAGGATGATTTTGAGTGCTATATCCTTCTTGATAATCAATTTCAGAAAACTCAAATACTTCGTCATTCTGAACATCAGCTTTACTCATATAAACTTGAGTAATTGCATCAGGTTTACTCATCCAAGCACTGTAAAGAGTGTCGCCAACCAAAAAGCCATCCGAAGAAGATACTGGGCAAGAATTCACTTCCCATTCAGTAAGATCAGTTTCAACAGAACTAGAGAAATTAGCGTCTTCATTAAGACTTGTACGCACTTTAAATGTTCGAATATTTTCATCATTATCACGGTAAGACACCCCATAAGTAGAATCACCAGTAACTAAACTAGGCGTACAACATTCGCACGGTGAATCATCTATAGATATTAAATCTGTAAAGGAAGTACCTCCATCGTAAGAACGAATTACAACCTGATCGGCATTTTCCCAGTTAGGCCCATAATGAATAAAGGCAATTACAGGGTTACCATCGGGTAAAACAATTACATCTATACCCTCGGCCAATTCAACACCTAAATCATAAGCAGTAGTACTTTCAGAAAATGTTAAACCACCGTCTGTAGATTTATGAAACGCAATTTGCTTTGGTGTAGATTCGAGGATATATGCAATGTAAACAACATTACCATTAGAGGCTAAAGCAGGACCTAGTGTAGTACCTGCTTGAAAATCTATCTCATCAGAACTTACAAGTTGTTCTCCTAACCAAGCTCCATTAACCATTTTATTTACAAAAATTTGCTTACCAGAAGTCGTTTTGGTAAACATCACCAAAGGTCCAT
>Ga0308004_10001427_pt1 | contig 10500 bp, 8 predicted proteins | sample Neamet38_FD_203156 | JGI IMG/M metagenome (GOLD analysis project Ga0308004, IMG submission 203156) | Marine microbial communities from water near the shore, Antarctic Ocean - #38 | ecosystem: Environmental > Aquatic > Marine > Unclassified | place: Southern Ocean | collected 2014-06-06 | reverse complement strand
AGGTTCGTTCCCTTCCAATATAACTTTATTTTTAATACTAATTCCATTTGCAGTTAGTTTGTTTGGTTTATGGTTGGTCGTTAAGAAGCAATTAAACAAGCCTTTTAAAACAATAATCACAACAAGAAAAAAAATTGATAGTTCACGTATTTTATTTTCCTTCCTTTTATGGGGATCTGTCTCAGCTGCTTTTATCATTATTAGTTATTTTCTATCTCCCACAGATTTTGTTTGGAATTTTAAACCCGTTCCTTTTTTGATTTTGTTTCTTATTAGTATTGTGATGATTCCCCTTCAAACTTCTGCTGAAGAACTTTTTTTTAGAGGTTATTTGATGCAAGGCTTTGGTGCGGTTTTCAGAAACCGATGGCTTCCGCTGATTACAACTTCTATAATTTTTGGTATGTTACATATTTGGAATCCTGAAGTTGACAAATTGGGGGTTAACTTGATTTGGTATTATATAGGCACAGGTTTGTTTCTTGGGGTCATAACGCTGATGGATCAGGGACTCGAATTGGCATTGGGTTTTCACGCTGCAAATAATTTAGTAACTGCGCTTTTGGTAACAGCCTCTTGGACTTCCTTCCAAACAGAATCCTTGTTGATTGACAATTCTGAACCCTCGTTAATAAAAGAGTTAATAATTACATTTCTTGTGGTTTATCCAATATTGATCTTTCTTTTTTCAAGAAAATATGGATGGAAAAACTGGAAGCAAAACTTAACAGCTAAATTCTAATGGCGATACCACACCATACTAAAATACACAATCGGTTTCAACTGAATGGTTTTTCATTTACTCGCGATGAACTTATGATGGTTGGCTGTGACTTCATCAAAGAAGGTGATTATTATGAAAGGGCTTTAGGAGAATTCATCATGGACTGGATGGACAATGCAGATTGGATTAATGTTAAAACTTCTGGATCTACTGGAGCGCCAAAAGAAATTAGGTTGTCCAAAAAGTCCATGGTTGCTTCTGCCATTAAAACAGGAGATTATTTTAAAATAGAAATTGGCGATACCGCATTACACTGCCTGCCGACCGATTTTATTGCTGGAAAAATGATGCTTGTCAGGGCAATGATTTTGGGACTTTCCCTAGATTTAAAACCGCCCAGTTCAAACCCGCTTAAAGACAGTAATAGAGAATACGATTTCGCAGCCATGATACCTATGCAAACTCAAAATTCAATGAATAAAATCAGAAATATTAAAACACTGATTGTTGGAGGAGCTTCCATTTCTCCCGATTTACATTCAGCACTAGTTGCCAATCACGACCATTGTTTTGAGACCTATGGAATGACGGAAACCATCACCCATATTGCGGTTTCTAAGCTTTCCATTCCAAAGCAACCTTTTACAGTGCTTCCAGGAGTTCAAGTGTCCGTTAATGCTGAAGGATGTTTGTTAATTGATGCTCCTCACGTTACAGAGGGTAACATAACAACGAATGATTTGGTTGATTTGATCGATGAGAAAAGTTTTACTTTTAAGGGAAGGAAAGACAATATAATTAATTCTGGTGGTTTTAAGATTTTCCCTGAAAAGGTTGAGGCAAAACTAAGCTTAGTAATTAAACACCCCTTCTTTGTATCTGGCTTGTCTGATAATACTCTGGGCTATAAATTGGTTGTGATAATTGAAGGAAATACTTCTCAAACAGATCAAATCAATTTAAAAATTCAATCTTGCGAGACCTTGGATAAGTTAGAGGTCCCAAAGTCCTTAGTTTTTGTCAATAAAATTGAGACCAAAAACGGAAAGATTTTGAGAGAACTTACCCTCAAAATCAACAAGCTTATTTAAACTTGTAAAACACCCATGTTGAATTTCTTTTTAATTGGAGCATTGTTCGCTGCCTCGATTCCAAGACTAATCCATTTTCGAGTTTCTAAAGGATTGATTACTGCATCTGTCCATAGCCTTGCCGCCGCATAATAAGCATGCGTTTGTTTTTCATATTTGGACTTAATTTTATCCAAAAGCTGTTTTTCTTTTTTAGGATCTATAGTCTTTCCTTCTTTTTTAAGTTTAGACTTTTCAATCTGCAATAGGACCTGAGCCGCTTGTTCTCCCCCCATAACTGCCATTTTTGAACCGGGCCAAGAAATGATGAGTCTAGGGTCATAGGCTTTGCCACACATGGCATAATTGCCCGCACCGTTTGAATTTCCAATAATTACGGTAAATTTTGGAACCACTGAATTCGCGACAGCATTGACCATTTTCGCTCCATCTTTAACAATGCCTCCGTGTTCGGCCTTACTGCCAACCATAAATCCGGTGACATCTTGTAGGAAAACTAATGGGATTTTTCTTTGATTACAATTGGCAATAAACCGTGTCGATTTATCTGCAGAATCACTGTAGATGACACCTCCGAACTGCAACTCTCCTTTTTTGTTTTTAACCATTTGCCTCTGATTGGCTATAATTCCAACTGCCCAGCCATCAATTCGCGCATAAGCTGTGATTATTGTTTTTCCATAATCTGCTTTATATTCTGCAATGGATCCTTCGTCAACCAGACGGTTGATGATCTCATAGGAATCATAAGGTTGAGTTTTGTTATTCGGCAACAATTCTAAAATTTCTTCAATTTTATCTATTGGATTTTTAGGTTTAATTCTGTTAAAACCAGCTTTTGGATCATCACCAATTTTTTCAATTAATGCACGAATTCGTGATAAAGCATCTCGGTCGTCTTTTGCTTTGTAATCAGTCACTCCGCTTATTTCAGAATGGGTTGTTGCTCCTCCCAAAGTTTCGTTGTCTATTTTTTCACCAATTGCCGCTTTGACCAAATAGCTTCCTGCTAAAAAAATACTGGCAGTTTTATCGACAATTATCGCTTCATCTGACATGATGGGTAAATATGCACCCCCTGCAACGCAACTGCCCATGATGGCTGAGATCTGAACAATACCATCGCTGCTCATCTGAGCATTATTTCTAAAGATTCTTCCAAAATGTTCTTTATCAGGAAAAATCTCATCTTGCATAGGGAGAAAAACACCTGCACTGTCAACGAGGTATATAATTGGAATTTTATTTTCCATCGCAATTTCCTGTGCTCTGAGGTTTTTTTTTGCTGTTATTGGAAACCAAGCTCCTGCTTTTACCGAAGGATCATTGGCAACAACGACACAAAGTTTTTTGGAAACATAACCCATCATTACAATAACTCCTCCTGCAGGACATCCCCCGTCTTTTGCATACATTTCGTAACCTGCCATTGCACCTATTTCGATGGCAGCAGTTTGGTCATCTAGCAAAAATGAAACCCGTTCTCTGGCTGTCATTTTACCCTGCTTCCTGATTTTTTCTAAACGGGCTTTTCCACCGCCTAATTTTATTGCAGCAATTCTTTGATTAAGTTCAGAGAGTAACAACTTGTTTTGATCTTTATTTTTTTCCAATTCTAAATTCATGTGAAGGAATCTGTTTTTTATTTACTAAAAATAAGAATTATTTAATGTTTTATAATAGCTAAACTAAGGACATTTTTTTTTGATATCGTAATTAAAAAAATCGATATTTGTATGCTTAGTAATGAGATGCTTTATTCAACGATATTTTGGCTTTCATCAATTATTTTTTATTTAGCATGATACTTTTAATTCTATAAATCAATCAAAATGGCAGACGATAATAAAGTGATTTTTTCTATGTCTGGAGTCACTAAGTCTTACCAGTCATCAAATCAACCCGTTCTGAAAGGAATCTATTTGAGTTTTTTTTATGGTGCGAAAATCGGAATCTTAGGTCTTAACGGTTCTGGAAAATCAACTTTACTTAAAATCATTGCTGGATTAGATAAAAACTACCAAGGGGATGTTGTTTTCTCACCGGGCTATTCTGTTGGTTTTTTAGAACAAGAGCCGCAAATGGACTCTAATAAAACGGTTTTGGAAATTGTTAAGGAGGGCGTTTCTGAAACAGTTGCTATTTTGGCTGAATACAACAATATAAATGATCAATTCGGTTTACCTGAAGTTTATGAAGATGCAGATAAAATGCAAAAACTAATGGATCGACAGGCCAAGCTCCAAGATGAGATTGACGCGCGGAATGCATGGGAATTAGATACGCAACTAGAAATTGCAATGGATGCTTTGCGAACTCCCGATGGTAATTCTAAAATTGAATTCTTGTCTGGTGGAGAAAAAAGACGTGTTGCACTGTGTAGGTTATTGTTAAGAAAGCCAGAAATCTTGCTTTTGGATGAACCAACCAACCACTTGGATGCAGAATCCGTTCACTGGTTAGAGCACCATTTGGCACAATACAAAGGAACTGTAATTGCAGTTACACACGACCGTTATTTCCTAGACAATGTTGCAGGTTGGATTTTAGAGTTGGATCGTGGGGAAGGTATACCATGGAAAGGAAATTATTCTTCATGGTTAGATCAAAAATCAAAACGATTGGCACAGGAGCAAAAGCACGCTTCCAAACGCCAGAAAACTCTAGAACGTGAATTGGAATGGGTAAGAATGGCCCCTAAAGGAAGACAGTCCAAACAGAAAGCGCGTTTGTCAAATTATGACAAGCTGATGAGCCAAGATCAAAAGCAAGTCGATGAAAAATTAGAAATTTTTATTCCTAATGGTCCTCGTTTAGGAACCAATGTAATAGAAGCTTCACATGTTGCGAAATCATTTGGAGAAAAATTATTGTATGATGATTTGAATTTCACTTTGCCTCAAGCTGGAATTGTGGGAGTTATTGGTGCTAACGGTGCTGGTAAATCTACTGTGTTTAGGATGATAATGGGAGAAGAAACTGTTGATGGTGGGGATTTTTCCGTTGGTGAGACAGTAAAACTGGCTTATGTGGATCAGTCTCATTCCAATATTGACCCTGAAAAAAGTATTTGGCAGAACTTTAGTGACGAACAAGAGCTAATTACGTTGGGAGGTCAACAAATCAATTCTCGTGCTTTTTTAAGCCGTTTTAACTTTAGTGGAAGTGAGCAAAACAAAAAAGTATCAGCACTTTCTGGAGGGGAGCGAAATCGTTTGCATTTGGCCATGACACTCAAGGAAGAAGGGAATGTACTTTTGTTAGATGAGCCCACCAATGATTTGGATGTGAATACGCTTCGTGCCTTGGAGGAAGGGTTAGAAAACTTTGCAGGTTGTGCAGTAGTAATTTCTCACGACCGTTGGTTTTTAGATCGTATCTGTACACACATTCTTGCTTTTGAAGGAGATTCTCAAGTTTACTTTTTCGAGGGATCTTATTCTGATTATGAAGAAAATAAAAAGAAACGATTGGGTCAAGACTTAATGCCTAAAAGAATAAAATATAGAAAGCTATCTCGCAACTAGTCGAATCTCTTTCTGATTTTTTAAAAAAAAACTTCTAGTGAATGTTGTTATTTCTAATAGAATTTAATACAAAAAACAACTAGAGGTTATTCATTATAATTACTTTTAACCAATCATGTCTTCGGGTTTTACCCATTGATCAAATTCTTCAGAAGTTACATACCCTAACGCCAAAGCTGAGGCTTTGAGGTTTGATCCTTCTGCATGCGCTTTGTTGGCAATTTCTGCTGCTTTATAGTATCCGATTTTAGTGTTTAATGCGGTAACCAGCATCAAGGAGTTATTGACCAATTCATCAATTCTATCTTGATTCGCTTCGATTCCTATGACGCAGTTGTCAGTGAAACTGACACAGGCATCACCAATGAGTTGTGCAGATTGAATGATGTTAGCAGCCATAACTGGCTTAAAAACGTTTAATTCATAATGCCCTTGCATTCCTCCAACACTTATGGCGACATCATTTCCCATAATTTGGGCACAAACCATGGTCATCGCTTCGCATTGTGTAGGATTTACTTTTCCTGGCATGATTGAGCTTCCGGGTTCATTGGCAGGAATCACTATTTCACCAATTCCAGATCTTGGTCCTGAGGAAAGTAATCGAATGTCATTTGCGATTTTATTTAAAGAAACAGCCAATTGTTTTAAGGCTCCATGTGATTCAACAACTGCGTCATGTGCTGCCAAAGCTTCGAATTTATTTTCGGCGGTTATAAATGGAAGTTTAGTGAATTCTGCAATGTGTTTAGCAACATTTTCTGAATAGCCTTTTGGAGTGTTAATTCCAGTTCCTACTGCTGTTCCTCCCAAAGCCAACTCAGATAAATGTTCGAGTGTATTTCTTAACGCTTTAATTCCATGATCCAATTGAGACACATAACCAGAAAATTCCTGACCTAGGGTCAGGGGAGTGGCGTCCATTAAATGAGTTCGGCCAATTTTAACTACTTTACTAAAATCCTTTGACTTTAGATTTAAAGCATCTCTTAGCTTTTGAACCCCTGGGATGGTGTTTTCTATGATTTTTTTATAAGTTGCAATGTGCATTCCAGTAGGGAAAGTGTCATTCGAAGATTGTGACTTATTAACATCATCGTTTGGCGCAAGGGTTTTTTTTCCTTCTCCCAGCTTATTTCCAGCAAGCACATGTGCTCGATTTGCAATAACTTCGTTGACGTTCATGTTGCTCTGAGTCCCCGAACCTGTTTGCCAAATAACCAATGGAAATTGATCATTAAGTTTCCCTGCAATTATTTCATCACACACAAGGGCAATCAAATCTCTTTTTTCGATCGCGAGTATACCTGCTTCATGATTGGTGAAAGCAGCTGCTTTTTTTAAATAGGCAAAACCATAAATAATTTCTAAAGGCATTGAAGCAGTTGCCCCAATCTTAAAATTAGCTCTTGATCTTTCGGTCTGTGCACCCCAATAGACATCGTGAGGTACTTTTACTTCTCCTAATGTATCTTTCTCAATTCGATATTTCATTTCCTTGATTTTATGCAATTACAAAAATAGTTTCTTTTTAAATAAAAATGTTTAAATATTTTTCAAGATCTTAAACTTCTGAAAGATAAAATATGTAATTTTGTTGCAGATTATAATTATATGTTTGAATTTGATCAATATTTAGGTTTCCTTGCTTTCTTATCCATTTTAACACTTGGTTTTTGGTTAATGATTTTTCTACTCACCTTTGTAATTCCTTACTGGTTGATTGGTGCGTTAAAAGAATTTCTAAAAGAAAGAAAAGAAAATAAATCAAAAGAACTTTCTAACTAGAAAGCTACATCCCCTTCTTGTTCTCCACTTCCTTGACTCCCTCGGCGAGAACCTCTCTGTTCTTTTTTCTGGTTTAGACGGTAGGTAGCCGATAAAATGAAAGTCGGAGTTCCTCTTCTGTAAATTCCATAATTCCTAAAAGTATTGGTGGTAGTTACCGACTCTCTCATTCCTGTATTGAAAAGATCACTTACACGAAAAGAAACAGTTCCCTTATCTTTAAAAAAATCTTTGCTTAAAGCCCCTGAGACATAGAGCATTGGCTCTGACCTTGATTGTGCAGTAATTCTAGGTCCAGAGTAATAGACTCTCATTTGCCAGTCAATGTCTCCGGGTAAAGTGATTTTACTGTTAACTCTCGAAAACCAACTCAGGTTGGTGGCATCAAGACTTTCTCCTTTGTATTCCCCAATAGTCTCGGAATTATATAGATTAAAATTAGCAAAGAACCTTGATTTCTTAGAAGGGGAGTAACTCAAGGTAAACTCAACACCAGTTCTATTGTTTTCCGCAAGATTTATTGGATTCCTTATGATTATTGGAACTGTTACAAGTGGATTGGTTGGATCATCAGGGTTATCTTTATCTCCACTGATAACTGCAGTTTCCCCACTTTCTTCTCCTACAAAAGTAAATACGCTTATAGCCTTCTGAAAATATAAAGAACCGTTTAAAGTAAACTTATCCCATCTTTTGAGATAGCCCAAATCTATTGTGTTTGAATAGCTCGGGTTCAGGTCTGCATTCCCTTGAAAAAAATTAGCGACACTGCTTCTTGAAGGAAAAGGATTTAAATATCTTCCTCTTGGTCTTGATATTCTTCGGCTGTACCCTAAAATTATACTTTCAGTTTCCTTAAACTCGTATGATAGATTTACTGTAGGAAAAAATTCTGTATAGTTTTTTTGATTGTAATCATTTGTACTCCTTTGATCAACAATGATTTTTGAGTCTTCCATTCTTAAACCAAATAGAAATGAAAAATCTTTGATCTTTTTTCCATATTGAGTGTACAAAGCGTTTATATGTTCCATATAAATCAATTCATTAGACAAGTCATTGTCTAAATTAAATTGATTGTTGTCAAAAAGATAAACATTATAGTCCGTTCCTTGATTTGAAAAACTTCCTCTGTATCCAAATTCAAATTGAGTCTCTTTATCTATTGGCAACACATAATCTGCTTGAAATAAAATCCTTTTTTCACTTTGATATTCAATGAGCTTTTCAAAACTCTTTTGACTAATCACCGGAATAAGCGTACTGTTTTCTATGTTTGCCGATTCATTCTCATCACTTTCTTCGTATTGAAATGTGGCTGTAACCTTTTGACCCTCTTCGTCTAATTCGGAATCGAAATTGATGTTAAATTGATGGGATTTATCATCATCTTCTTCCAACTCAATTCTGTCTGATTGCGTGATGATTAATCTGTTCTTATCAAATTCTTTAATTTCATTTTTCGAATAATCATCCCCACCTTCAGTTCTGACAAAACCTCCCAAGATTAAAGATGTTTTTTCTTTTAGGTATATTTCTAAACCCAAACTTGAGAAAATACTATTGTTTTCTCTTTCAGGCCGTCTTATTTCCTCTAGAAAGGTACTCGATTCTGTTTCATTAAAATACTCATTATCATTATATACCTTTCCAATCGAAAGACTGTTGTTTGTCGAATTGGTTGTAAAAATATTAAATTTTTCTTTTCTTAAATTAACAGTAGCTGAACCCCCATATCTTCTGGGAAATCCACCGTTAATTGTGAAATTACCATTGAGACCAAGTAGTTCTTGTTTCTTCAAGATTATGTTAAGTATCCCTGCAGTTCCTTCGGCACCGTACCTTGCAGAAGGAGAGGTTATTACTTCAACTTTATCAATAGACTCTGCAGGCAATTGTTGCAATCCTTGAGGTCCTGAAATCCCAACCAGTCCAGAAGGTTTTCCATTGATTAGTATTCGTACATTGTCGTTGCCTCTTAGGGCAACGTTTCCCTCAACATCTACAGAAACCGACGGCACATTGTCTAAAACATCAGCAACGCTACCTCCTCTGACGGTTAGATCTTTTCCGACGTTGTATATTCTTTTGTCCAACCGAATTTCAACTTCAGTTTTTTCTGCCATCACTTCAACTCCTTCGAGCAAGTTTTCAGAAATCAGTAAACTGATCTGCCCAAAATCTTTGGAGGCTTTCAATTCAACTTTGGATAAGGTATAAGGCTCAAAACCAATGTATTCTATTTTTATGTCATAAACCCCAGGAAAAACACTTAATGAAAATTTTCCATTCGCACCTGTAAGTCCTCCTTGCACCTGATTGGATCTCTTATCACTCAATAAGCTGATTGTGGTATATTCCAAAGGTTGTTGGGTTTCCTTGTCAATTACGATTCCATTAATAGTGATTTTGGAAGGAGCTTTTTCTCTCTGTCCATAAGAATGAGTAATACAAACTAGTAGAAAGAGAACGGAAAATAGTTTTATCATTATAAAGTTGTATGCCTAATAGACTAAGAATAAATGTTAAGGTTTAATTAACTTTTAAAAACTCAACTAAATTTTCAAGTGGTCTAGCAATAACACCAGTGTCATTCAAAATAACGATTGGTCTTTCAATTAACTTTGGATGTCTAACAAGAACTGTTAATATTTTCTTTTCCTCAAGGTTCTTGTCTTTAAATTCAGTTTTCCAAAGTGTCTCATTTTTTCTTAAAACCTCAGAAGGTTTCTTCCCCACTTTCGTTAAGATATCAGATAGTTCTTTTTCGTTGAGATTGTCTTCGAGGTATTTGACAACTTCAAAATTGATATTATGCTCTTCAAGATGTTGAATAGCCTCTCTTGACTTTCGACATCTCGGATTATGGTAAATGGTGATTTCCATGATTTTATAAAATTAAAAAACCCATCCTTCTTAGGGATGGGTTTTTAACGAGTATGTTGTTTTTATTTAATTTTGTCTACCACTGCTTTGAATGCGTCTGGGCTGTTTGCTGCCAAATCAGCAAGAACTTTTCTGTTTAGCTGAATGTTGTTGGCTTTTACTTTACCCATGAATTGGCTATAGGACATTCCATGAATCCTAGCACCTGCATTGATACGCGTAATCCAAAGCGCTCTAAAGTTTCGCTTTTTGGTTTTACGGTCACGGTATGCATAAAGCATTGCTTTTTCTACTGCGTTTTTTGCTACAGTCCAAACGTTCTTTCTTCTACCGAAGAACCCTTTGGCTTGTTTAAATATTTTTTTTCTACGTGCTCTTGAAGCAACTGAGTTTACTGATCTTGGCATTTGTTTTTGTTTTTTTGATATTGGCGGTTAATTAAAACACTTCATGAGCCGAATACCAGGGTTATAAATTAATCTTG
>Ga0308004_10001423_pt1 | contig 10513 bp, 7 predicted proteins | sample Neamet38_FD_203156 | JGI IMG/M metagenome (GOLD analysis project Ga0308004, IMG submission 203156) | Marine microbial communities from water near the shore, Antarctic Ocean - #38 | ecosystem: Environmental > Aquatic > Marine > Unclassified | place: Southern Ocean | collected 2014-06-06 | reverse complement strand
CCGTGCATTTGTTCAATGCAATCTGCATAGAGTTCTGCTTGGTGTCTTCCTTTTCTAGCTTCTGCCATGGTTCTCTTCGCTTCCACAACCGCTAAAGGTTTGCCATCTTTGCCCCAAAGCACGTAATCTACATAGCCAATGCCAGACGGATTGGTACTTTTAGGCATTCCTTTTACTTCATATTCTAACTCTCTTCCTTCCGTTAGTTCTTCCCAACCTGCATCTTTTAGTAAAACATCTATATAGAGTTTTCTAGTAACCGCTTCTGGTATTAAAACAGGAATTACTTTGTCTGGGTCTTTGACCTTTTCACGCGCTACTCTTCGCTGCGTATTAACTTTCTGTTGGTGCTCTAGCTGCTTTTGTAATAACTCAATTTGAGCCGCTTGCTCCTCTAATTTTGCACGTTCTTCCTTGTCTTTTTCTCTTCTGTAATCTAGCTGATTTTCTAATTGCTGAAGGGCTTTTAAAGTCTCCTTTTGCTCGTTTCCATCAGGAATTAAGGCCATGCTAAAAGCAGGAACCTCCAAGTCTTCTTCATTGTAATAAACGCCTAAGAAACTTAAAAATCGAAAGAGATTTTTAATACTGGCAATGGATTGGTCTTGGATAATTGATTTACCATGTGCAGCAGCATTTCCATTTAAACGGATTAAATCTACCTCTCTAAACATCGAAGGCTTGATGATCTCTCTAAAACACTGTTGGTGTATTAAGCTGGCAAGTTTTGTATCATAAGGCCATTCTAGTTCTTCATCATTTTGATAGAGCCATTGTACTGATTTCTCTAAAGCACTTCGGCAAATCATTGCACAGGCTTTTGGAGAAGTTACCGTAAGCTGTTCCGCTTCTTTTGCTTCTTTAAATATGGCTGGCCACTCTTTTTGGAGGAATTGAAAGTTGCTCATTCTTATTTTTTTTGAGGATTTAACTCCATTAAACTCTCCTCCAGTAACTTGAAGTCATGGTTAAAGAACTTATCTAATTGTGTTGCTAATTTTTCTTTTATCTCTTCTTTAGATTTTCCGTCTAAACTAGAGATTGAAGAGAGTTTAATCTTATAAATTGAAGCCCACTTTTTTGTTAATTTAGCTGAAACCTTGTTGAAAACAGTATTTGTTTTAGCGAGCTCATAAATAGACTCTCTGATTACACTATCTCCCGGCCCTATCAATAATACTAGATTTACTTCTTTATTATAATTAACTATTTCAAATAATAAGATTCTTTTTGAAGAAGTCCAGCCTTCTCCTTTTTTAAGGAAGAAGTCAAGTGTTTTAGGTATAAACCTTATGTAAGTTTTTGAACAATGATCTTTTACTAGGTTTTCATTTGCATCAATTATTTCTTCAAGCATATCTTTAATATCACTATAAATATCTGGCTTGTGCTTAAAGATTAAGTCTAATGCTTTCTTATGTTTTTTATATAACTGCTCACATAATTCTTGTACTTCTGATTCTTCCATAATATATCGTTTAACCATTTCATTATAATGTCTGATAAACATACTAATTTCATCATTCATCTGTGACTCTTTCCTCTCAAGAAGAGACTCTATTAACTGTGATACTTCTTTATAGCTAATAGAAATATATTTCTTTTCACTCTCTGGCTCCTCACCATAAACCGTTAAATAAATATATATTTTTCTGTAATCAGGATAGTTAGATTCAATTACATTCCTGTATTTTGTAAGTTGGTTTGAATGCTCTTTGCTATCTACTTTATTTTCAATAACACACACCAGATTTTGATCATCATCTACCAACAACACATCTATATTATTCCACTCTCTGTAAACATTGATTTTTGACAAATTAAGGGTGTCAATATCTATTAAATTTAAATCAGGAATTTCATTACTATCATTATACACTGCCAGTTTTAAAAAACGAGTAGTAAAATAGTCTGCCAGATTATGAGTTTCATTTGGGTTTAACAACCAAGCTAAAAAATTAGAATGCCTTACCTCTTGATTTATAATACCTAAAGAAGAGAAAATATTAAACTTATCTTCAATAGATTCTAGCTTTTCAAGCTCCTTATTATTAAAAATGAAGCCTTCTAATTCTTTTACTTGCTCTTCAAGTGATAAATCCGTTTCTTTCATACCAACTAATCTTTAAACTCCCTTTTATAACAGTTTATTATTTAATTTTTAGACTACCAACATTTTCTGATTCCCTAAATTTATAAATTGACCGAAAGCAAAAAAAGCTTCATCCATTTTTTTAAGGTCTTTTATTTTTGACTCCTTTACAAAAGGAAAATATTCTTCAAAGTAAAATTTTAATTTAGTCCCTTCATTCATACTTGCATTAATACCGTCTGATGTTTCATTGTGCATAAACCGATATGCTCTATGAATGTGTTGGTCATAAATAGGATATACACTTGGACTTATAATGTGCAATAAAAACACCTTCCACACCACAGACACTTCTTTAAATTCTTTTAAGAAATAGCCAAGATCAATTTCAGTTGTTGCTCTGAGGCCGTTTATAATCTTTATTTTTTTGATGATTTTAGTGTTTAAACTTTTCTCTTTTGCCTGACTAAGCTTCATCCCATTTTTCCATTGGTACAAGTCATTTATGTCTTTTTCTGACAAGACTTTATGATGGATTTTATCATACAGCGCAGCATTATCATACGCATACAGCCTGCTCCAAAAAGAAATAAATTCTTCTAAGCTGCCAGATTGGGTTTTAGTAAGTACAGGAAAAGTTAACCTCATACCAACTCTCCTTTAAACGCCCTTTGCAATAGGCTGTTAAATAAATTTTCTGCTTGTACCAAACTCCCTTGTGCTTGTGTTTTTTGTGTTTCTATGGCTTGGACTCTTTCTGCAAATTGGTTTTGGAGTTTAATGTTAGGTACTGGCATATCCAGATCAAAAAACATAGAGCTTCTCAAGTGTATTTGGGTACTTCCAACCCAATACTTGGATAGCTCTCCCCTGTAAATAGGAGAATTAGACCAATGAACCATATAAGCTGGGTTAACAAGTTTTTCGTTCAATAAAAGACCATATGCACCCTGGGCAAGAATATATTGGTCAATTTCAAAATGTTTCAGGTGAGACATTAGGCCTAAAGAAGGACCTGTGGGTACAAGATCTCTTAAGGTCACAACTAAGTATTTTTTATCTACAATTGATTTTTTGTATTTAACACAAGCATCTAAAGAAACAAAAGCTTTCTTTTTACTGTCTACTAAGATACCTCCGTTAGTTTTTATAGCACCTTTATGCAATACAGGAAAGCCATTTTGTGTAAATTCAGCAGGTTTAATTGAGGCACCACTCTTATATTCTATAATAACTTCACGGATTTTTAAAGTATCCCATTTTGTATTTTTCAAGCTTAGATCCCCAAACATATCCAAAAACAGGCTTTGTGTCAGTTCCTCATACTTTGTAATGAGTGCTTTTGTTTTTTGTCTGTAGGCATCTGCTGCATCCAAAATGGCGGCTATCTTTTTTTGCTGGTCTAGTGGAGGGAGTGGGATTTTGATACTATTGAGACTAGACTTTGTTAATTTACCTCTTGTTGCTCCATTAATATATAATGAAAGATCTTCATAATTCATATAGTACATCAAATACTCTAAAATTAGATTATCCTTGGCTGTGAGTACATGTGCATGATTATTTACCCATACTTTTTCATTATAAATTTTAGCACAAGTTTGCTGATAACCCCAACTTCCTCCGTCTTCTGCAACACACAGTATTTTCTCATCAAATAAGTACTCGTCAATGTACCCCATGATATTATTTGCGCCTATGTAAGGGTAAATAGGGTTAGTCTCCTTCTCTGATCTTTGTCTCGAGTTTAATGGAACCCTTATCCTATCAAGATTATTGGTGATTGCCTGAACTTCTACTTTATTCATCTCAACATCTCTTTTAAAGCAGTCAAAGCTTGGTTTCTTTCTAAATCTAGCGTTTCAATATCCTTTATAATTTCAGAAGGTGCAGCGTATTCAATTTCTTCATAAACTATTTCTTTGTATCTATTTATCGATAAATCCCAGTCATTGTTTTTAATTTCATCAAAAGGTACTAAGAAACTTTTATCTGTTCTGGCTCTAGTCCTTTCTTCTTTAAGATTGTGGTATCTGTTTAAGAGATCAGGAATGTCATTGTCCTTAATTTCATTCCGCTTGTCATCTAAGCTATAGCCATCAGCAGTCATGTCATAAAACCACACGTTGTCTGTGCCTCCTGTGCCTGTTTTTGTGAAGAAAAGCACCGCAGTACTTACCCCAGCATAAGGTTTAAATACTCCACTAGGCATTGAGATTACAGCGTCTAGTTTGTGGTTTTCAATGAGTTCTTGTCGTATTTGTTTGTGGGCATTAGAGCTTCCAAACAATACGCCATCTGGTACAATTACTGCCGCTCTGCCGCCTGTTTTTAGCATGCGGAGCATCAATCCTAAAAAGAGCAATTCTGTCTTTTTAGATTTTACCATTTTTAAAATAGAATTCTCAACGGCATCATAATCTAAACTTCCTTTAAAGGGTGGATTGGCTAAGACCAGAGAATATTTATTTCTAAGATCTCCTGCACTTTCACTCAATGCATCATTCTTTATTAAATTGGGGTTTTCAATTCCATGGAGCTGTAAGTTCATCGCACCAATACGCACCATGGTAGAATCAATCTCTACCCCATTAAACATTTCATTGTTAAAGTGTTCTCTAAAATCCTTGTCTAAGAAAAAATCTTCGTGGTTGTCTCTAAAATATTCACCAGCAGCTACTAAAAATCCTGCAGTACCGGTAGAAGGATCACAGATAACATCATCCTTTTTAGGCTGTGTCATGTCTACCATCATCCTAATAATATGCCTCGGTGTTCTAAACTGTCCATTCCTTCCTGCAGACGCAATCTTGGAGAGCATGTATTCGTATAAATCTCCTTTGGTATCCCTATCCTTCATGTCAATCTTGTCAATCAACTGCACCACTTGGTCTAGTAAACGAGGTGTCGCAATGATAAAAGAGGCTTTGCTCATAAACTCTGCAAACACGCCTGCAGAATCCCCTACTTGTTTCATGTGGTCAAAAACCGTCATGTCACCAACCGCAGGTTTGGTAAAGACTTCAAACATTGTTTCTGGATCTTTGTTTTTAAAAGAGCTCCATCTTAATTCTTTTTGGGCTTCTGTAAATAGTATGTTTTTGATAGGAATGCCAACCGTATTGGCCTTTTTCTCTTCCAATAACTGACGTTCATCCAACCTTCTTATAAATAGTAAATAGGTAAATTGCTCTATTACAGATAAAGGGTTGGAAATCCCTCCCGTTGCAAAGGCATCCCATATTTTATCTACTTGTGACTTTAATTCTCCTGTGATCATATATTGTTATTGTTGTTTTGTTTAATGTAAAGCTGTGAATTTACACATTTTCTATATTTTCTAAGTCTAAATTTTCTCCTAATTCTAGTGCAGGAATGCTTTTTATGGCATTTCCAGCAATTCCTTTTATAGATGCATGCATACTTATAGCATTGTCTACAACTTTTCCAATCTGTTTTTCACGTTGTTTCCAGATACGAGACATCGCATTTTTTTCTTTTTGCAAGTCTACTTGCATTTGGGTAAATCCCTCTACAATACCTTCCATTTGTAAATGAAATTCGTTACTTGTTAGAAAATCATATAACATCCCCATTTTATCGCCCTTGTTCTCTTGGTTTATTTTTACCATGTTCCATTGAATAATAGTGTATCGTAAAACGGCAGATAAACTTTTAAACTCCTGGTAAGTACAAATCCAAATTCCTTCTTTCATACCCATTCTATCCATATCCATTGGCATTACTTCTGTTACTAAAACGCCAATAGTTGCCCCTTTATCCCGGATGTCATTTTTAAATTTTTCAATCCAATTGCCACTAAAATTTTTAGTCCTTTTACTTTCATAATAAATAGTGCCACAATTTGTTTCTTGCCTCGTATTTACCGTTTGTAAGCAATCTGCACCATTTGCTCCCTTTTTAATTTCGTCAATAGTATCTAAAGGAAATTGGTTGAGCAACCATTCTTCTATTGCCAATTCCATTATTTCTCCCTGTAACTGCATAGAACCTTGTTCTTGTTTGCGTTTCATGTCATCTGTCAACCTTTTTTGATCTTCTAATTGCTTTTCTAGTGTTTTAAATTTAAACTCTGAAGCTTCTTCTGTTTGCCTTTTTATTTTCTCTTTTTCACTGATAAGTTGTTTACTATATTCTAGTTCTGCTACTAATTTTCCATGATCATTGGCTTCGCTTACTTTACGTTTCAATTTTTCTATTTCTATTTCTTTTTGAAGTACATCTTTAACCTGTGCTGATTTATCTGTCAATTCATCTTGCAATGACTTAAGAAGGTCTTTATTTTCAGTTTGAAATTTTATTTTTAGTCTTTTTTCTATTTGCTTTTCGGCCTCTTTGCTTTGTGCTTCTAAACGCTCTTGAAATAACTCGTTTTCGCGTTTCTTTTTTGCTTCAAAATCAGCTTTTTCTTTTTCAAGTGTAGCCGCTTTTTCTTTTTGAGACGCAACCAAAGTTGCTTGTTTTTGTTGAAACTCGTTTCTTATATTTTCTTCTAATTGCTGCCTTAAAATTTCATTTACATCTATTTGACTTCCACAATCTGGACATTCTACTGCTGTATTTTTACTCATAACTTTTTCTTTTAAAATTAATAACAGTACAAATATAGCGTTGAAGTGTGCGGGGGTATTGCATCGTTATTGTGAAATTTTAATTTGCTTTATAAATATTTTTGAACCATCTAGATTTGGTTTTGTAATAACTTCAATTTTTTGATCTACTCCCAAGTTATATTCTTTAACCATTGATGGCATAATACTTATGGTAGGAGAATTAATTTCATCCCTAAAAGTTCCGTATCCATTATCAGCAATTCTAATTACAGTGCCGGAAACCCAATTTCCATGAGACATAATATCTATACTTTTTATAATTTGCCATTTTGATTTATTTATAGATACATCTTTATTATTATCTATAAGTGGCTTTATATAATCCAAAATTTCTAACATAGAATAACACAATGATTGATATAAAAAAGTATTTGAATTATTAGTCAAATATGTGTCTGCTCGTAATTTAGTTCCTTCATTATGAGATGCATCTTGTGTTAAGCTAAGTAAATGACGTATAGATTCCGCTATTACTGGATGAATTAATTCTTTATTATAATTGTAAGATTTATTTCCACTAGCTAAAAAAATACTGGCACCATTTATAGCTCCTTTACCATTTTGTATTTCATCAGGGATAAAACCAATCTTATGCAATTTCTCAAATAAAGCTTCTAAAATTTTACGTATTCGAAGCAGCTCATCTTGTTGATTTGTAATATTTTCTGGTGTTTCTACATCTTTTATTAATTGAAGAATTTTATCAAATTGCTTATTCCCTAAAAAATTATCTTCACATAGAGCAAAAGCATTTGGATATTTGTGCTTTAGTTGTGTGATTTCTTGGGTATCTGCTGCTGCTTTTATAGATTCAATCAACTTTTGATTGTCTTTTGGTTTATAAAAAATCATTTCGCCAGATAACATATCCCTGATAGCATCGTATTTATTATCACCAAGATGTCCAGTGAAAATAAAATAAGGAATAGGTCTCCTAGATTTTAATTCTTTTAATTTAAGTATCGAATTTTGTAACCCTTTTAAGGCAGGAACTTCACTTGTATCTTCGTCAAAAACCAATCCGTCTAGAATTACGGCATCATATTGTTCTATTCTCTTATCTAATTCTTCCCTTCCTTCTTTTGATGTTGTGAAATGGATTAGATTAATATCATTTACAAAAGCAAAATCTTCAAACCCTCCTTGGTCTTTTGGATTATCGTCAATCCACATTACTTTATACTTCATCAATTTCAATTTTAAAAGTTATTTGAATTGTTACAGGAAAAGGATTATCTGGTTCATCTATAATTTCTAATTCAGCGTCAAAGTAATTCACTATTTCATTAATTTTCCATGCTCCAATACCATCATTACCAAAAGCCCCTCCTGTTATACCTTTTGTTTTGTACTTTTTTAAATCCATTCCCTTTGGAAATGGTTTACCATTATTCTCAAATCGAACAACTAAACTATCTTTTAATTGCTCTGCTGTAATTTTTAAAATATAACCAGGTTTATCTTCTACAAAACCATGATTTTCGGCATTTTCAAGGATATTATTAAAAAGTTCTTCAAAATCCAATTTAGAGACTCTAACAAAAGCATTTATAATATCCTCATCAAAATTGGAAATAATTGTGTAAGATTTTTTTGAACCTCTTAACCTTATACATTCATCCAGAATTTTCACTAATTTAACTTTTTCAAGTTCACCAAAACTAGTTTCATTTGTAAGATTATCAACAAAATAAATTACCTTATCAAGAGATGAAAGCATTAACTTAAATCGTTTTTCAATAGTCATTCCTGTATTAGGATTTATAATATCATCAATACTAATATTATTTTTCTTTGAAGAAAGCACCATATTTAAAGTATCCGCAGAAGATTTTACATTATTTAAATGCTGATTAATATTGTGTTTTTTAGCACCAAGGTCAGCAGATTGACTCTCACGTAATTTTTCTAATTGGTCTTCAAAGCCACTTTTTAAAGTAAGCTTCTTAAACCTATCCTCTTTTTCACTTATTGAAAGTCTAATTTGTTCAGTAATTAATACTGGTATATCCAGCGTAACATTCGCTATTATCTTCTTAGATATAAATCTCTGCGCTATACCTGTTCTAAAACTATCAAATTGACGCAGCGCATAGGGCTTGTAAAGCTCTTGTATAAAGTACTCTAAAAAGACTAGATCTTCTTTCAGTTGATAAACTGCTATGTTCTTTGAAATAGCAATTTCTAATCCCTCTGTGTCTAAAAAAGAAGGTTTTAATTTTTCTCCTATAAGGGAAAATAAGACAGCTTTACCGGAGAATAAAACATGTTTTTTTACATCTTCTTTTTCTAAAAGTCCTTTAATATTAATCTTAAAATCATCCTCTGACCTACCTAAATCCTTAATACTAATGGTATAGTGCTTCTCAGAGGTTTTTAACAACGGCACCTTAATAAACTCGCCTAAAGAACTTATATTCTTGGCATTATTAATTTTATCCTTTTCTATTTCATTTCTATAGAAAGATGAATTTAATGAATATCCATTTTGTATAATTTCCTCTTTAGTAATAGATATTAACGTATCATTATTATCAATTGAACCGTTTAAACTCCAATTAATATATGTTTTTGCTATTAAAGCAATAGATTCATCAGAAAATATATTAAAACGCATTTGCTTTGACTCCATACCATCAGTTTCAATAAAACAAACAGCATTAGAAGATTTATTCTTGTTTAACACCCAAATACATGAAGGAATAGAAGAAGTGTACAAAAGATTTCCAGGCAAAGAAATAATTGACTCTACTAAATTATGTTCTATTAAAGATTTTCTAATAGCTGAATCCTTACCGGACGTAACTAAAGAACCCTGTGGTAATAGAACAAATGCTTTACCTTCATCATTAAGATTACTCAAAGCAATTTGTAACCAGCCGTAATTAAAGTTTTTATAGGATGGTACACCAAAATATTTGTGTTGAGAGGATGGTTTAATATAAGGCCCCTTTTGAGGGTCATTAACGTGCATATTAAATGGTGGAACCATAGCTACAACATCTGTTTTTATTGGAATAGGTCTTTCCTCTAAAGAGTTCCCATGGATAGACTCAATATTCTTATTGAACACGAACCTCAATTGCTGCAACTCATAAGTAATAGAGTTTATTTCAATACCACATAAATTAGAATCTTGATTTTTCAAACTCATATGATACAGTAAGCCACCATAGCCAGAAGTATAATCTAAAAATGAATTGAAGTCACCAGCAAGTGCTGCTAATAATTTATTAACTGCCGGAGGCGTTATACTTTCGGCATTACTTTTAGTTTCTATTTGCGCATATTGGGAAATAAACTCTTCAAACACCTCAGCGTACTCAGATTTACTTTTAAAATGAAATTCACCTATAGTTTCCGTTAATAAAGCAAAAGTAAAAATGATATCCTGATTAGTTATAATACCATTTAAATCTAATGAAAATCCAAAATCAATTCTGTTTTTATAAAATTTCAATAACCCTAAGTCATAGTAAAAAGCAAACATTTTATTAGAAATATCGGATAGCCCTTGAAGTATAGTTATTATGCCACCATTAGATATATTATTTTCCTTTGATTGAATATATTTTAATACCTGAGATTCAAAAAAAACCCATTTAGCATCTTCAGGCATTTTTTTCTTATAAAAAAGATCAGCACTTGCTTTTAACATTAATATGTAAAACGCAATCACTTTATTTTCTTTATGATACCCACTCAAATTGGCAGATTCTATAATACTTTTAACATATTTTGATATCTCAATATCTTTACTCATAACAATATTTTTCATACCTAATTA
>Ga0308004_10001415_pt1 | contig 10551 bp, 7 predicted proteins | sample Neamet38_FD_203156 | JGI IMG/M metagenome (GOLD analysis project Ga0308004, IMG submission 203156) | Marine microbial communities from water near the shore, Antarctic Ocean - #38 | ecosystem: Environmental > Aquatic > Marine > Unclassified | place: Southern Ocean | collected 2014-06-06 | reverse complement strand
CTCATATGGAAAATTTTTAATTTTATCAGAATAACAAAAAATTTTTTCACACGTATTAATAAAAAATTTATTTAATCTACCCAAGATCATATTTGGTTCAAATAAAAATATTTTTATCCTTAAAAATTTTGAGGCCAGACACAAAGGTAGAGACATGTACCCACCTGTAGAAATTAATATATCAATTTTTTCACTTCTTAAGAAATAAATAGATTTTACAACTAAATAGAGTATTAAAAATAATTGAAAAGGTAATACAAAGATATTTGTTGATATTGGATTTATATTAAAAGTTTTTAAATTATATTTATCTTTGTCTAAAAATTTAAGCCCTCTATAATCTGATGACATTGAAACATTAAACTGATCTTTGAGATGTTCATACAATATAGTAGCAGGCACAACATGACCACCTGTTCCGCCCGTACTAATTAAGATTCTTTGTGTCATTTAATCAATTTTTCTTTTAGTTAAATTTAGTATTATTCCTGAAAGTATTGATACACCTATAATTGATGAGCCCCCATAACTTAAAAAAGGTAATGTCATGCCAGTTGTAGGAAACAACCTAATGTTAACACCAAAATGAATCAATGCTTGAAAAATAATTAAACTTATAGTTCCAGTCAAAACTAATTTAATTTTTTCATTTTTTTCTGAGTATATTTTTTTAAAGACAATGTAGATAAAAAATAAAAACAAGATCAGTAATAGTACAATCACTACAACACCAAATTCTTCTGAAATTACTGAGATAATATAGTCTGTGTGGGCTTCTGGTACTCTATTTTTTAACGTCCCTTCACCAATTCCTTTCCCAAAAAAACCACCACTACTAATAGCATCTATTGCTTTATCAGATTGAAAGTTATGTGTTCCATCAATTGAATCAAAAAATGATAAAATTCTGTTTTTTATGTATGTAAATTTTGGAATAAAAAAAACCATATAAATCATGGAGGATAATAAAAAACTTAAGAAAATTAAAATTATTGGTAAACTTATGCCTGATATAAAAACTAGAGTAGCCCAAGATAAAAAAATAAGTAGTGTTTGACCAATATCTGGTTGAATCATTAACAAAAAGCATGTGGGAATAATAGCAATAAAGCTTAATAAATACTTTAAATAAATATTGAAACTTTTTTCACTACATAAAATTGTAGCAATAAAAATAATTGTAAATGGTTTAACTAATTCTATCGGCTGAAACCTAGGTAGAAAAAAAAGATTAAGCCATCTTTTAGATCCTTTTACTTCTATGCCCAAAACTGGCACTAAGAATAATAAAAATAAAGATATTAAAAAAAGATAAATAGAAAATTTAAAGAGAATTTCTTTACTTAATGATGAAAAAAATATTAGAACAATCATTCCAATCGAAATATATGCCAAATGTTTAAAAAAGAAAAAATAATTATTAGTATCCAGTTTATCAGAGGCAATTAATGAAGTTGATACTAGCGAAAAGAATAATCCCAAACTAAATAAAAAGATTATTAATACAAAAAGTGTTTTGTCGATATTTTTCCACCATTCATAATAATATTTATATATTAAATTATAATTAAACATTTATATATTTTTTAATGAGATAATTAAAATATTTTCCTCTTTGCTCAAAATTTTTAAAACTATCGAATGAAGCTGCAGAGGGACTAAATAAAATTGTTCTATGTTTTGTTTTTTTTTCAACCTTAATCTCTAAAAATAACCTTTTAATTAAACTATTTAAATCTAAAAAAGATTCATACTTCATTATTTTTTTTAATTTATTTATGAAAAAATTTTTGTTATTTCCAAAAATATATGCTTTAAAATTTTTACAACTTTTTTTTGATAATAATAAAATATCTCCTTTTTTAGCCTGTCCACCAACTATCCAATAAACATTAGTCAGGGATTTTAACAAACTCATCGATGAAGAAAAAGTTGTAGCTTTTGAGTCATTAATAATTGTTAAATTTTTTGACTGAAAAATTATTTCTTGTCTATACTTTAATCCTCTAAATTTTTTTAATGTTTTAAATAAAGAATTTTTTTTAAGATTCATTATTTTTGCAACCTCCAACACAAATTTTAAATTATCTTTGTTTCCATCAGTATTAAAGTATGGATTATTTATCTTTTTTAAAATATTGTTATTTGTATTCTTTTCAATTTTTATTATTTTAGGTAAAAAATTTTTTAGTTTTATCTCTCTCCTAATATAAAAATTTTTTGTATTAAGAATAGCCAAATCGTCTTTAGATTGATTTTTTATTAATTTAAATTTTGCACTAACATATCTATTGATGGTTTTGTGTCTTTCAAGATGATCAGGTGATATATTTAAAATTATGGAAATATTTGATTTAAATAATTTACTGTACTCTAGCTGATATGAAGAGGCTTCAATCACAAAAACTGTCTTATTTGTTATCTTTTTCTCTAGTAGTACCGGGTTACCGATATTACCTACCAATCTAACATCTACCTTTTGATCCTTTAATACATCATATAAGATTTTAGCAGTGGTAGATTTACCATTAGTTCCAGTGATTGTTATTTTATTATTTCTTTTATAGGAATTATAAAAAATATCTAAATCTGTATAAATCTTTTTATTATTATCTTTTAAATATTTGCTTAAGTTACACTTATTAATGTCTATTCCTGGACTAATTATTATAAAATCAAATTTTTTCTTTATTATTTTTTTATCATTATCTTTTATTTTATCATCATGGGTGGTGATTTCATTATCCTTTTTTAAAAATTTAAAAGCTGATAACCCACTTTTTCCTAGACCGTAAATTAAAATTTTTTTCTTATAAAAAATATTTTGATTATCCAACATTATCTAATTTTTAATGTTGCTAATCCAATCATTGCAAGAATTATTGAAATAATCCAAAACCTAATTACGACAGTGGATTCTGACCAACCCTTTTTTTCAAAATGATGGTGAATTGGAGCCATTCTAAAAACTCTTTTTCCTGTTAGCTTAAAAGATAATACTTGAACAATAACTGAGACAGCTTCTAAAACAAATAAACCACCTGTTATTGCTAAAACTATTTCGTGTTTAGTAATAATTCCAACTGCGCCTAATGATCCACCAAGAGCTAATGATCCTGTGTCACCCATAAATATTTTAGCTGGTGGGGCATTAAACCATAAAAAACCTAAGCATGCTCCAATAACTGATCCACAAAAAACAGATACTTCTCCCATACCCTCTAAATAAGGTATGTTCAAATATTCTGAAAATACTATATTTCCCGTGACATAACTAATGAATGCAAAACATCCTGCTACCATTATAACTGGTACCGTTGCTAATCCATCAAGTCCATCTGTTAAATTAACTGCGTTTGAAGAACCTACAACTATGAATACAGAAAATGGTACAAAAAACCAACCTAAGTTTACAATCAAATCTTTAAAGAAGGGAAAATATAAATTTGTAAGCTCTGTATTTTGAGAATAGTGTAATAATCCAAAAATACCAACTGATGCTATTAAAATTTGAGAAATAATTTTAAATTTAAATGAAATACCAGAAGAATTTCGATGTTTAATTTTTTTATAATCATCGTATGCACCTAATAAACCAAAACTTGTTACTATAAAAAGTAAAAACCATACATGATGATTGGATAAGTCTCCCCATAAAAGTATTCCTGAAAATAATCCTAATAATATTAAAACACCTCCCATCGTAGGTGTTCCAATTTTTTTCACAATATGCTCTGTAGGACCATCTTCTCTTATTGGATCTAAAATTTGTCTTGCAGAAAAGAACTTAATAAATGGTGTCCCAACCACTAAAACTACTATCATGGATGTAAACATTGCTAGGCCCGTCCTAAATGTAAGGTACCTAAACACATTCAGAAAACTATATTGGTCTACTAATTCAGAAATAAGACTATAAAGCATGAGTATTACCTGTTTTTATTAAATTTGTAAGACTATTAAGTCCTGTAGAGTTTGAACCTTTTATCATCAAATAATCATTATTATTTAAATTGTTTTTAATCAAATCAATTATTTGAGATTTTTTGCTTAGAATAATCCCTCTTCTACTTTTATTAACGTTATTGAAAGCCCATTTAACATACTCACCAATAACATTAACATTTTTAAGAGATGTTTTATTAATAAATTTTCCAATTTCTATATGCAATTTTTTTGAATATTTTCCAAGCTCTAACATATCACCAAGTACTAAGTGTTTTTTGGAACTATCTACTTTAATTGTATCAAAATTTTTTAACGCTGACTTTAATGATAATGGATTGGAGTTATAGCTTTCATCTACAAGATAGAAATTTTTTTTAAATAATTTTACTTTTATTATATCACCTCGACCATTTATTGCTTTATGATCATAAAAAATATTTTTATCTAATTTCTTGATATCTTTGTAGATAGAAATAATTGTAATTGTAGCTAATAAGTTTTTTAGGTCGTTTTCATAAAAAGAATTTGAATAAAAGTATTTTTTTGTTTTATCAATTTTTATAGAAATTTTATATTTGGATTTTTTTTTTATAATTGAGGTTAAATTTGTTGTTGCTAACTTATTCTTCAAACTAAATGAGAGGATTTTTAAATTTCTTTTTAATCCTATTTTCTTATGAAAATTATAAAATTTATCATCTCTATTCAAAATAAGATAACCATCTTCTTTTATATTTTGAATAATTTCAGCTTTAGCTAAAGCTATCTGATTTATATTTTTGAAATTTTTGATATGTGCATAAGAAATATTAGTAATAACACCAACATCTGGTTTTATGATGTTCGATAAATAGTCAATTTCATTTTTTTTATCCATTCCAATTTCAAAGATTCCAAAATCATCATCTCTTTTTAAATTAAATAGACTAAATGGTACTCCAAATTTATTATTAAAAGATTTTGGTGAATAAGTTGCTTTGCTAATTTTATTCAAAGATTTTCCAATCAATTCTTTGAGTGATGTTTTTCCACTACTGCCTGTTATTCCTATAATTTTACTTGATGAGTTTTTTCTTAATAAAGAAGATGCTTCGGTTAAAAATTTTAAAGTATCTTTAACTATTATTCTTTTTTTAGAGCTTTTTCCATTATTAGCTATTGCTAAAGAGGCTCCATTTGCAAAAGCTTCTTTAATAAATAGATTGCCATCTTTTTTTTTACCTTTGATAGCAAAAAAAATATTATTTTTATTAATTTCCTTAGAATTAATTGATGCATTGTTAATAACAAGTTTTGAAGAAATATTATTAGAATTACTTAATTCCTTTAAAATATTTAGTTTAAGGTTGTTTGAAAGTGTTTTGTTTTTAACTACAATATTTTTCAATATGTGTTCTTGATCAGAAAATAATTTTGTTTTTTTGTTATATTCTTGAGTTTTTTCATGTCCTTTACCAGCTACGATCAATACATCCCCTGTTTTTAAGCTAAATATTGCTTTTTTAATAGCATTAGCTCTATTAGGAATCTCAAATATTTTAGTTTTGTTTATATTCTTACTTATGGAAGCTCTTATCTTTTTTGGATTTTCATGTCGTGGATTGTCATCTGTTAAATAAATTTTATCACAATATTGATTTGCGATTTTACCCATCATTGGTCTTTTTTTTTTATCTCTATCTCCACCACAACCAAAAACTATAGAAATTTTCCTATTTTTAAACTGTTCTTTTAAACTTTCTAATGTTGCTTTTAGTGCATTTGGTGTGTGGGCATAATCCAATATAACTTTTGAATTATTTTTAATAATTCCGATTTGCTCTAATCTTCCACTTACTGGTTTTATATTATTAATTGTATTAACAATTTTTTTAAAGCTTAGGCTACTTTTAGTTGCAGCTATCATTGCCATTAAAATATTTTTTATCTGAACTTTTCCTATTAATCTTGTTTGAAATTCATAAATTTTTTTATTATATCTGATTTTAACTATTTGTTTTCCATCTTGGTATTTGTGACTAATGATTTCTAAATTACTATTATTATTTGAAATTGTTTCAACATTGAATTTTTTTTTTGATGCTATATCTCTAATTTTGATATGTTGTGGAATTTCTATATCAGTAATAATATTAGCATTTTTCTCAAGTAAATTTTCAAATAAATATAATTTTGATTTAAGATAATCTTCAAAAGTTTTATGATAATCCAAATGATCATGAGATAAATTTGTAAATATACCTGTTTTAAATCTTAAACCATCTAACCTATTTTGTTTAAGTCCATGACTAGATGCCTCTAATATGACATTATTAATTTTTTCTTGTTTAAGTTTGTTTAAACAGATGCTTAATGTGATTGAGTCTATTGTTGTATTTGAAATTTTTTTTATGTAATTTTGTGTTTTAATACCTAAAGTTCCAATAGAGGCTACTTTTTTTTTATTTAATTGTAAGATTTGAAAATAAAAATCAGCAACTGAAGATTTTCCATTTGTTCCGGTTACTGCAGTTATATTTCTTGGTTTATCTTTATAAATTGCATAAGCAATTTCTGATAGACACTTTCTTACATTAGAGGATTTGATAAATAATATATTATTTTTTAAACCTTCAAATTTTTGTTTCGAAATAATAATTTTTGCACCTTTTTTAATCGCATGATTAATAAATTTATTACCATCTATTTTTGTTCCTTTTATTGCAAAAAAAATATTATCTTTTTTGCATTTTGAGCTATCAAAACAAAGACCTGAAAAATAATGTTTTTTATATTTTAACTCTAATTTTTTAAAAAAATTTCCAATGATCATGAATTAATTAATTTTCTATATATTTTGTGGCTAAAATAGGCCCAACTTTTTCTATGATTTTGCCTGCAACTTCAACAGATGTCCACCCCGCTGTATTAAATGGTGTGCCTTTGGTTGGTTGTCTGTCGTCTCTATAGTTATAAATATACTCACTATTAGTCTTTGGCTCGTCCAACATTACTATTAATGTAAACCTTGGTTCTTCTGAGGGAAAAATTGATGCAAAAGTATTTATTTTATCTTGCGTATACTTTCCATTTTTCGATATTTGTGCTGTTCCTGTTTTGCCACCTACCTCATAACCCTTAACATTTGCGAGATCGGCAGTTCCTACTTTACTTGTAACAATTTTTCTCAATATCTTATTTATTTTATCCGAAACACCTTTGTTCAATATTTTTTTTCTTACGTGTTTTTCAACTAATTTTTTTTGGATTATAGTTGGGCGAATATCATATCCACCGTTTGTAATTATTGAATAACCTTTGGCTAATTGCAAAAGTGTAGTTGTAATTCCATGACCATAGGAGGCTGTTGCCAATTTACATTTTCCCCAATTAATTGGTATTGGTTTCCCCACTTCTTGGATATCAAAATCAATTGTACCCAGTATCCCAATTTTTTTTAAGAAAGACTTAAATTTTTTTTCTCCTATTTTTTGTCCTATTCGAACTGAGCCTATATTTCCTGATCTAATTAAAATTTCTTCAACTGTAAGATTTGTTGGGGTTTTATCACTGTATTCTCTTATCTTGAACCCATTACACTCAATTTGTTTTTTTAAATTTAAATATTTAGTATTAGGCTCTATCAAACCTTCATTAAAACCAGCAGCAATAGTAAAAGTTTTAAATACAGAGCCAAATTCATAAACACCCTTAGTTGCTCTATTAATATAATCAGTATCTGTAATTGCTTTTCTTTCATTAAGATTAAAATCTGGGAGAGAAACCATTGAAATTATATCTCCATTATTTGTATCCATTAAAATAGCCGCACTTCCTTTTGCTTTAAATATTTTTTGAAATTTTAACAGCTCTTCTCTTATTAAAAATTGAATATCTAAATCTACCGTCAATCTTACTAAATTTTTTTCTGATTTCAGCTCTTTATCTAAAGATTTTTCTATTCCTGAGATACCATTATTATCATCATCTATTTGTCCAATTATATGACTAAAAAGATTTTTTTGAGGGTAAAGCCTTGTTAATTTTTCCTCTGGCCTAATTGCTTTATCTCCAAGTGACATAATTTTTTCATAGTTTGTTGAGGATATATTTTTTTCAAATTTAAAAAATTTTTTTTTATTTAATTTTTTTTCAATTCTCTCGTAATCTTTATTAGGAAAAATCCACTTTAGATTAATTAGTAATTTTTTTTTGTCTATTACATCGACTGGACTAATTCCTATATCAATTGAACTAACCGATTTAACTAAGTAATTTCCATTTCTATCTACTATATCTGACCTGAAATTTTTTTTAGTAATTGATGGCTTGATGTCATTCTTTGGTTTTAGTGAACCAAAATGAAAGAGTTGTATTGAATAAATTATTGAAATTACTAAAAATACAAAAAAAATAAAAGCAATTCTATTAAATTCTATATTCAAGTTTGATTTACTTTTTCTATATGAAAATTCATTTTCATATACTTCTAGTGTGATCTTGGGATTTTTATCACTCATCATGGGTTTTCTTTAGAAGGTCAGTCAACTTTATCTGATTATTTTCTTTAGATATTTTTTTTATCTTCGTTATATCTATTTTTATTAAATCATTTTCAAAGTACTGTGATTGATATTTATTCAATTGGTCTGGTGAACTTAAATAATTATATTCCAACTTTACATCACCCAATTCAACCTTCAATGATCTAATATTTTCTTTCAATACAAAGGTTTTATCTTCAATTTCTTTTGTGGAATTTTTCACTAAAGATGTGGCTAGAATTAATACAAAGATGATTGATAGTGTTATTTTTTTCATAGTTTGCTTGATAAACTTTCAATTTCAATCAAATTTTTAAACTTATCTAAAATATCTGTTTCAAAGTCATAGAATTCTTCTTTTTTTATTACATATCTTAATTTTGCAGATCTTGAAGGTGGGTTCTCTTGAATTTCTTTAATTGAAGCAATAATTGGTTTTTTTTTAATTGATCTAAATAAGTTAATTTTTTCCTCATTCTTTGGCATGTAACGTGAAACACTTTTGTTTTCTGATAAACTTTTAAAGAAATATTTTACTATCCTATCTTCTAGAGAGTGGAATGTAACAACAGCTATAACACCATCCTTTTTAACTACTTTTGTGGCATTAATAAGTCCATAAATTAATTCAGTAATTTCTTTGTTAACAAATATTCTCAGCGCCTGAAATACTTTCGTTGCACTGTGTGTTTTTTGATTTTTTTTTCTTTTTGAAGATTCTATAATTCTAACCAATTCTTCTGTAGTTATTTCTCTTGTTGCTCTATCTTCTACAATATTATGTGCAATTCTTTTGCTATCTTTTTCATCTCCAAAATATTTAAATATTTGAGCAAGTTCTTTTTCTTCTAAAATATTGATTACGTCTTTTGCTGAAAAACTGTTAATTCCCATTTTCATATTAAGTTCTCCAATGGTGTCAAAGGAGAGACCCTTTTTCGGGTCTTTTATCTGTGTATAAGAATAACCTAAATCAAAAATTACTCCTTTAATATTTTCATTTTTAAGTTTTAAATTACTAAGTTCACTAAACTTAATATTTTTAAATAAAAATCTATCTTTAAATTTATTTTCAATTTCTTTAGCTTTTTTTGTACTATCTAGATCTCTATCTATGCCTATAACTTTTGTATCTGGAAACCCTAAAATTTTTTTTGTATATCCACCCTGGCCAAATGTACAGTCAATGAATGTGCCACCATATTGAGGGGTAATAATACTAATTATTTCGCTTAGTAATACTGGATAGTGATTTCTCACATCTGGTATTATGGTGGCTATCATTTTTTTTTTTAAAAACCATTAATTTTTTTGTCTTCTTAAAAATGCAGGAATTTCCAGATCATCATCATCAAGATTGCTCTCCGTATTTTCCACATACAATAAAGCATCGGTTTCTTCAGTTTCACTGTCTAGATTGAACAAATCTGGTGCTGTCTCTTCTTCTACACCAAAGTTTTCAAGCCCATTAGAACCATGCTCTTCTACTGAAATACTATCTTCAGTTTTATTATTATTGGTCAAAGCTTCTTCTGCAAAAGATTGCTCATAATCATTTGAGTGAGCATTTTCCACTATACTTTCAGCTTCTTGACTACTAACAGTTTGTTCATTCATCATTGTTGATGAAGTAGTGTTTGTAGCTGGCTCTGCAATAATCTCATTTTCTAACTTTAATGCGTTAGCTCCATGTGAAATAGGGCCAGGCATTGTTGGTGAAAAATTAAATGACTGAGCTGAACTTGGGCTATTAAAGTCAGAATATCCAGGATTTCTATTTTGTATTCTATGAACCATATTAATCACGGATTTACCTTCTGGCTGTTGTCCATCTAATGATGTTGCTACAATCGAAACCCTAATCTTTCCATCAAGTGCTGTATCTGTTATCGCGCCAGTTATTACTTCTGCTTCTGGATCAACTTCTGCTCTTATCTTATTTATTACTTCATCAACTTCGAATAATTTAAGGTCTTCACCACAAGTAATATTTATCAATAAACCTTTTGCACCTTGTAGTGTGTAATCATCAATTAATGGATTGCTGATTGCCATATCAGTTGCTTTTACAGCTCTACCT
>Ga0308004_10001407_pt1 | contig 10571 bp, 8 predicted proteins | sample Neamet38_FD_203156 | JGI IMG/M metagenome (GOLD analysis project Ga0308004, IMG submission 203156) | Marine microbial communities from water near the shore, Antarctic Ocean - #38 | ecosystem: Environmental > Aquatic > Marine > Unclassified | place: Southern Ocean | collected 2014-06-06 | reverse complement strand
TTTAGATTCCTAAAAAAAAAAAATCTAGATCTAGATTTAGATTAAGATTTCCGATTATAAATTTATTTTTATAAAAAAATTACAACCCAAATCAAATTATTTTTAAATATGTTAATAAACTTCTTGTAATTGTCACACATTTAATTAGAAAACATTTTAAGATATTATTTACATGGAAAAAAAATCTACCATACAACAAGAAGCCTTTACTTCAGAAGAAGAAAAAATTTTAGTATGGGATGATGTTCAAAGTTCATTTGAAAAAAAATTCGGCATCGAAGTATATTCAAGCTGGTTAAAAAATATTTCTTTGTTAAAAGAATATAATGATTATTTAGTTTTAGGTGTACCTACTAGATTTTTTAGGGATTGGATAGTGTCTAGATATCTAGACAAAATATTATCTCAATTAAAAGTTTTCAAGAATAGCATCAATAGAGTTGAGTTTAAAATATTAGAAGAACATAAAATTAATTCTGTTGATACCTTTAAAATAGATGATTTTAATAAAGTTACTGAGATCAAAGATTCGATACTAAACTATAATAGACTCAATCCTAATTTGAATTTTGATAACTTTGTTTCTGGTTCAAGTAATGAAATTGCACTATCTTCAGCAAAAAAAATTTGCGAACAAGTATCTAGATATAACCCGCTTTATATCTACGGGGGAGTAGGATTAGGTAAGACACACCTTTTAAACGCTATAGGTCTGGAGCTAGAGAAAAAAACTAATGTTATGTTTATATCTGCAGAGAGGTTCATGTATCATTTTATAAAATCAATAAAAAAAAATGATATGGTTAATTTCAAAGACTTCTTCAGAAAATCCTCTGTGTTCATTGTAGATGATGTACAATTTATTAGAGGAAAAGAAGGTCTACAAGAAGAGTTTTTTCATACGTTCAATAGTTTAATTGATAAAAGTTCACAAGTAATTATTTCAGCTGACAGAGCTCCAATGAAGTTAGACAGAGTCCAAGAAAGAATTAAGTCACGTCTAGCCGGTGGCCTTGTAGTTGATATAGATGCCCCAGACTTAGATCTAAAGGTAAAGATTATTAAAAAACGTTTAGAGGATATTCAGGAGCAATTTAAAGAAAGTAGCAATATAAGTGAGGATGTTATTAACTTTATAGCATTAGAATGCAAAACTAATATACGAGAATTGATAGGAGTTTTAAACAGAGTAGTTACATTTAGCAGAATTCATAAGAAAATATTAACTATTGGTGATTGCAAAAATATTCTTAAAGACGTCTTTAATCAGGCTAAAATCATTACGGTAGACAAAATACAAAATACAGTTTCAAATTTTTTCAATATACAGTTAGCTGAGATGTTATCTCAAAGAAGATCTAGACCACTAGCGAGACCAAGACAAATAGCAATGTATTTAGCAAAAAAAATGACAACTAGATCTTTGCCGGAAATTGGTCGTCGTTTTGCAAATAGAGATCACACAACAGTAATCCATGCAGTAAAAACGATAACTAGGCTTTCGGAAAAAGATGATGAAATGAAGAATAATATTGATCAGCTACGAAGTTTATTGCTAGAAGAGTAAAACGAATGCAATTTATAATTAAAAGAGATACGTTATTAAAATCATTAACACTCATACAAGGTATTATAGAAAAAAAAAATACTCTGCCTATTCTTTCTAACGTTTTGTTAGATGTTAAAAATGGAAAACTATCTGTAATTGCAACTGACCTAGATTTAGTGTTTTATGATGAACTAAGCGAAATTCAAATTAGCAAAGAAGGTGCCACCACTACATCTGCAACAATCTTATATGACATTCTAAGAAAAATTTCAGGTAACTCAGATATTAAATTTGATTTAAAAAATGAAAATAAATTAAATTTAGTAACTGATAATTCTGATTTTAATCTATTGTGCTTACCAATAGATAATTTTCCTAATTTTGATGATAATTTTGAAACAGATGAGATTGCATTTAATAGATCTAAACTTCTTTCACTTTTAAACAAAACCAAAATATCTATCTCCAATGATGATACTAGACATTACTTGAATGGAATATACTTACATCAAACAGAGTCTCAAAATAGATCATACTTAACAGCTGTAGCTACTGATAGTCACAGGCTATCTTCAAGCAGTTTAGAAATGGAAAAAGATAAAACTTTTAATCCAGTAATTCTACCGAAAAAAACTGTTTTTCAGCTTTGTAATTTACTAGCGGATACAAATGAAAAAGTTCTAGTGCAAACAAGCGAAAATAAAATTCAATTTAAAATTGGAAAAACTAAATTAACTTCAAAAGTAATAGATGGAAAATTTCCTGATTATAAAAAAGTAGTGCCAACTAATAATGATAAAACTTTGACAGTTGTTTCTTCTGATTTTGTCCAAGCGATTGAAAGAGTGATTACAGTTTCGTTAGATCGAAAAGAAGGTGTAAAGTTACTCATAGGCAAAGATAATATTAAATTTTCTGTAAATAGTACTAATTCAGGAGAAGGTAACGAAATTATCAAATCAAATTTCACCGGTGAAGAAATGACGGTAAGTTTTAACTCGAAGTATTTGACCGATATAGCCTCTGAGGTTGAAGATAAGAATTTAAAAATTAATTTGAACGATCCTATATCTCCAGTTTTAATTGAAGATATGTCAGATAAAAATAGTTATTACGTTGTAATGCCTATGAAAATCTAAAAAGGGGTTTATAACTCCTTTTTTTTAAAATATGACCCAAATCTATTGTGTTTGTTGAATAATTTGAAGTTAGAGGTTAGCTTCATTTCATATCAAATCAAAAAAATGATATAAGATCTGATCAAAAATTAATAATTAATGTCAAAAAACTTAGAAATAAAATCTGTGCAATCATATAGTGCTGACTCGATTAAAGTCTTAAAAGGTCTAGACGCTGTTAGAAAAAGGCCAGGCATGTACATCGGTGATACAGATGATGGATCTGGTCTTCACCATATGGTTTTTGAAGTTGTTGACAACGCTATTGATGAGGCACTAGCAGGACATTGTCAAAATATTACAGTGAGCATGAACAAAAATAATTCCATCACAGTAGAGGATGACGGAAGAGGAATTCCTGTTGACATGCACAAAGGAGAAAAAATGTCAGCTGCAGAAGTAATCATGACACAACTACATGCTGGAGGAAAATTTGATCATGATTCTTATAAAGTTTCAGGAGGGTTACATGGAGTTGGTGTTTCAGTTGTAAATGCTCTTTCTGAAAATTTAGAACTAAATATTTTTAGAGATGGTAAAGAACATTTTATAGCTTTTAAAAATGGTAATTCTGTAAAACCATTAAAAGAAACTGGGAAAACAAAAAAAAAAGGCACAAAAATAAATTTTTTACCATCTAAAGAAATTTTCTCTTCAACAAAATTTAGTTCCTTAATTTTACAAAAGAGAATGCGAGAACTCGCTTTTTTAAACAAAGGTATAAGTATAATCTTAACAGATAATACTACAGCAAAACCTAAAGAGTACATCAACAAATACGATGGTGGTATTGTAGAATTTGTTACATATATTAACCAAAAAAAACCTCAATTAATTAATAAAAATGAAACTGCAATATTTAAAAAGCCAATATTTATAACTGCTGAAAAAAAAAATGTGTTAGTTGAATGTTCTTTTGAATGGAACGCAGGATACTCAGAAGATGTTTTAGCTTTTACTAATAATATTCATCAAAAAGATGGAGGGACTCACCTGCTTGGCTTTAGAAGTGCCTTAACAAGAGTAATTAATCAATATGCAAATGATAAAAATTTAACTAAAAAAAATAAAGTTACTATTTCAGGAGATGATATTAAGGAAGGACTTGTGGCTGTACTATCCATTAAAATGCCTGACCCTAAATTTTCTTCTCAAACAAAAGATAAACTTGTTTCTTCAGAGGTAAGACTGATTGTTGAAAGTGTTGTTAACGAAAGAGTTGCTACTTGGTTTGACCAAAATCCCTCTGTTACTAAAAATATTTTAGAAAAAATTTTACAAGCCGCTATTGCAAGAGATGTTGCTAGAAAAGCTCGGGATAGTGTAAGAAGAAAAGGAACATTTGAACTGTCCGGTTTGCCGGGCAAACTTGCAGATTGCCAAATTTCAAAAAGAGAGGGAACTGAACTTTATATAGTTGAGGGAGATTCAGCAGGTGGGTCTGCTAAACAAGGAAGATCACGTAAATATCAAGCTGTACTACCCCTACGAGGTAAAATATTAAACACATACGTAGCCAACAATCCTAAACCTAACGGAGTAGTTAATGACTATGCTATTAAGGCTTTAGCTAAGATGATGTCATCCAACGAAGTTGTGACGCTAATTAATGCACTTGGAACCGGTTCTAAAGATTTTAAAATAGAAAACCTAAGATACGATAAGATTATAATTATGACAGACGCCGATGTAGATGGCTCTCATATCAGAACATTGTTGCTTACTTTTTTTAATAATGACCCGTTTAATAAATTAATAGAAAATGGGCATTTATACTTGGCTCAACCACCATTGTTTAAGGTAACTAAAGGAACAAAAAGTGTTTATATAAAAGATGAAAAGAGTTTAGAGGACTATATTTTAAAAATATCTGAAAAAGTCGACAAAAAGATTAAAAAAGGCTCATCAGAATTCAACAAATTTATGGAAGAACAAAGGCAGAAATTAAGTATTCAACGATTTAAAGGATTGGGAGAGATGAACCCAGAAGAACTTTGGCAGACAACTTTGAACCCAGAAAATAGAACTTTGCTTAAAGTTCAGTATTCAAAAATATCAAAAGAAAAATCAAAAGATGATCAAAAAATGATTGATATTTTAATGGGAGATGACGTAGCACCGAGAAAAGAATTTATTACTAGCAACGCATTAGAAGTTTCAAATTTAGATATTTAATATCTTTAATGAATCTTTCTACTCTATTTAGACTAGAAGAAAACCTTCACCTAGATAAGAAGACATTAGTGAACCTTAGATGGATTGCTATTATTGGTCAGATAATTGCTATTAACTTTGTTTATTTTTATTTAAAATTAGATCTTCCTATTATTGAAACTCATATTATCATTTTTATAGGTTTGATAACAAATATAGTTCTTCAATTTAACATTAGAACAAATCAGTTAAAAGATCTTTCTTCTTCTCTCTTTCTCGCTTATGATTTACTACAAATAAGTACCTTACTTTATTTAACAGGGGGAATTTTTAATCCATTTGCTCTCCTTATAATTGTACCAACTATCGTTTCCTCAACATTTTTAAGCATGGGAACAACAATAATTCTAGGAACCTTAACCATAGGTCTATTATTTATTTTAAAAGAATATCACAAGATACTTCCTGGTTTAGATATATACAATTTCAATTTTCCCGAATATTATTTAGCTGGAGCTTTAGTTTCTATAATTATTGGATTAGTTTTTTTAAGTTATTTTGGAATAAAGTTTTCAGGTGAAACAAAAAAAAGATCTGAAGCGCTTGATAAACTTCAACAAGTAATGGCAAAAGAGTACGAACTTGATTCACTTGATGGACAGGCAGCAGCAGCTGCTCATTCTTTAGGTACACCACTTGCTACTATTTCAGTAGTCGCTAAAGAATTAAAAAAAGAAATTGGAGACAAATCAAAACATTCCAAAGATTTAGACCTGCTAATTAGCCAGTCTAAAAGGTGTAGTGATATTTTGAAAAAAATTTCAAAAAAGGAAATTAGTGACGACCAATTCATTAACTTAATAAAAGTAGAGAGTCTCTTAGAAGAAATTATTATTTCTTTTGAAGAAACTTCAGATAAAAAAATTACTTTATTAGAAAATGGAGATAAAAATAAGATAAACATTAAAAGATCTCCAGAAATTGTTTTTGGACTAAGAAACTTTATTGGGAATGCGATTAAGTTTGCAGACAAAGAAGTACGTATAAAATTAATAAGTGATGAACAAAAACTGGTATTGATAGTAAATGATGATGGACCAGGTTTTGCAGAAGATATTATTAAGCTTATTGGTGAGCCATATTTAAAATCAAGATCAAAGCAAATAACCAAAAAAGCTGGACTAGGATTAGGTATTTTTTTAGGCAAAACACTTCTAGAAAGAAAAAAGGCTCAATTGACTTTTTTTAATAAAGAAGATTTAAAGGGCGCTACAATTAAAATAGCTTGGGCTATATCGGATATTAAGAATTAACTTAAAGCTGGTTCTTGTTTAGTCATGTAGTGTATGGGAGCAAAACTTCATATTAAACTAGAAGGAGTGGGATCCAAAAACTCTTACTATCTCTTAAATTCAAAAATATAAGAAAGAATTTTATAGGCTAATTTTGCCACCAAGAAATTATAAGAGTTAAAACCTTTAATTGGGGATAATTCATTAATATCAGCCCCAACAATGTTTGAATTTTTTGCAGCGATTTTAATAATATTTAAAGTTTCATCCCATAGTAAACCGCCTGGTTCAGGAGTTCCTGTTGCCGGCATAATACTTGAATCCAACCCATCGACATCAAACGTCAGGTAAACTGTTTTATTTTTTATCATTTTTTTGAATTTTTTTAGGTCCCATTTTAATTTGTCTTTAGCCCAAAAAATATTAATTCTTGCTTTATTTTTTTTAAAAAAAGATATTTCACTTTCAGAAATATTTCTAATTCCAAAAGAAATAATAGACACATTTTTATAATCCAAACATCTTTTAATAGCTGATGCATGTGAAAATTTTTCCCCATTATAACTTTCTCTTAAATCTGCATGTGCATCAAAGTGTAATAAGCAAATTTTTTTATGTCTTTTTACAAATGGGACAATACATCCAGGAGTAATTGAGTGTTCTCCACCGAAAGTAATAGGGAAAAGTTTTTTATTTAAAATTTCCTTGTTTATATCTGACATTTTTTTTAGAGCTTTTTTTATGTCTTTATCAATCTTGAATGGCTTTAACGTTTTAATTCCAATCTTTTTATACGGTTCACAATGCAACTCCTCATCATATAGTTCTACTTGATGAGAGGCCTTAATAATTTCTTTAGGTCCATTTCTGGTACCTCCACCGTAGCTAACTGTTTTTTCAAGTCCGAAAGGAACAACAACAACTTTCTCTTTAAAATTGATTTTATTATCAATTCCTAAAAAACCATTTTTATTTGAAAGATATTTCATTTTTAAATATTCTTATTTAAATATTTTTGAAAATTTTTTTCTATTTCTACTTTTCCAATGTTCCCGATGGTATGCGTCACTTGCAATTAAAGGTAACACGCTTGTTGCTTCAGCAAATACCATTTGTTCTTTTGTTGTATCAACTTTACCCCATGAACTAGCTTCTTTTAATGTGGAACTACTACAAGCTCCATCACGGGTATCCGCAACAGTAATTTGAATAGCATATTTATGCATGTCTACTTTTTTCCCCAATAACTCTGCACATACAACAGTGTCTTGAACAAAATTCTTTGGAACACCGCCTCCAATCATGAATAAACCAGATTGTTTAGATTGTAATTTAATTTCAGTTAATTCTCTAAATTCACGAATAGAGTCTATAGTCATATGTTTATTCGGATTTTGCTCTTGATGCATTACTAAGCCAAAACCTGCTGAACTGTCTGTAAAAGCCGGACAAAAAATTGGAACATCATTGTCATACGCAGTTTCAATCAAAGAACCTTTCTTTTTTCCATTAGTTTTTAAGTATTTGCCAAGTTCCTTAATAAATTCTCTAGACGTGTAAGATCGTGGTTCTAAGGTATTAGCTATCTCACATATGGCTTTATCACATGTCTGAAGCTCCTCTTCATCAATGTAAGTATCGTAAATTCTATCAATATAGTTTTTTCTAAGAACAGTATCATCTTGGAACTGGGAGCCTTGATAGTGTTTGAAACCTAAGGCTTCAAAAAAATCCATATCAATTATAGAAGCACCAGTAGCAACAATAGCATCTATCATGTTATTTTTTACTAGATCTGCATATAAATCCATACATCCACCTGCAGATGTAGATCCAGCTAATGTTAAGAAAATTGAACAATCTTTATCAGCTAGCATTTCATTATAAATACCAGCAGCTCTAGCTGTGTCCCTGGACGTAAATGACATTTTCCCCATCCCATCAATAATTTTTCTAGCATCGAATGATTTAATATCAATATGCTCGACGGGATTAGCAAGAAGAGATTTTTTATTATGTCCTATATTATTAGGATTATTTTTTTGGTCCATTAAGCAACCAAGTATTTAACTTTACTCGAAGTTTCATACAAACTCATGATTGGTTGATCTGATGTTTCAAATATTGCATCAGAGTAGAAACCGTTAAACTTAGTTCTAAAAGTTAATCCGTAAGCACCTAACTGTCCTAACTCAATATAATCACCTTCTTTAATGTTGTTAGGTAATAAGAAAGGTCCTTTCATATAATCCATACTATCGCAGGTAGGTCCAAAAAAATTAAATGCAGTCAATTTTTTTGATTGAATTCTTCCATTTAAAATCATTCTAGAGGGTAAAATAAAATTAGGGACTCCAGCATCAAATAAAGTACCGTATGTTCCATCATTAATATAAAGTTTTTGTTTTTTTCTAAGATTAACTTTGACTATAGTTGATCCACTTTCAGCAACTATTGATCTTCCTGGTTCACAAATTAATTCAGGTGTAACGGGTAAATTAAGTTTTTTTATAGAATTTTTTATTTCGTTTAAATAATTTTCAAGTGGCTCAGGATTTAAGTCTGGGTAGATAGATGGAAAGCCACCTCCCACGTTAATAATATCAGGTATAATTTTAGTTTTTTTAATTATACTTCCAACCTCATTAATTGCCTTAGCAAAAGAAACTTTGTGCATGCATTGAGAACCCACATGAAAACTAATTCCAATTTTATTTGCATGTTCTTTACATAATCTAACCAATCCAAGTGCCTCACTTGATGGAGCTCCAAATTTTCTAGACAAATCAATTTCAGCATGTTCATTTGAAATAGCAATCCTTATATAAAGAGTTAAATCTTTTGCATGTTTTGTTGCCTCTAGAATCTTGATTAATTCATCTTTAGTATCAAGTGCAAAATCTCTAATACCTAAATTAAAGTAGGCTTCAGAAATATCTTTTCTACTTTTTACTGTATGCATAAAATAAACATGCGCATTAGGTTTTAGTTTTTTTATTAATAAAATTTCATTTATAGAAGCGGTATCAAAATTTTCTATTCCGTTTTTTATAATATGTTTTAAAATTTCTTCATTTGGATTAGTTTTTACTGCGTACAAAACCTTTCCAGGGAAGTTATTTTTAAAGAATTGTGTTGAAGTTTTTAAAGAGTCTGGACGTATACAATAAACCGGATAATCAGGCTTTAATGTGTTAACTAATTCGTTAACGTCTTTAAATTTTTGCATCTCATGTGTCCCTTGTTATGTTTACACAGAAGGTTTTTAAAAAATTTTATAAAAAAACCTTGTTAATTTGTTATTTAATGTTTTTTTAATTAATGTAAAGAAAATAATACTAAAGATATTAGTTGATAATTTTAGGTTCATCACCATATTAGACGCAGTATGAAAAACATAAAAGCAGAAACGATAAGTTTAAAATTAAGCGACTTCGTTGATAAGAGCCTTTTGATACTTGACGATGATGATCCTTTCAGGAGCAGATTGGCAAGAGCGATGGAGAAGAAAGGATTTGTCGTAACAGAGGCTAAAAACGTTGCAGAGGGCCTTAAAATCGCACAAAATACACCTACAGGTTTTGCTGTTGTAGACCTTAGACTTGAAGATGGAAGCGGGTTAGAGGTAGTCAAGTTGCTTCACAAGTCCAAAAAAGAGAGCAGAATTGTTATGTTAACAGGTTACGGAAATTTACCTACAGCTGTAGCAGCCGTAAAAGCTGGTGCAATTGATTATATTGCTAAACCAGTAGATGCAGACGATGTTGAATCAGCTTTGTTAGCATCAGCCGAATCAAAGGCCAAACCACCTGAAAATCCAATGTCCGCTGACAGAGTTAAATGGGAGCATATTCATAGAGTATTCGAACTATGTAATCGTAATGTTTCAGAAACAGCCAGAAGACTTAAAATGCATCGAAGAACACTACAACGTATACTTTCGAAACGATCACCAAAATAGCTATTGTAAATATTGATTAATTTTTTTTAACTTAGGCAAGCTAAACAAAATTATTAAAATTTTAAAAAGCTCTGCTAGTAAAAATGGTTGAACACCAAGTTGAAATAAAGGTTTTTCCCACCCAATTAAAGTTCCTAACCAAAGAATCCCAAACATATAGATAATACTAACTGAGAATACTAATTGTAAAAATTTCACAAATAAATTTTTATTAAATTTGAAAAACCCCGCAAAATAAACAGCAAAAAGAAAACCAATCAAATAACCCATTGTAGGCCCACTAAAATAAACCAATCCAATTCCCTTCTCAGGAGTTCCAGAAAAAACTGGTAAACCAATAATTCCTTCAAATAAATAGAGTGCTACGGTAGTAACACCTAATTTCCATCCAAGTGTAATACCTAAAAAAAGAATAACCAATGTTTGCATCGTCATAG
>Ga0308004_10001403_pt1 | contig 10626 bp, 7 predicted proteins | sample Neamet38_FD_203156 | JGI IMG/M metagenome (GOLD analysis project Ga0308004, IMG submission 203156) | Marine microbial communities from water near the shore, Antarctic Ocean - #38 | ecosystem: Environmental > Aquatic > Marine > Unclassified | place: Southern Ocean | collected 2014-06-06 | reverse complement strand
GCACTAAGATCTTTGATCCAACCAAAAAATGGTGCATGCCGCATATCAATGGTTACGTATAGAACTTTATAAAGAGAGAAGAAGATTGGGATTTGAATAAAGATTGGTAAGCAACTCGCTAGAGGATTTACTTTTTCTTCTTTATAGAGTGCCATTGTTTCCTGTTGCATTTTAGCTTTATCATCGCCATATTTTTCTTTTAGCTTTAACATTTTAGGTTGAAGTTTTTTCATTCTACCCATGCTTTCGTATTGCTTGTTAGCCATAGGAAACAATAGACCCTTAATCACCATCGTGAGAAGCAGTATGGCGACACCGAAGTTACCAACAATACCATAGAAGAAATGAAGACCTATATAAATTGGCTTAGTAATGAAATGAAACCAGCCCCAATCGATTGCGTAATCAAACATACGAACACCTTCGACCTCTGTATAATATTCAAGTAATTCAACTTCTTTTGCACCAGCAAAAAAACGTGACGTCCGCTCGGCAGTTGTGCCAGGAGCTATTGAGATACCACCAGTTGCAAAATTTACATGAAACTGGACGCCATTATTCTGAGTTGTCCTCGAAATATTAGTAGTAAAATTTTCACTTTGATTAGGGATAAGTGCCACAAGCCACTCTTTATCAGTAATGCCGACCCAACCGCCATCAGTTACTTCTTCAGTACCGTAAGTATCATCTTCAAGGTCCTCAAAGGTAATTTCTTCTTTACCTTCATTCCCAACGCGAAGTGGTCCTTCATGTAGAATAAAAAGACCCTGCCCCTCACCACCTTCACGATATACACGACCATAAGTTGCCATCGAAATAGTAACTAAGGTATTATTTTTTACACGTTGTTTTACTGAAAACATATAATTTTGATCGAGGGATACTTCACGAGCAAAAATCAATCCCTCACCATTATCCCATGTAAAAATAACCGTATCATCAGTACCTAGGAACGATTTACTGGCTGACCATACCGAATCTACATCCGGCTTTTTACCATCACCAATCCAACCAAAATCAGCAAAGTAGGTGCCAAATGCATCAGAGGGATTAAGAAGAGTAACAATGTCACTCGTTGGGTCAACTGTTTCATGATAGTCCTTTAGGGCAAGATCATCAAAACGAAGGCCTTTTAAACTGATTGAACCACTAAGGCGTTCACTATCAATAACAACATTCTGCCTTCTATCAATAACTGAACTTCGATCAGCTGCCACCTCTTTAACCACCGGAGCAGCCATACCAGGAATAGTTCCACCACTTGAAGTCCTGGACATATCAGGAATACCTACAGTTTGACCTGAAGCTGAAACCTGTTCTATCGCCGTCAGATCTTGAGTTGGTGGGGAAGTATTAAAGAAATACTCCCAACCAAAAAGAATGATCATAGTAAGCACAATTGCCAATATAAAATTACGGTTATCTTCCATTATACTATCTCTAATTTTCGCCTAAAGTATCAGCATTACTATTACATTTATCCGACCCATTTTTATTTGGTACTGGGTCATAACCACTTTTACCCCAAGGATGACACCTTAGTATTCGTTTTACACCAAACCAGCCACCCTTAAACGGCCCATAAACCTCAATTGACTCTATGGCGTAGGAAGAGCATGTTGGCAAATACCTACACTTTGGCCCAAACAAGGGTGAGAGGGTATACTTATAGATAGTGATCAATGCTTTCAAGAAATAACCCACCAACACGCTTAAATATTTAAAAAGAGAATAAATAGTTAATTTTTTCCCTTCATTTTCTTCGTTGGGTCTTCATGTAGTCTTTTTAACGCCCATTTTAAATCGCGAATCAATTCATTAAAGGGATAATTTATAATTTCCCGCCTAGCAATGATCACGTAATCATAACCTACATGAGCGAATTTCCCTAAAACCTGTCTTACGACCTCACGCATTCTTCTTTTAGCGCGACTTCGAATTACTGCATTGCCCACTCTTTTACTGGCCGTGTAGCCCACCCTTGATTCGTATATTTCATTATCAGGAATTGATTCAAACTGAACTATCATCGCCGGTGTAATCCACTTTCTTTGTCCTGCAGCCACACGAAGAAAATCACGTCTCTTTTTGATCTTATTAATTTTTAGTTCTTTTTTTTCAATAACTTGTGACATGAGAGAAATTCCACAAAAAAACCGGCCACTTGCAATAAGGACCGGCTTTCAAATTAGTTTCTAAATCACTTACCAACATTTTATGCTGATAGGCGTTTACGTCCTTTAGCACGGCGAGCAGCAAGAACACGTCTTCCACCAACTGTCGCTGAGCGCGAACGAAAACCGTGTCGGCGTTTACGAACTAGAACACTTGGTTGATATGTACGTTTCACTGGACTTCTCCAACTGCCTATAAGGCCATTAATTAATGTTAATTCGGGGCAAGCCCCTACTTACGCTTATGAAATCGGGTGTATAATAGGTATAATATTATAAGTCAATGCCCCTATCATCATAAAAGCAATAAACTTGTATCAAAAAAATCGTAAGAAATGAACTATTTGTAAACTAATTTTATTTCAATAGTTTCCTATAGTTCCCCAACCTTAATTCGGTTAAGTTAATAAAGTAAATTTAAAAAAAAGAAAGAAGTTTAAATGGATTTAAAACGTTACGTTCCCGCCGCTATACTTGCGGCTGGTCTATGTCTTGCAGTTTATTTTGATATTCATAAATTTCTTTCTTTAGAGGTAGTAAGCGATAATTATGGTGTTCTAAAAAACTATATAGCCAGCGACTATGTTTTGAGTTTATTACTTTTCTCTATCACCTATATTTTTATAGTAGCCTTTTCAATTCCTGGAGCATCTATTTTATCACTTTTGTTCGGAGCCTTACTTGGAACTTTAGTATCCGGCACTCTGATTGTTATATCCGCTACCATCGGGGCAACATTTATTTTTCTAGCAGCGAAATTCGCGCTGAAAGGTATTCTTAAGAGACGTGCTGGGCCGTGGCTTTTAAAAATGCACGCTGGCTTTAATGAAAATGCACTCAGCTACCTGCTATTTTTAAGACTTGTCCCCCTGTTTCCATTTTTTGTTGTTAATTTAGTGCCCGCGTTTATGAACGTGAGCCTCCGGCTCTATATCGGAACAACTTTTATTGGTATAATTCCTGGTACGTTTGTTTACGCCAGTATTGGAAATGGAATTGGATATATTTTAGAAAAAGGAGAAAATCCTGATCTTTCTATTCTAAGCTCAACACAAATTATTTTGCCACTGGCCGCACTAGGACTTCTTTCTCTGGTTCCTATTGTTTATAAAAAATTGAAAGGAAACCGTAAAGTATGAGTAAAATAATAATAGCAGATATTTGTGTTATCGGCGGCGGCAGTGGTGGGCTAAGTGTCGCGGCAGGTGCGGCACAGCTCGGCAAGAAGACCATACTTGTTGAAGGTGGAAAAATGGGTGGTGATTGCCTTAATTACGGATGCGTTCCATCAAAAGCTCTTCTTGCGGCAGGTAACGCAGCAAGTGCAGTAAAAAACGGTAGTGATTTTGGAATTACTGCCACCGGATCATTGATCGACTTTAATAAAGTTCATGATCACGTTCACGGCGTAATAGCTAGTATTGCCCCAAACGATTCAGTAGAGCGCTTTGAAGGACTTGGGGTTAACGTCATCACTGAATATGGATGTTTTATAAATAAAAATACACTAAAGGCTGGTGATAAAATCATTAAAGCAAAACGTTTTGTCATTGCTACAGGGTCATCACCAAGCACACCCCTAATACCAGGGTTATCCGAAACACCTTATCTTAATAACGAAAACATATTTAACTTAAAAAAAGCCCCAGAACACTTAATTGTTATTGGTGGCGGTTCCATCGGTCTCGAGATGGCTCAAGCATATAATAGACTAGGTTCAAAGGTGACAATAATAGCTCTTAATTTTATGGAGAATGAAGACCCGGAATTGGTAAAAATTCTCTTAGGAAGTTTAAGACAAGAGGGAATTAAACTTAAAGAAAAAGTTAATGTCAAAAGTATTTCCGGTGATGATAATCAAATCATAGTTACATTAGATAATGAAACTGTGACCGGCACCCATTTACTAATAGCAACTGGCCGAGAACCTAACTTAAAAAAGTTAAACTTAGATAATGCTAGCGTAGAATATACGCGGCATGGCATATCTGTAGGGTCAAATCTACGCACAAGCAATAAATCCATTTATGCAATTGGCGATGTCACAGGCGGCCCAGGGTTTACCCATAAAGCAGGGTACGATGCAGGCATCGTAATAAGACGCATAGCTTTTGGTATGTTTTGGACCAAAGCCAATTATAAAGCTCTGCCCCGTGCCACCTATACCTCGCCTGCGCTTGCAAGCGTAGGCTTAACAGAAAAAATTGCCCGAAAAAAATACGGCAATAAAGTGAAAGTTATTAGCTGGCCTTATAAAGAAAATGATAGGGCAAGGGCTACATGTGATGAAACCGGGTTAGTAAAAGTAATTGTAACCAAAAAAGGATATATTCTAGGCGCCTGTATTGTAGGCACATCGGCCGATGAGTTGCTCGCTATTTGGACAATGGCTATTTCACAAGGGCTAAAGATAGGATCTATAGCCAATCTCATCAGTCCTTATCCAACTTTAGGTGAAGTAAATAAACGTGCAGCATCAAGTTTCTATACGGAAACCCTTTTTAGCGACAAAACAAAAAAAATTGTAAAATTATTATCATATTTAGGTTAAAAAATAATGGCAGCTCTTTGTAATTAATGGAGCACTACTGAGCAACGTAACCTTCTCGACGTGGATCAGCACCGCCATCCAAAGTTCGGCCACCTTCATCATCATAAAGTAATTTAATGCCGTGTAAGCCACTCATTAGCATGACAGCCCTCACATCGTGGCCCATAGCCTTTAAAGGTTCGATAAGGGTTTCCGCTGCCGTGCCTTTTTCAACTAAAGCAGGGCCATTACGGCTTAGGATATGTGGCGCACTAATTGCCGACTGCATATCCATATCCCAATCAAGCGCATTGATTATGGTTTGAGTGACGTAATTTATAATACTTGCCCCACCCGGAGAACCTATTATCAGCACAGGTCTATTTTTATCATCAAAAACAATAGTTGGCGTTTGTGAACTCATCGGCCGTTTACCGCCCTGAACTCTATTGGCAACCAGCTTTCCATCTTCACCTACAGGGGTCAAAGAAAAGTCCGTCAACTCATTATTAAGCATAAAGCCTTCAACCATTAATCGACTTCCAAACATACTTTCCACAGTTGCCGTCATAGAGACTACATGGCCCCATTTATCAGTAATGCTAATGTGAGTTGTTGAGGGAATATCAAGGACATAGCCTTTATCATAATCAAGAGCTAATTTTGGTGAAGGGTTACCATATGGTGCTCTACCCATTGATGTTCCAGGCATTATCAACCTTGCACGCGATTTCAGATAGTCTGAGTTTATCATCCCCTGTACTGGAACATTAACAAAATCAGTATCACCAGTATATTGATTGCGATCAGCATACGCTAAACTTTCAGCCTCAAGAATTATATTATAGGCCTCTGCAGAATGAGGTTGCATTTTATCGATATCAAATTCATCAAGCATGCCAAGAGTTGCTATCATAGTGTGACCGCCAGATGATGGTGGTGGAATAGAACAAACTTTATAAACGTTATAATCACCACAAATAACATTACGTTCTTTAGCTTTATAATTTTCTAAATCGCTAAGTTCCATTATCCCAGGGTTATTAGGAGCATACCTAATGGCCTTCACAATTTTTTCAGCTATATCACCAGTATAAAAAGCAGAAATTCCTTCAACTGCTATACGCCTTAGCACTGCCCCTTGCTTTGGATTTTTGAGTAGATGACCAGCCTTCAGTGGCTCACCTTTTTGATCATAGAAATAATCTCTTGATGCAGGTACTAACTTCAACTTCTTGTCGATAGTGATATAATGCTCCATACGCTCAGAAACAACGAAACCTTCTTCAGCTAATTTAATTGCCGGCGCAAACACTTCCTTCCATGGAAGAATACCATGTTTTTCATGGGCCATTTTTAGCGCTGCTAATGCACCTGGAACACCAACAGAAAGCCCGCCGTAAACTGCATCTAATTTTACATATCCTGTTATTTCCGTAACCGATTTAAAATGGTCTGGCGTTGCAGCCCTAGGGGCGGTTTCACGGCCATCATAAAAATTGAGTTGTTCTGTTGTAGCTTTATTGGGATCAAAATGTAAAAGAAACGCGCCTCCTCCAATCCCAGATGATTGCGGCTCAACAAGACTAAGTGTTGTTTCAACGGCTATAGCTGCATCTACAGCGCTACCACCGCGCCTTAAGATTTCAAGGCCCGCCTTAGCCGCATAAGGGTTGGCCGCAACCACCATTTGATTTTTAAATAAATCAGAACCCAAAGACAATTCCACCTGCTGCATGCGAGTAAGATCTAGGCTATTTGGGGCATCCGGCATAATTTTTTCTACCCGCCTCAAAAGAATATTAGTCAGCTGTCGTTCAACGACCGCTTGGTCATTATTCGCAATTTGATGTTCAATCATACGCAACTCACCGCGAAATTCATTGACCCGGGATTTTTCAATTTCTACACCTCGCCAATAAAGGGCTTTGTCCTCCTTAGCAGCCGCATTGAACATATCTAGAGCTTTAGCCATATTAAGTGCTTGATAAGGTAGGTCGCGTTCGATTTTATCAAGCATGACCCGAACATCTATGAGAAGTAACGGTGTCGCTGCATGGGGTGAGTTGGAAAGTATAGGCTCTGAGAAAATGTCAGTAACAATGACTTCATCCACAACATCATTATTTTTAGTTTCTGCTAGCTCAGTCCATAGTGGATCCGCAGTGAGTAGTGGCCAATCATCAGAATTAACGAACGAACAAGCAGTAAGTGCAGTAACAAATACAGCACATAAAATATTTTTCAAATTATTCTTAAATATGGACATTTTTTTCATATTAGACGTTATTTCCATTTTTTTCAATGACTGTTACTTTAAGAGTTTAGGCTATGGTATATTCAAGAACAACAGTGCTTGTTCTGTTATTTTCAAAAAAAACACTTATAATTATTAATTGAAGCTTGCAATCACACCCCGATATGAGTAGGTTTCACACGAAATTTGAATAATAAGCGCTTGTAGCTCAGCTGGATAGAGTACTTGACTACGAATCAAGGGGTCGGGGGTTCGAATCCTCCCAAGCGCACCATTCAAACACCTTAAGTAATTATTATATATAGTCTCATCTACTTAAATATATTACATCAATTATAACCGTCGATAGCGATTTCTATACATTTTAGTGTTTTTTTGCTATCTGATAATTCATTAGCCATTGTCATCGCTAATCTAGCTAAGAATAAACTTTCATTTTTTTTCCCTACTCGATCTATACTTTCAGCTAATTTTTCATAAAATATTTCGAGTTCATCAAACTTAATATCAGTCATTTATAATTTTCCCATTTGGATTTTTAGAGCTTTTAAAATTTCATCAACATCCAAGTCACGCCAGCGACCACCTACGTGATAGTCTGGTCGAAGAAGATAGAATGTACCTATTTTTGCATCTAATTTTTTGGCAAGATGAATGTTTAAATCAACAGGTTTTTGGGAATTTAAATGTATCAGAATAATCTGAAAATTAGGATCAAATAACTTACACAGCCTTTCAATGTCCGCTTGCCTTGGATCTTCACCAACATCCGAAAATATTATTCCGAAGAAACCTTTACCTGCGCGATCAAGGAGGTACTCCCCATCCTTAAGTTTTAAGTCAATACACAGATCGCCAAAGACGATACCACTATTAAATTTCTTTTCTTGTTCATTTACAAAAGTACTTAGATTTTCGCGGTATGTATAAGGGCTCATCTGGCGAGGGTTTGTAAATGGCTGAGCGAAGGTGTTCCTTTTAGCTAAGGACAGCACAGCTTCGCGAATTAAACGCCATCCGCGGCTGGGTGGTGCCATAAAGCGTGCGCTTTTGGTAGCGTTTTTAAATACGTCTAAAGTAGCCCCTCTGCGTTCATCTGAATATGTATCAAGAAGTGGTTCTGGTGCCATACTGTTAAGAACATAACCCAGTTTCCAACCTAAATTATAAGCGTCAGCTAAACCATTATTAAGTCCGCGCACACCAAAGATGGGGACAATATGGGCACTATCACCAACAAAAAATACAGAACCACTCCTATAGTTTTCCAAACAAAGTGTATTAGCGGAATAAATACTCCACCATTCCAAATCCCAATCTTCATGACAATCCAGTTCAATCAGGACTTTGGATACTGTATCTTTTATATTTTCTTCTTTAAGAACATCTTTTTCGGATTGACCTTCTTTAAGTTGCCAGTCAATACGCCAAATATCATCTGGTTGGCGATGAACTAGAACAGTTGCTCCAACATCTGATGTTGGCTCGAAAACAGCTATTCTTTCTGTTGGTTTTTTCATAGGAACACGAACATCGGCAATAGCGTAACGGCCTTCGAAATTTTCTCCCTTTAAACTAAGTCCTAAATTACTACGTGTGGTGCTTCGTGCGCCATCAGCGGCAAGTAAATATTTTGATAAAAGATCATAATTACCATTTTCGCATTCTACGCTTACGATTGTATGCTCATCCGTTTGCTTAACGTTCACAAGTTTTGAACCCCAGCGAATTTCAATTAATTCATTTTTTTCAGCAGCAGACCATAAAAACTGTTCTGTATATTGCTGCTGGATATTATACATTGGAAAATATTTTTCATCTTCTAAATTTGGCATCTCAAAAGAACAAATCTCCTCAGCACCATAGTAACATCGACCCTTCGTCCATTGCAGTGCCTTTTGGAGAAAACTTTCCTCGACGCCAATTTGTTCAAAAATATGCATACTTGATCGAGAAAGGCAAATTGCGCGACTACCGTCATTAAAGGTATTTTTTGCTTCTAATACTACCGACCGCACCCCATAGCGCGCCAATGATAAAGCTGCGGTTAGGCCAACTGGACCTGCACCGACAATAACTACAGGAATTTTTTTCTCAGTTTTATGAGATGACTTAAAGCTATCAAATTCTGGATATTTAAAATAAAGAGAACTTTGGTCGTTCCGACCTTCTGGGCGCATCTAATATTTTCCTTTCCTCAATTATTCAAGCACCTATATGCGTCCTAGTCAGTCATATAGGGAGCAATAAAAATGCCATAAACAAATATTATTCCAATAGCAATTGGGCATACATACCTTATGAGTATAAACCATATTTTATATACCTTCTCTGAGGAAAAATTCAATTCTTCCTTTGAGGCAGAGCTAGAAACAGCCCATCCAGCGAACAATGCTGTCAAAAACCCACTAAGAGGCAACAAAACTGCGTTTGTTAATTGATCCAAAGTATCCATAAGCAAGCGCCCCTCAAAAAGTTGTAGATTTTTGAGAGGTATCCAAGAATTAAACCACGTATCTTGGGTTAATGGAACTTGTGAGAGTGCATTTGCCATACCAACAAAAAATATAATACCTCCAACCATAAACACCGCAATCCAACGACGACGTGGATTTTTGGTTTTCCCCTCAAACCATGCAGCGGGAACAGCAAGAAGAGAAAACCCTGAAGTTAATGCAGCAAATAAAGCCATTAGAAAGAAAGCCAGACCAAACAATGCACCAAATGGCATTTGTTGAAAGGCTAGTGGAAGTGAAATAAACATTAGGCCTGGTCCCCCCGCAGGCTCAAGACCGAACTGAAAGACAATTGGAAATATGGCCATTCCAGCAAGTAAGGCAACTAAAGTATCTGCAGTCACGATTGTAACTGAAGCACTTTGAATATTTACTTTTTTACTTAAATAAGCTCCATAAGTAATGAGCATGGCGGAGCCAAGACTAACAGAGAAAAAAGCTTGACCAAGACCCGCTTGCAGGAGAGAGCCGTCTTTAATACCTGTTCCTAACGCTGAAAAGTCTGGTTTAAAAAGATAAGATAACGCGTCAGAAGCATTCCCTTGGAACAATGAAACTATACTTAAAATTATTAGCATCACAAAAAAGGATGGCATAAGCCATTTACTTACTACTTCTATGCCTCTTTGAATTCCTCTTCCCACCACAAACATAACTATTGAAATAAAGATCGTATGATAAATAATCATAGTTAATGGAGAGCTTAAAAGCTTTGAGAAAGATTGTTCAACATCATTTGGACTTAACCCTTTAAAGGCAGGCTCTGCGAGACCTAATAAACCAAAATCTTGTATATTGGTGACTAAACTACGACCAGCCTCCACAGCATAAAAAACAACCCAGCCTGCTACAACACTATAAAAACTGAGAATAACAGTGGAGGCAATGATGCCAAGTATTGCTAGTGACTGCCACCAACGACCCGCGCCCTCATCCTTAGCGAGCCTTTGGATAGAGTGAACTGCTGAACCGTATCCACCTCTTCGACCTAGAAATATTTCTGTTGATACTACAGGTAAACTTACAAACACTATACAAACAATATAAACTAAAATAAATGCAGCTCCTCCACTTTCGCCAGCCTGATATGGAAACCGCCAAAGGTTTCCTAAGCCTATAGAACCACCAATCGCTGCTAAAAGAAATCCT
>Ga0308004_10001401_pt1 | contig 10630 bp, 12 predicted proteins | sample Neamet38_FD_203156 | JGI IMG/M metagenome (GOLD analysis project Ga0308004, IMG submission 203156) | Marine microbial communities from water near the shore, Antarctic Ocean - #38 | ecosystem: Environmental > Aquatic > Marine > Unclassified | place: Southern Ocean | collected 2014-06-06 | reverse complement strand
TTAAGATACCAATCATCATAAATAAATTTGCAATAAGTGAGATATTTGAGACTAAGCCAAAAATCTTATACTTAATAAACATAAAAATAATAACCAAAATAAAACCCACTATAAGAGAAAATACACCCGCGTCTATTGAGTCCTTTCCTAAATCTGGACCAACTGTTCTCTCTTCAACAATGTTAATTGGCGCTGGTAAAGCGCCTGACCTAAGGAGTAACGCTAAATCTGTAGATTCTTGAAATGAAAATCCACCAGAGATAGTTCCTGTGCCACCAGTAATAGCTTCACGTATCTGAGGTGCGCTAATTACAGAATTATCAAGAACAATTGCAAGTCTGCGCCCAACATTTTCTGTGGTTGCCCTTCCAAATTTTTGGGCACCAAGTCTATCTAATGTAAAAAGTACAATAGGTTGGTTGGATTGATTGTCAAATTGTGGTTGTGCATCGACTAAATTATCTCCGCTGACAACAATACGTTTATTTACCGTAAGTTCTTCGCCACCTTCAGATAAAATTAATTTTTCTGAACCAAAACCGTCATCTTTTGAGACGAGTCTAAAAGTTAATTGGGCTGTTTTACCAAGAAGTTCTTTTACTCTTTCTGGATTATCTATACCTGGTAATTCTACTAAAATTCTTTTGTCACCTCTTTGAAGAATTGTTGGTTCTTTTGTACCTATGTCATCAATACGTCTTCTAATAATTTCGATAGATTGTTTTAAGGCTGTGTTGTTAAGACCTATAAGGCCAAAATTAGAAAATTGTATAGAAGCGTTATTTTGACTAAATTCTAAATCTAGTTCAAATTTATTATATTCAGAAATGAAATTATTAACAGTATTCTCTTGTTGTTTAAAAAAAAGATTTTTAAACTTATTTTGTTTATCTGTATCAATTGTAAGAGATATTTTATCTGTTGAAATTATAAAATTTTTAAAATTTATTTTATTTTCATTTAATAGTTTTTTTATTGGAATAACTTTAGCTTGTAGTTTTTGACTAACCAAAGGTTTGGTATCGATCTCTAGTAAAATATAAGATCCCCCTTGCAGGTCTAATCCAAGGTTAATTTTTTTATCTATTAGATTGTTATTGTTAAAATTTAAAGATGCGAAAAAAATAGCTGATGCTAAGATTAGGTAAATAAATAAAACTTTAATTTTTGTAAAACTAAGCACAAAAAAAATTATTATTTGACTTCTGTTTTTTTAAGCAGGCTTGTGATTGTCGATTTAATAATCTGAACTTTAACGCTATCTCCCAATATGATTTCAATTCTATCATCTTCCATTACTCTTTCAACTATTCCAATTATACCGCCTGACGTTATGACTTCATCGCCACGTTTAAGACCAGCTACCATGGCTAAATGATCTTTTGCTCTCTTCTGTTGGGGTCTAATTAAAAAAAAGTAAAATATTACAAAAATTAAAATTAGAGGTATAAATTGTGCTATTCCTTGTCCATTCATAATAAAAGATTAATTATAATATCTAGAATATTTTAACAAGAACATAATCAAAAATTTCTATATTTTTTCAATATTGTTCATGTATTTTCTCAATACAGGAGGTATCGATACCGAACCATCTTCATTTTGATAGTTCTCAATCAAAGATATCATCAATCTACCGACTGCTACAGCTGATCCATTTAATGTTGATACAAAATCTGTTCCAGCGGCAGATCTATATTTAGCGCTCATTCTTTTTGCTTGAAATGTACCACATGATGAACAGCTTGATATTTCTCTATATTTATTTTCAGAAGGTATCCAAGCTTCTATATCAAATGTTTTTTCAGCACTAAATCCCATATCTCCTGAGCTTAATAGAATGATCTGATATGGAATACCCAAAAGTTTTAAAATTTCTTCAGCACAATTAAGCATTCTATCTAATTCAGATAAAGCATTTTCTGGCTCAACTATACTGACTAGTTCAACTTTATAAAATTGATGTTGTCTCATCAACCCTTTCGTGTCTTTGCCGTAACTCCCAGCTTCTTTTCTAAAACAAGGGGTCGAGGCAACATATCTTAGAGGTAGGTTTTTCAATTCTATTATGGAATCTCTTACTAAATTTGTTAAAACCACTTCAGCGGTTGGTATTAAAAATTTTCTTTCATCACCGTTTGTTAATTTAATTTCAAATTGATCTTCCTCAAACTTTGGTAGTTGACCGGTCCCAAACATAATGTTCTCATTAACAAGTAATGGAGGTGAAATTTCTTTATAAAGAAACTTTTCAACATGCGTATCAAGCATAAAATTAATCAACGCTCTTTCCAATAATGCAAAATGTGATTTTAAAACTACAAACCGAGAACCGGAAAGTTTAGATGAAGTCTTGAAGTCAATTTGGTTATTTTTTTCTCCAATTAGAACGTGCGATTTAACCTGAAAGTTAAATTTTTTTATCTCTAAATTTTGCTTTATCATTTTGTTTGATTTTTCATCAGATCCTACAGGGACATCATCTCTTGCAATATTTGGTATAGTTGAAAGAATTTTGAAAATTTTCTTTTGTGAAATTATTTGTTCTTTTGTAATTTCATCTATCTCTTTAGATAAAATTTTTGATTTTTTAAAATTAGAAGAATCATTTGATTTAGATAATAGTTTTTTCTCCTGTTCTTTTTTTTCTTTTTTTTGAATTAATTCTCTATTTGTTTTATCGAAATCCATTAAAACATCTAAATTTATTGTACTATTTCTTTCTAAAATTTTTTTTTTAAAAAAATCTAAATTTTTTCTTATATCTTTAATATTGTGCATTTTTTTTCTTTTCTATAAATTTAACAGTGAATATTGATAGTTCATACAATAATAGCAAAGGAAGCGCTAAGCCAATTTGTGTAATAGGATCTGGAGGTGTTAAAATTGCAGCTAGCGCAAAAATGATTACTACAAAATATTTTCTTCTTTTTTGTAAATATTCTGAATCTATAATACCAATACGGGCTAAAAGGCTTAAAATAACTGGTAGTTGAAAACTTATTCCAAAAGCAAAAATTAGTCTCATTATTAAAGAAAGATATTCGTTAACTTTAGCTTCTAATTGTATTCCTATTACACCAGGCTCCGCTATTGTTTCAAATCCTAAAAAAAAAATTATAGCCAGGGGCATAACTAAATAATAAACTATACATCCGCCTAATATAAAAAGAGTTGGCGTAGCAATTAAGTAAGGTAATAGTGCTTTTTTTTCATTTTTATACAGACCTGGAGCTATAAATTTCCACAATTGTGTTAAAAAAAAAGGGCTAGATATAAAAAATGCAGCAAAAAAAGCAACTTTTAAATAAGTCAAGAAAGCTTCATGCAAAGCTGTAAAAATTAATCTTCTATTTAGATTTTCAGATAAGACAGCATCGGCATATGGCTGTACTAAAAAACGATATATTTCAGTTGAAAAAAAATAACATACAATAAATAAAAAAAATAAAAAAATAAATGATTTAACAAGTCTAGATCTAAGTTCTGTTAGGTGACCTACAAAACTCCCTGAGTTTTCTGTTTTATTATTATTTTTTGCCATCTATTTTTTTTTTTTTTGCGGCAGGGTTTGTGTTTTTAATATCATCAAGATTTGTAATCTCGTTAATATTAGATTGAACGTCAGAAAAATATTTTTTAACTCTATTTGACCAACTACCTAATTTTCTTAGAACAATTGGAAAGTCTTTAGGGCCAATTACTAAAATAGCCACAACTACTATAATCAATAGTTCTAACCATCCAATTTGTGGCATTTAAATTAATTTTTATTTGAATCTTTTTGGTCGTCTGTTTTTTCTACACTATCATCAGGTGTTTCGTCAGACAGACCTTTTTTGAAACTTTTTATTCCCTTGGCAACATCGCCCATCAAAGAGGATATTTTTCCTCTTCCAAACAAAAGGACCACTAAAACTACTACAATTGCTACTTGCCAAAATCCTGGAAACATAAAGATAACTATACACCTATATTAGCGAAAAATAAATATATTAAATTAATCAGAATTGGGCGTTTCATCTATCGCTTTTTCTATATTTGTGTAGATATCTTCCTTTTTATTTTGAGATTGCTCCTTGTAAAATTTTCCAGTACCAAAAATTGAAGCATCTATAGTGTCGATATCAATTAATCCAGCAGAGCTAAGCTCATCTACTGTTGGAAGGTCTGTCAACTTTTGTATATTAAAATGATGCAAAAAAATTTCTGTAGTTGCATATTGGATTGGTTTTCCAATAACATCTTTTCTTCCAGCTGGTCTAACCCACTCAAGCTCAAGCAAAGTATCCAGCGTATTGGTTCCGAATGCAACGCCACGTATCTCTTCGATCTCAGATCTTGTAACTGGTTGGTGATAGACAATTATTGCCAAAGTTTCCAACGTGGCCTTAGATAGTTTTTTTTCTGTAGATTTTTGAAGAGACATTAAATTTACTAGATCATTTGAAGTTGTAAATGACCATTTTTCTTTAATACAAACAAGGTTTACACCCCTTATTTTATAATCTAATTGTAATTTTTCTAAAATTTTTTTTATATTATTTGTGCTCTGAACTCTTTTTTCTATTGTTTCTATGTCAAGAGGCTCAGATGCAGCAAATAGAATTGCCTCTACCTGTCTATCTAATTTACTTATATTTTTTGAAAATTTCAAAATATTATCAATTTTTTTTATTATTTTTTTCATTTAATTTATTTTTTTAATTAGAATTTTTTCAAAAAACTTTTTTTGCATTATGCTTATAACTCCTTGCTTTGTTAGCTCCAAACTAGCAGAAAAAATACCAGCTATCCCACTTTTTTTTAACTTCTTGTTAATAAAAAAATTTTTAGGAATTAATTCTTCGATATCTTTCCATTCAGCGATCTGTGAAAAATTATTTTTAATCTGTTTAATGCCTTCTTCAGTGGTTAAGACTGGGAGTTTTGGTATGTTGATAGTTTGAAAAGCTTTTTGCATTTTTATTGTTGAATAAGTTTTTAAAAGATCGTACAGACTAACTTTGTAGATTGGTGTATTGATAGATTTAATTCCACCTTTCATACCCCTGTAAAAAATATTTATTCCTATTCTATTTTTTTTAATAAGCTGGTCGGACAGTAACCTTATAAGTTCTAATTTTTTTAATTGTAGCTTAAGTTTTTCAGCAACCTCGAGGGCTTTAAAATTATCGTCATCATCTTCTGGTAGAAGCAATTTAGATTTTAGATACGCTAGCCATGTTGCCATAAGTAAAAATTCAGAAGCTACTTCTAGATTTAGATTTTTAGCTTTTTTGATATATTCTAAAAATTGTTCTGCTAATTTAGTAATAGAAATTTTTGTTAAATCAACTTTTTGAGCTTTAGCTAAATCTAACAGTATTTCAAGTGGTCCTGAATAATTTGGAATTTCTATAGGAATTGTATTTTTTTTAAATGATTCCATAAAAGGATTTTATCTTAAAAATTTATAGAATTCTGAAGTTTTTTTCTTTGTAAAACTATCTATATAAGGTGTTTCTTTTAGTAATTTTTTCACTTCATGTGTTTTTCCAGCACAATATAAAACTAAATTACATCCAGCTTCTCGCGCTAATTTTGCATTTTTAGTTATATTGTATTTAAGTGCTTTCATCGAAATATCGTCTGATATTAAAATTCCTTTAAAGCCAATTATTTTTCTGATTATTTTTTTTATTAAAAATTTTGAGTGGGTAGCATTATTTTTAATATCAATTTTACTATAAAGAATATGTGCGGTCATGGCGAAGTGACTTTTTGTATTTTTAAAACATTTAAAATCGTATTTTTCGAGTAATCTCAAACTATCTTTAACCACTGGAAGCTTAAAATGACTATCAGCATTAGACCTCCCATGACCTGGTATATGCTTAACAACAGTAGATATCTTATTAATTCTATAAAATTTTACACATGCCTTTCCCAATTCATTAACTGTAGTTGAATTTTCTGAATAACTTCTGTTCCCAATTATCTTATGTGTTTTTTTTTGTTTTAAATCTAAAACAGGTGAGGTGTTAATATTTATACCTAGGTTTCGTAAGTGTTTTGAGATTGAGTATATGTAGTTCTTATACATAATTAGAGTAAATTTTTTATCTATTTTGTACATATCACCAAAAAATTTTTGATTAAATGTAGAATTATCTAAAATATTAGAAAGTCTAGTAACCCTCCCACCTTCTTCATCAATTAAAATTGGATAGTTTTTGTCTTTCATAATTTTTTTAATTGAACCGGTTAACTTTTTTAATTGTTTTTCGGATAAGATGTTTCTTTTGAAAAGGATAACCCCCCAAGGGCTTTCTTTTTTAAAAATGTTTATTTCTTTATATGTTAAAGAAGTTCCAGAAATACTAATAATAGCTGCTTTTCTAATCATTTGTTTTTTTTTTAAATAATTTCCAAAAATTTCTTTCTTTTTTTTTTGATTCTTTACCGTATCCTGAATTAAATTCTATTACATTATCGGTGTCATTAGCTAAAATTTGTAGATTATTAATATTGTTTTGGATTTTTTTTGCAATTGTGTCCCTATTTTTTTTAACTTTAGATTCTTGGTTTTCAGAAAAATATATATTTCCTACAAAATAGAGGAAGGTAATAGAGAATATAAATATTAGTACTGATAAAGTATTTTTAATCATCACATCTTAGTAGGAAGAGAAACGCCTAGAATTCTCATACCATTCTCTATGGTAATAGCGGCAAGTTTAATAATTAATAATGTATTGGTACTTTTAATTTTTCCATCTACAATAAATTTATACTTTGGATCTTCGTTGCCTTTACTCCAATAAGAATGGAATAGAGTAGCTAATTCGTATAAATAAAAGGGAATACGATGTGGTTCAAACTTAACAGAAGCTGTTTCTATAACTTTAGGCCAGTCTAAAATTTTTCTAAATAAATTTAATTCATGAGAATTTAATTCAAATTTATTTTCATTAATTTCAAAAATATTTTTATCATCGATATTAAGCGTTCTAAACAAAGAAGAAATTCTTGCGTAAGAATATTGTACGTAAAAGACAGGATTTTCTCTTGTTTTTTCTAAAACTTTATCGAAATCAAAATCTAGTTCAACGTCGTTACTTCTGTTCAACATCATAAAACGTATAGAGTCTTTGTCAACTTCATTTAAGAACTCACGTACAGATATAAAATCGCCTGCTCTTTTTGACATTTTATAGGGTTGACCATTTTTAAAAAGCTTAACTAATTGGCAAACTCTACAAATTAAAGAAATTTTATCTTGTGATAACGCGCTAGTAGCTGCGGAAATACGTTTAATATATCCAGTGTGATCTGCTCCTAAAATATTAATCAGGTGGTCATATTTTCGAGATACTTTATCTGCATGATAGGCAATGTCATTTGCAAAATAAGTCCATGATCCATCATTCTTTTGTAAAGCCCTGTCTGTGTCATCACCAAAAAAAGTTGATTTAAAAATCAATCTTTTGGTTTTTTTCCAATTCTTATTATCCTCACCCTTGGGTGGATTTAAATACCCCTCTTCAACAAATTTTTTTTCTTGTAAGTACTTAATGGATTTAGACACTAAATTTTTTTTTACTAGATGTTTTTCTGAGACAAAGTTATCATGGGAAATACCTAGTGAATTAAGGTCATTTTTAATTAAAATCATTGAGTGTTTAAGAGCAATTTCACTTAACATAGAAAAATTTTTTTTAAAATCTTCTAAATTAATATCAGGAGTATCTTTTAAAATTTTTTTAGCAATATCGATTACGTATTCTCCTGGATATAAATTTTCTCTGTTTACAAATTTTTCATCAAATTTAATTTCTCTTAATCTTAAAAAAACAGATTCTGTAAAATTAGTTATTTGATTCCCGTAATCGTTAATATAATATTCTTTAACAACAGTATTACCGTTAAACTTCAAAAGATTTGCTAGCACGTCTCCATAAATAGCACCACGTGAATGACCTATATGCATTGGGCCTGTGGGGTTTGCAGATACAAACTCTATGTTATATTTTTTATTGTTTTCTGGACTTGAGCCATACTCGTTATTAGATTTTAAAATCTCTAATATCAAATATTGATATGTTTTAGAATTAAATTTAAAATTTATAAACCCAGGACCTGCCATAGAAACTTCTTTAAAATCATCAAGGTTTTCTAGCAATAATTCTTTAATAAGATTAGCTAATTTAACAGGTGACTGTTTTGTTTTTTTACCTAAGACTAGGGCAATATTAGACGAAAGGTCAAAATTAAATTCTTGTGGTGGAATCTCAAAAGCAACACCTGCAAAATTCACTTTTGAATCAATGTTAAGATTTTTACAATTTGCGATAACTAAATCTTGTATTTTTTTTTTGTATATTTCAAAAATATTCATTTTAAAGAATTAAATAAGTTAATTGCAAACCTATCGGTCATGCCCGCAATAAAATCACATATATTCCTCTCTACATTATTTCTTTGGTATGCTGATCTCTTAATAAATTTTGAAGGATTTTTTTTAATTTTTATAAACAGGAATTTTATAATTTTTTTTCCATTATTTGTTTTATTTAATACATTCTCACATAAATACATTTTTTTCTTTAAAAATGATTTAATGGCAGTATCAAAGAATTGCATTTCTTTTGAAAAAGATACTAGTAAGTTTTTAGCTCTATAAACATCTAATATTGAATTAATTTTTTCTTTCTTTAAGTTTATTTTTGTATTTAAAATTATATCATTAACCATCTCATTTATAATCTCTCTAATAATTTGTCGCAAAACTAACTCGCTACCTTTTAGTTTAATAAATTTTTTATGTTTAGTTATAATCTTAGTTAGAATAGGTATATTCTTTAAATCTTCAATTGTATAAAGTTTAGCTCTCAGGCCATCTTCAAGATCGTGACTGTTGTAAGCAATATCATCGGATATTGCTGCAATCTGCGCTTCTAAAGACGGGCTTTTTAAATAATCAATTTTATTTTTAAAAAAATTTTTACCTAACATGCTATTAAATTTATTTTGATTTGTGACTTTTCCATTATGTTTTACTAAACCATCAATCGTTTCTAACGATAAATTTATTCCTTTAAAATTATAATATTTTCTTTCCAAGAGTGTAACTATTCTCACTGTTTGAATGTTGTGATCGAACCCTCCATACGGTTTCATGCAATCGTTTAATGCATCCTCACCCGCGTGCCCAAATGGTGTGTGACCTAAATCATGAGAGAGACTTATTGTTTCACACAAATCCTCATTTAGGTTAAAATATCTAGCGAGTGTTCTTGCTATTTGAGCGACTTCCAATGAATGTGTTATTCTCGTTCTATAGTGGTCACCAGTTGTGTTGACAAAAACTTGTGTTTTATGTTTTAGCCGTCTGAATGCAGTAGAATGAATTACTCTATCTCTGTCTCTCTGATACGGAGAACGTAAAGAACCTAGTTTTTCAGCATGAATTCTTCCTTTTGATTTAATTGACACTGCTAATTTTGAGTATTTTGAAAATGTTTTTTTTTGCATAAGAATAAGTAAAATTGTATAATACATTATTTACTAAATATGACTAATAAAATTGAATTCACAGAGGAAGCTAACAAAGAAATAAAGAGAATTACATCTGAACAAAAAAAAGATTGTTATTTTAGAATTTCTGTTCAAGGCGGTGGATGTTCAGGTTTTAAGTACAATTTTTCTTTTGATGGAAAAATTGAAAAAGATGACATAGTTTTTAATAAAACTGTTATCGACACAAATTCATTGAAAATTATAAACGGTTCTGTGGTTGACTATCAAAAAGAAATGATTGGTAGCTCTTTTGTTATAAAAAATCCTCAAGCAGCATCATCGTGCGGTTGTGGATTGTCTTTTTCGGTATAAAATGAAAATTGCTTCCTGGAATGTTAATTCAGTAAGAGCTAGGTTGGTTAACGTCCTAGACTACTTAAAAAAAGACAAACCAGATATACTTTTTCTACAAGAAATCAAAACTGAAAATATTAATTTTCCATCTGATGAATTTAAAAAAGCAGGTTACGAATCATTTGTTTTTGGTCAAAAGAGTTATAATGGAGTCGCATTTTTATCAAAAGTAAAAATTGAAAATATTGATCTAAATTTTATTAAAGATGATCTTAAACAGTCACGTATTATAACTGGAAATATACACATAAAAAAAAAAAAAATTAAACTTATAAATATATATGTACCAAACGGAAATCCGATAGATACTGAAAAATATGAATATAAGAAAAAATGGTTAGATAAGTTTTTAAAATCAATCAAAAAAAATTTGCTGACAGAAAAAAATATTATAATTTCTGGAGATTTTAATATTATACCTGATGAAAAAGATGTTTACGATCATAATAAATTCCTAAATGATGCTTTGTATAAGATTGAGATTAGAAAATATTTTAGAGAGTTGATAAACTATGGTTTCAAAGATATTTTTAGACAGTTAAAAAAAAATAAACAAGAATATACATTCTGGGATTATATGGCCGGATCCTGGCCAAAAAACTATGGGATGAGAATTGATCATTTTTTAGTTTCAGATAATTTGTTGGAAAATATTGAAACAATAAACATTAATCAAAAACCAAGAGGCAAAATAAAGCCATCTGATCACACTCCG
>Ga0308004_10001400_pt1 | contig 10631 bp, 10 predicted proteins | sample Neamet38_FD_203156 | JGI IMG/M metagenome (GOLD analysis project Ga0308004, IMG submission 203156) | Marine microbial communities from water near the shore, Antarctic Ocean - #38 | ecosystem: Environmental > Aquatic > Marine > Unclassified | place: Southern Ocean | collected 2014-06-06 | reverse complement strand
TCAGATTATGACTTATTTTATAGAATGATTGTAAAAGAAAAGATGCAGGGTTTGGCTACAAAAAAAAATGATTTAATTGGAATCTTTAAATCTGGAACATCCTATTCTAGCAAGTTTTCATTTATCGATCATTTAAATGAAGAAACAATTATTAGATTAGATAATAATCAAAATATTTTTTTAGTGTTTTTGATATATTCCCTACATTATTTCAAGAATTTAAATAAAATTCAAAGGAAGAATAAAATTCAATTTTTTTTTTTTTCGTTTTTAAATATATTTAAAGCTACTAAATAAATATTAAGCAGAATTTTTTAAAAAATTTAATAAACTAGAACAAGTTCTTTTAATTTCATTGTCTCAAATCCAGGTTTTATCTAAAAATATATCATCTTCATGACCTATGTTCTTAGTATCAAGTTTGTGTGGCAATTTATTAATTCTATCTTTTTTTAGGGACAATTCTTTATTCAAAAAAGTAATTTCTAAAGCTGAAGGTACAACTACTTTATTAATTTTATAACTACCACTAGAATTATTTGGATGTATGTGGGCTACGTCAAAATATTTTAATATTTTTTTCATCACACTTTCTATAATTTTGTAACCCATTTTGGTCAAAACCTGTTCAAAATAATGAAATTCTATAATCATAACTCTAAATTTTTTTAGATTTAGTTCATTTAAAGAGTTTACTACCTCATATTCAGATCCCTCTATATCCATTTGTAATAATACATCATCTTGAGCTTGTTTATTCTCCATCCAAGAATTTAAGGTAGTAGTCACATCGTCTTCGTGCGTACCTAAGTTTTTTTTTATAAATTCATAATTTTTATTGAATAAAATAGGTTTTTCTACTGTCCCATCAGCCATAAAAACCTTAATGTCTTTCTCTAAAAGATCATTTTCAAAACCATGTATGTTTCCCACACCTGGAGAAAAGCATGTTTTGATTTTTTTTAATACATCTGGAATTAGATAGCCACCATCTCCGTAGGGTCCTACTCTTATTAAATCATGACCAAGATCAAAAGGTTTTAATGAATTTATTAATTTAATTAATTTTGAATGGTTTATTGTTGGGAATATACCATGGGTATAATCATTAATTAACTTATTATTAAATATTTCAAAAATTTTATTTTTTATTAACATTTAAGTTTAATCTTAATTTTAATTAATTCTTTGATAGTTCATATGCAATAATAGCATCTCCTGGTGAAGTATTAAAATTAGTTCCACTAGAAGAATTGACAATTAGATATTGTTTATCTTGGTAGTTTGCAATAATTAAACTTCCATAAGATGAAAAAGGAAGGTCATCTTCCCAAATTTTTTCACCATTTTCTAATGAATATGCCCTAATTTTCTTATCATCAGTTCCAGCCATAAATATAATTCCAGTACTTAATATTACTGGAGATCCAAAAATTTCAGAACCTGTGTTCAGTTCTTTATCTTTTAATTTTGTATATGATCCATGAGGGACAATCCATTTTTGTTTCTTATTCTTTATATCAATAGCTGCTAATACCCCCCAAGGTGGGCTATTTAATGGAATACCGTCAAGATTTACAAATTTATTCCAGCCTTCAATATTTGGTTTTTTATAGTCTAAAATTTTATTAATTCTTTTTAAAATTTTTTTAACTGAATTTTTAAATGTAGAAAAACTATTTAATCTAAAACTTAAAATATCTGACATCAATGCTCTGAACTCTTTTTTGAAGCTAAAGTCTTCTGGATTTTTTAATTTAACTTTATATGCAATATTATTAGATGGTATAATAACAGTTCCAGCAGGAGTTGCGGCGATACCAGGCCATTGAGTGCCTCCATGAATACCATAATAAATATAATCTTTATCTTTATTTAGGGGTAAATATTCACCAATTAAACTTTCAGAGATTTTTTTTTCTGCTTCTAAAATAAATTGTTTATTAATTTTATTAATGTCATCTTTTGTAAAATTATTTCTAGAATAAGTTAACCAATCTGGAAAATTTCTTTTAATAGTAAAACTTTTTTTATTACTATCATTTAAATTAAATTTTTTTTCTATTACTTTTTCTGTAGGTTTTCCATTTATTCTATTTAATAAAATTAATTGACCAGTTTTTGTTGCTTGAGCTACATAATCTGTTTGACTAAGGTTAAGCAAAATTGGTGGTGCAGCTAAATCAAGATTCCAAAGATCATGTTCTATTTCTTGAAAATGCCATTTATATTTTCCTGTAGTTAAATCGACAGATACAATGCTATTATATAATAAATTTGGACCAAGCCTATTACCTGAAGTCCATGAAGGTTTAGCGTTTGCTGTACTAAAAACTAGCTGATTATATTTGAGATCTAAAACACCTCCACCCCAGACATCCCACTTGATTTCTTTATTTAAATTCTTTTTTTTTAAAACTTTTAAAGTATCTTTATCAATTGTAGCTTTCCATAAAATTTTACCATTGTCCAAATTTAATGCAATTGGTGCCGCGCCGTTCAATAAAATATAGGCTATATTATTATTAACTAAAATAGGAGCAGATATTGGGGTTTTTTTATCAACTTTGAAATCAATTATTTTTTCTTTACAGCTAATAATATTAAAAAGCACTACCTTTCCTTGTCTAACAAAGACTGCATACACCTCACCTTTGTTTTTTTTATAAATACCTATTCCTCTATGATAGCCTCTATCTTTTTTACCAGAATTTTTACATATTTCTTTACCGCTAGACAAAGATAAAACTCTTAAGGTCTTATAACCATCTAGGTAAATCACTTTATTATTGTAGCTTATTGGTTTAGTCTGAGTGTCTTTAAAAATATTAGATCTATATATCCATGTTTTGTTTAAATTAGTTAAATCTTCTTTTTTAAAACTAGATTTATAATAATTATTATCAGCATAAGATGAGTTGAAAAAATTAATAAATAATAAAATTAAAAAATATTTCATAACTTTGATGGAATAGACAAATAGTGTTTTATTAATTGTGGAAAATAAACTGATAAGTACCAACTAAATCTTGCAATTAGGATATTAGAACTTTTCTCCCCGTTATCAATATGATTAATTGTTATTTTAAAATTAGAATAAAAAATTGCAAATAGGGGTATATTTGATTCACAAAATACGATTTCATCACATTTAGATAGCGTGATTGCTTCAATCAAATTTTCAAAACCAAGTGTATTTCTATGATTATTTCTACTAGAAGTACTGAATTCCTTTATCTTTTTAGCTCTAAAATAATCATAAGAGCAGATAAAATTTTTATACTTTTTTTTTAAATATTTATAATAGGATAAATCTTCAGTAAGTAGAAAAAATTTTTCAAAATTACCATTTACAATTTTTTTTTGAATCAAACTTTCAATTTCAAATATTGTTGGCGGATGAGCGTGATTAGGAGCAATTTTTTGATCAGTGCCTCTAAAATGAATACCTAAAACCTTTTTATTTTTAAAATTTTTTTTTTCAAATAATTTAACTGTATTTAACACTTTCTTGTTCACTTTTATATATCTATCAAATATTTTTTTAAGTTCTGGTTTTTTGTATTTTTCTAAACGAAATTTTAAATTTGTAGGTGAAAAATAAACATTTTGACTCTTATACACTTCATCTAAATCATATTTTGAAACAGGATCAAAAAATAAATCCCATATATTTTTTTTGTTATAAATGTTTTTTTTTTGATTATAATTTGTAGGAAAATTACACATATCCACAACTGGTATATATTTTTTTTTATTTGCAATTTTTAAATTTAAGATCACATACAGTAAATTGGAAAAGAAACCACCGCCGGGTGTCCTTTTGATCACATAAAACTTTTTATTTGGATTTTTACTTCCAAATGAATATTTGGCTATAACATTTTTTGAATTACGATTGATCAAATCAAATCTTGGATGAATTTTAATTAGAGTTTTTTTACTAAAGCCAATTTCTTTTATCTTAGATTTTATTAAATTTTTTATATAAATTATCATTTAATTTTATATAATTTATTATTATGTATTAAAACTAGTTATCGATTTAAATAAATTTATATCCTTTTTTAAGTTTGTCAGATTTACATTTAATATTTCTAGTGAAATAAATTTATTTTTTATGTCAAATTTTTTTAATAATTCTTTGTGTCTTTTAGTATCTTTTTTTAAACTTAAAAGATTTTTCTCACTAATTTGAAAATTTTTAAAATATATTTGATGTTTTGTTAAAATTTTTATTTTGTCGTTTTCTAAAAGAGCATTTCCTGTGTCAAAATTAACAGCTAAATTTTTAATTTTTGCATAATTAATAAATTTTAGAGCATCTGAAGAGTTTAAAATAAAATCACAACCATAATATTTAGAATTAGGTTCAATGCAAAAATTTATTTTGTTTTTAATAAGTTTAGATTGTATTCTATTTAAAAGATCTTTAAAAATCTTAAAAGCATCTTGATTTGAAAGATGACCTTTTATCCTATTCTTGGGTGAACCAAAAATAACATTTTTAGCCTTTAATAATTTTGCAATTAACAATATTTTGTTTAGGTGTTTTATTATTTTTCCATGATCATCAATTTTCAATACATTAAGTTTTTTTTTGTAAAAAATTGCCTGAACACTTGAAATTTTTATTTTATATTTAGAAATTTTTTTTAAAAAGTTTTTAATTTTTTCTTTATCTATTTGATAATTAGGTAAGATTTTCGTAATTGGCAATTCAACATATCTTATGTCATTTTTTTGCATCAAATCTAAAAATTTATCTATTTTAGAAAAATCATTTATGGCTAGAAGTGATACTGAAAGTCTATTTTTCATTAAATCTTATAAATTTTTTTATTCTACTTAAAATATATTTTTTATTTTTAAAAAAACCTTTTTTAGGTTTAATTGAGTAGTTTATAGGTTTTAATCTTTTTTTATCTATCTTTATTTTCTTAAATAAATTTATAATTTCATAATTACTAATTGGTACACTATAGAGTTCATTTAAACCTAATTGGTTATCCTTAAATATTTTAGAAATATCTTTGAACAAATCTTCTAAGTCATACCACTGAAATTTATCATTCAAATAAATTTGATCAATTGCATTTTTATTTAAAAGATCAAAAATTATATTTTTTTTTAATCCTTTCCCAAACACTCCTGGTAACCTTAAAATATAACTATTTCTAAATTCATTTTTAATAAATTTTTCAAGATATTTTCTATTATATCCATAGGCATGTTTAAAATGTACATCGATAGTTGAAATAAGTACAAATTTTTTTGTTTTAATATTTTTTAAATATCTAATTAATTTTTCAGTATTTTTTTTGTCTTTAATTGGTGCTTTGTTAGCAAGCCATTTAGCTGCTGGCAATCCTGCACAGAAAACAACATCATATTCTTTTTTATTATTAATTCGAATAATATTTTTTGAATTAAAAAGATCTATTTTATTAAATTTTTTTTTATATTGATCTAATAAATTCCCTCCTATTAGTCCGTTGTAACCAATTATTGCCGCATTACCTTTTGGCATTCCTTATTTTATCATCTTTTTTATATAGTCCTCGAATGTAAAGATATTAGCAATCTTAGGAGATGAACATGAAATGATATTATGATATTTGGTAATAGAGGTTGATCTTTTTGCGGATGTTTCATTTGATAAAACTTTATATGAAAAAAAATAACCTTTATATTTAAGATCTTTTTTAAATGTAGGGTAAAACGATATGATACTTTTTTCCATTTGCTTAATAATATTAGTTAAATAATTTTTAGATATTCTATCTTTATAATTTTTTAATAATTTAAAACTCTTAAATCTTTTAATATGCGTATATTTGGCATGTGTTAATGTGAAATATCCTTTTTTATCTGAATATGGATACAGAGAAGGCAATTCACCATCCATAACCGTTATAGGTGTGATAATTTTATTTTTCTTTTTGTATATAGTGGAAATAGTTAATAGATAATTGAAGTCTTTGTTAAGATTGTTAACAATAGTATTGTTCGTGCAATCAATTATGAAATCATAATTTTTTTCTATTTTTTTGAAGTTTTTTATAGTTTTATTAAATATCAAATTTTTTTTTAATTTATTTTTATAAAACTTTATTATTTTATCATTTTGGATCACTCCTTCATTTACGATATAAGCCGCAGCTATATTCGATAGTTTATGCTTAAGTTTTTTTTTATACTTTAAATTGTGTGAATTTAAAATTCTTTCATAGGTTTTAGCATCTATTAAAGATTTTTTTTTAGCGATACAATATAAATTGTTTTTTGGATAATAAATAAAATTTTTATATTTTTCGGTAAATCTTTTATAATTTTTTGTTATTTCTTCGACTGTTTCCGAAGATCTTGGATAATGAAAACCTTTGTGTAGTCTAAATTGATTAAATCCAGACGCACCACTAAAAATTTTTTTTTGTTTTTCATAAATTACAACGTTGTGGCCAAGCTCTTTTAAATATAACCCAATATGACACCCATACCATCCTGCTCCTATAATACAAAAATTTTTTACCATTCTTTTTTTTTTATTAATCTTTTATTTACTAGAGTATATTTCTTATTAAAAAAATTTTTATTTAATACTTTATGGGAAATAAAAATAAAAATTTTATCCGGGTAATTTTTTTTTAAGTTCTTTAGAATTTTGTTTTCAGTATTTTTATCTATTGCATTGGTGCTTTCATCGAAAATATATATATCCGCATCTTTATATAGGCCTCTAGCCATTCCGATTCGTTGCATTTGCCCTCCTGAGATATTCCTGGCACCCTGGGAAACAATTGTATTAAATCTTTTTTTAGATCTTTTTATAATATCAAAAATTTCAGTTATTTTAGTTATTTTAGTTATTTTTTCAAAGTTGATTTTTTTTTGATTGTCATTTAATGAAATATTTTCAAGAAATGAACCTTTAAAAATATAGATATCTTGTGAAATGTATGAAAAAAGATTTCTTAATTGAGAAAATTTTTTACTAGAAATAAGTTTTTTATCTATTTTTACCTCCCCCCTATCTGGTTTAAGCATTCCCAATATAATATTTACTAAAGTAGTTTTTCCTACTCCAGATTTACCACTTATTAAAATTCTATCTCCTCTTTGTAGTTCTAAATTTAAGCCTTCTAATATCTTTTTATTTTTATAACTAAAATGTATATTTTCATATTTAACAAATTTCTTTATTAAAAAATTTTTTTTATTATCTTGTTGCGGGTTTTTAATTTTTTTGATTAATTTTAAATTTGAGGCTGCCTGATAATAGTTTCCTCTAATTTTTACGCTAGCGCTATATAAATTTTGCATCAAGGGCATAATTTTTTGTATCGAATAAGCTAATGCTGTTAAAATAGGTATTTTGTTAGTTAAATCTTCCCCATCTAATCTCAACGAATAGATAAATATTGCTAGTGCAATAATTGTTAAGGAAGTAATTATTATCGCAGGAGATGACACCAATACGGAGCTAATTATACTTCTTTTTGCAATTCTATAATCTTCTTTAATAAAATTATTTAAAAAAAACTTTTCAAGATAGTTTGTTTTGATTATCTTAAATAGTCCTATTGTATTATTGAGTATAGCGGTTCTTTTATCAATACTTTCTGACAAATATTGACTGTTTCTATTTATTATTTTTTTGAAAATTTTAGCAATTAAGATGTAAATTAAAGCCAACCCCAAAAGAGAGAAAATCAAATAAGAATCTAAAATATTTAACATCAATAAAAAGATAAATAATAAGATAAGTGTGTTGGCTACTACAGAAAGAATCTGCTGTAATATAATTGTTATACTGTGCATTTTTATTATTGATGAATTGATATTATTCTCATCATTTTTTTGTTCTAAAATAGTGTCTGAAAATAGTACACTTTTAAATAATCTAAAATTCATTTCATGTGTTACATTGAATGCAATAATATGACCTAGGTAACCTAATATAAATTTCATTAGGCTTGAAATTATTATTATAGATATAAAAGCTAACGTGATTGACAGGGTATAATAATTTAAATTATCTATATTTAGAATGATTTCCATATCTAATTTTGAAAGATAAAAATTTATCCTTTGTGGATCTAACAACACATCTGCAAAAGGAATTAAAATCGAAATACTTGCGACTTCTGTAAATGCCGTAATTATCGATAAAAAACAAAATATAATAATAACAAATTTTCTTCTTGGTGACAATTGTTCAAAAATTTTTTTGAAAATATTAAAGAAATTGTTTTGATTAACCATTTTTTAATTACCAATTTATATACTTACTAAGATTTTTTTTTATATAAATCTGGTCTTTTTTTGTTAATTGATCCTGTGCTTTATAAATATTTTTTTTGGATTGTTCTAATTTAAATTCTGATATTATTTTATTGCTAATACCTAAAAAATTATTTATTTTTTTAGATTCTTGTTCATAGTTTTTTAAAAAATTTTCGTATTGTATAATATAAATATTTTTATTTTTTTTTATTACTGATTGATTATTTCTAACATACTTATACCATTTTACAAAAGTAACCACATTTGTTGATGGATATGCTTTTGAGTTTCTTGATTTCATACTATAAAAAATTGATCTTGGATCTCTATTAACAATAATAATTTTTAAATTTTTAAAATATTTAAGATATCTTTCAGGATTCCAATAACTTGCCGATTGATCTAATAATACATTTTTATTTTTATTTATTGGGTAAAAACTATTGATAAACTTTTTTGTTTCATGCAAGAACTTTTTTTCTTGAACTGGTAATCTCATTCGAAAATTTTTAATATTATTAATTTTTTTATTTAGAAAATTATATTTTATGTAAAATAAAATCTTTTCGTGCAACTTTAGACTTATGTATTTGAATTGAGGCATTCCATAATATTCTATATAAGAAATATTATTGATATAGTTTTCAATTATTTGTTTTAAATTAGTTGGATAAACTTTCTGTCTTTTATTATTTAAATTTCCTTTAATATTAGCTAATAAATTTGCATATTTATGAAACCTTTCAAAAGCTATAGCCGAACCATTTATACTAAAATTTTCATAGAAATTTTGATAAAGTGTGTCTATTCCATCAGGATCATTAATTAATCTAAATTCATTTCCATGCAAAAAACATTCAAAATCTTTTCTACCTCTTAGGTAATCATGAACAGCTCCACCACCACTATTTCCTGATCCAACAGTTATTATAGATTTCATACGTATATAAATTGAGTTATTAAAAATTTTTTTTATTGTTTAATGATTCATAAATTAATTTTACATCATTAAGTAATTCTTTTTTACCTTTATTATTTATAATATAAAAATTACTATTTATGGGTTTTTTAAAGGGTATATCTATACCAAAAATATTTGATTTTTTATTATATATATTTTTTATCACGCTTAATTAAAGCTTCCATTAGTAAATCTTAATTTTTCTATTATTAATTTCTTTTAATATTTTGTTATAATTTAGGTATAAATCATGTTTAGTTTTAGAGTTATCGATAATTAAGTTGGGTTTCTTAGGTTTAATAAATTTAATATCAACACCTACAACATTCTTAATTTTTCCACTAAACGCATTTTTGTATAATTTTTTGTAGTCTCTTTTTCTTAATACTTCAATTGGGGTATCAATAAAAATTTCAAAATAGTTTTTAACGTTTTTTCTACACCAATCTCTAAATTTTTGAGAAGTTATATTAGCAGATACAATTAAATTAGTTTTTTGATCTGAAACATATTTTACTAATGAAGTAAGTCGTATTGCATTAACGTCTCTATCTCTTAAAGTGTATTTAATATCATCATGAAATATTTTTCTAAATTCATCGCCATCAAAAAATACAGTATTTTTGTTTTGTCTTTTAAATTTTTTAAAGAAATATTTCCCTAATGTACTTTTACCACTTGCCGATATACCTGTTATCCAAATAACCACTAGCTAACTATCTAATTATTTTTTGCATATGTAAAGTGGAGATCTTTTAATAATTTTAAAAAATCCATTCTGCTTGAATTCTTGATCATAGATTTTTTTATAATTGTCATAAAAATCACTCACAAGTTCAATTCCTCTGGGTTCAACACCTGATGCAACAAAACCTTTTAGTATTTCCCAATCAGTTACTCTAAGTTCTTCTTCCTCTACTTTTTTTTCAGATTTAAAATGGTTTTTTAGCAATTCATCTGCAACTTCCTCTGTAAATGAATCAATAATTCTATCTGTTGGAAAATTTTTATCTAAATCTCTTCCTATTTGGTAGACATTAAGCATATGTTTTTCACTATTAGTCGTAATACTGCAAAACGAATTTTCATTATTATTTAAACATTCATTTAAATTTTTCAGAGCTTTGTTTTTGTCTTCTGCGTGATAAAGAACATTGTGACATAAAACTATATCAAACTGTCCTTTAAACTTTTCCAAATTTTCTACATCAGCAACTTCGTATCTTTTTTTTGCAGCAAGCTCACTGGTGTTTAATTTTTCTTTTTCCACCATAGCTTCAGAAAAATCTGTAAAAATAATATCAAGCTTATATTTATTGAATTTTTCTGCGTTTTTTTTCCAAAAAACTCCTGTTCCACATCCAATATCTAAAACTTTAATTTC
>Ga0308004_10001398_pt1 | contig 10645 bp, 10 predicted proteins | sample Neamet38_FD_203156 | JGI IMG/M metagenome (GOLD analysis project Ga0308004, IMG submission 203156) | Marine microbial communities from water near the shore, Antarctic Ocean - #38 | ecosystem: Environmental > Aquatic > Marine > Unclassified | place: Southern Ocean | collected 2014-06-06 | reverse complement strand
TTTAAATTTATCAAAAAAAACTAATTTAAAGATATTTGATATAAGAGATCTTAAAAAACTTGATGACATAGTTAGAAAATCTAGGCCACAAATAGTTTTTCATTTAGCAGCCCAGCCTCTTGTCATTGACTCATATAAAAAACCTTATTTAACATTTGATATAAATTTTAGAGGGACATTAAATATTTTAGAAGTTGCAAAAAAATATAAATTTATCAAATCAGTTATTTGTGTAACTTCTGATAAATGTTATGAAAATGTTGGTAAAACTAAAGGATATAAAGAGACCGATATGCTTGGTGGCATTGATCCTTATAGTGCTTCCAAATCATCTGCAGAGTTATTAATTAGATCTTACTTAGAAAGTTTCTTTAAAAAAACAAATAAATGTGGTGTCTCTAGTGTGAGAGCAGGGAATGTTATTGGTGGAGGAGATTGGTCAGACAATAGATTAATTCCAGATTGCATAAAATCTCTATCAAAAAATAAAAAGATTGTATTAAGAAACCCTAATTTCAGTCGTCCATGGCAATTAGTATTAGAACCTCTTAAGGGGTATTTAATTCTTGCTGAAAAACAATTCAAACATCCGTCAAAATATTCTGGTGCTTGGAATTTTGGAACAGAAACTAAATCTTCGGTTAGTGTAAGAAAGATAGTTGAGCTTATAATTAAATTTTGGGGCAAGGGTATCATTAAAATATTTAATAAAAATAAATTTCATGAACAGCAAAATTTACAAATCGATAGCACAAAGGCAAAAAAGCTATTAAATTGGAAAACATCATATAGCACCAAAAAAGCTGTAGAAGTGACTACTGATTGGTATTTAAAAGTTTTAAGGTCAAAGATGAAACCTTCTGAGATTACAAATCAACAAATTAAAGAATATATGAAAAATTCTTTTAAATGATTTAATTAAATTTAATAATTATGAAATTATCAATTATTGTTTGTGTTTATAACGAAATTAAAACTATAGAAAAAATCTTAGAAAAAATTAACAAGGTTAACTTATCTACAGATTTTAAAAAAGAAATAATAATTATTGACAATAATTCATCAGACGGAACTAAAGAATTCTTAAAAAATTTAAAAGTATCAAATGAATATAAAATTATCTTTCAGAAAAAAAATCTTGGTAAGGGTAATTCTATAATTACTGGTATAAAAGAAGCATCTGGAGATTTAACTGTTTTTCAAGATGCTGATTTAGAATATGAACCGGATAATTTCATTAGATTAATTGATTATTTGAATGAAAATAAATTAGATGCAGTATTTGGATCTCGAATTAAACATCATGAAGACCATTTTTACTATAAGTTGAATAGATTTGCTGTAGTAAATTTAACTAGATTGATCAATTTTTTATTTAAAGGGTCATTTACTGATGTTGCCACAAATCACAAACTAATTAAAACAGATATTTTAAAAAAGCTTAATTTACAGTCTAAAGGTTTTAATTTAGATTTTGAGATATCATTAAAATTAGCTAAATATAAATTTAAGTGTGGCGAGATAGCAATTGATTATTTTCCAAGAACGTATGAGGAGGGTAAAAAAATTAATTTTTCAGATGCCATTAAAAGTCTATTTATAATTTTTTATTTTTATTTCAAATCATAACTTAAAAACCTTATTACAACTGATGAAATGTTTTATCTTATTTTACACTTATAAGTTGTAATATTTATTAAAAAATTATCATCAGTCTAGGTTGGAAAATCATATCTATTAATATAAAAGCAATTGTAGAAAATTCACAAATAATCATGAAATTAACAAAAGAACAATCACAAGAAATTAAAGATCAGCAGTCTCAACAGAATCAGACAAAAAGAGTTACTGTGCCTGAACTTGAAAAGGTACTTTATGAAGCAATGCCAGTACTGGATCATGGTTTTGTAAGAGTGGTTGATTATATGGGTGACGACACATCAATCGTTCAATCAGCTAGAGTATCTTACGGAAAAGGAACCAAACAAGTTTCAACAGATTCAGGTTTAATTAAATATTTAATGAGACATTGGCACAGCACACCATTTGAAATGTGTGAAATTAAATATCATATTAAGCTCCCAATTTTTATTGCTCGTCAATGGATTAGGCACAGAACAGCAAATGTAAACGAATACTCAGCAAGGTATTCTATTTTAGATAAAGAGTTTTATTTACCATCGGTAGAAAATTTAGCTGCACAATCCTCGAGTAACAGGCAAGGCAGAGGTGATGTAATTGAGGGCGAACAAGCAAAAGAAGTTTTAGAACTTTTAAAAAACGATGCAAACAGAACTTACGATAACTATGAAATGCTTTTGAATGAAAGATTTGATGGTTCAACAATTGATGAAAATAAAAAAGGGTTAGCAAGAGAACTTGCAAGAATGAATTTAACTTTAAACACTTATACCCAGTGGTATTGGAAAACGGATTTATTAAATTTGATGAATTTTTTAAGACTTAGAGCTGACAGTCATGCTCAATACGAAATAAGAGTTTATGCCGATATAATGTTGGATACTGTTAAAAAGTGGGTGCCAATTACTTATGATGCTTTTATGGATTATAGAGTTGGTGGAACAGAAGTTTCTGCAAAAGGAAAAATTATTATTCAAAAACTTATTAAAGGGGAAGATGTCAACCAAGACAACTCCAATTTATCCAAAAGAGAATGGAATGAGTTAATGGAAGCTTTTGACTTAAGAGGTAAAATAATTAAATAAATACAATAACTTTTATTATTCAAAAATGAAAAATTTAACATTAGTTATACCAGCCAAAAAAGAAGAGAGATCTTTACCAATAGTTCTAAAAGAAATTAAAGACTACGACTGTTCTATTATTGTAGTTCTAGAAGAATCAGATAAAGAGACCATAGAAGCTATTAAAGATTTTGATTGTAGGGTAATTTTTCAAAATGGCTTTGGATATGGTAATGCAATTATTCAAGGTATCAATAACGTGCAAACAGACTATCTTTGTATTTTTAATGCAGATGGATCCTTTGATCCAAAGTATCTAGATTCAATGCTAAATCTTTGTGACAATCAAGATTATGTTTTCACTTCAAGATACTTAAGAGAAGGAAGAAGTGATGATGACACTATTTTAACCAAAGTGGGAAATTTTATTTTTTCAACTTTGGGAAAAATTTTATTTTCCCTCAAGTTATCTGATATTTTGTACACATTTATTTTAGGTAAAACAAAATCTTTTCAATCATTAAATTTAGAAAGTAATGATTTTTGTTTATGCGTCGAAATACCAATTAAAGCAAAAAGAATGAATGCTTTATATTTGGACATACCAAGTCATGAAAGAAGAAGAATTGCTGGATTTAAAAAAGTATCTGAATTTAGAGATGGTTTAAAGATATTGCTAGCAATGATTAAATATTATTTAAGGTTCAAATAAAATTTCAAAAACACCTTACTCTTTACTAAAAAATATTTAAATTTTAAAAGTAAATTGATTTAATTTTTTTAGCAAAATCTAAGTATATTTTAGAAATTTCATGACCTGGGTTAGCTTCAACAATTGGCTTTCCTTCATCACCACATTTTCCAACCTCAGGATTTAATGGGACTTCTCCTAGAAATTCTTTACCAAATTCTTCTGCAGTTCTCTTAACACCACCTTCACCGAATATCTTATATTTTTTACCATCATCACCAGTGAAATAACTCATGTTGTCAACTAGACCTAAAATTTTAACACCAAGTTTATCAAACATTTTAATTCCTCTTTTAACATCTAGAAGAGCGACCTCTTGAGGGGTAGATATTATAATTGCACCATCCATCTTAATTTCTTGTGAAAAAGTTAATTGAGTATCCCCAGTTCCTGGAGGCATATCAACAATTATAAAATCTAAATCTTTCCAGCTTACTTTTTGGGTAAAGGTTTTAATTGCACTGGTGACCATAGGCCCACGCCAAATCATTGGCGTTTGTTGATCAGCAAGAAAGCCAATTGACATACATTGAATATTGTATTTAGTAATTGGAGTTAAGGTTTGACCATCACTTTTTGGTTTTTCATTTATATCAAACATTTTTGGAATTGATGGGCCATATATATCCGCATCAAGTAAACCAACTTTGCAGCCAATTTGTTTTAAAGCTAATGCCAGATTTGTTGCAAAAGTAGATTTTCCCACACCACCTTTAGCGCTTGAAATAGCTATAGTAAATTTTGTTCCTAAAATTGGGTTTTTTATGAATTTTTTAGGCTCTAATTTAGCCTTTGTTGCGTCACTTAGTTCTGGCTTTTTATCAGTCATAATATCATCATTACTTGTTTTTTGTTATAAAGACATTATATACTTTGTCATATATGTCAGATGATTTTCAAGGTAGAGGAGGAAGTCCATGGGGTACGCCCCCAGGAGGAGGAAATGGTTCAGGAAAGGGACCCACGCCACCAGACATAGAAGCAATTATTAGAGATATTCAAAGTAAAATAAACAAATTTTTACCGGGTGGAAGTTCAGCAGGAGGAAAACCAATTGGTTTGATTTTAATTATTCTAGCATTTGTTTGGCTAGCTAGTGGGCTATACAGAGTACTACCTGATGAACAAGGTGTAGTACTTAGATTTGGTAAATTTGTAAAAACTACTCAACCAGGATTGAATTATCATATTCCTTTTCCAATAGAGAGTGCTCAAACACCAAAAGTTACAAAAGTTAATAGAATAGATATTGGGTTTAGATCTGAACGAGATAGTGGCTTTTCTTCAGGTGGAGGAGTGGCTGATGTACCGCAAGAAAGTTTAATGTTAACTGGTGACGAAAATATTGTTAATATAGATTTCTCAGTATTCTGGGTAATTAAAGATGCAAGCAAATTTTTATTTCAAATTCAAGATCCAGAAGGCACTGTAAAAGCTGCTGCAGAAACAGCAATGAGAGAAGTAATTGCCAAAAGTGAAATTCAACCAGTTTTAACTGAAGGAAGAGCTCAAATTGAAATTGAAACGCAAGAAATTATCCAATCAATATTAGATGAATACAATAGTGGTGTTCAAATTACACAAGTTCAAACTCAAAAAGCTGATCCACCAGATCAAGTAATAGATGCGTTTAGAGATGTACAAGCAGCAAGAGCTGATATGGAAAGATCTAAAAATGAAGCTGAAGCTTATGCTAACGATGTAATTCCAAGAGCAAGGGGTGAGGCTGCAAAAATTATGCAAGCAGCAGAGGCCTACAAACAAAAAGTTGTTGCAGCAGCTGAAGGTGAAGCTAGCAGGTTTGTTTCGATATACAATGAGTACTCAAAAGCCAAAGAAGTTACTCAAGAGAGAATGTATTTAGAGACTATGGAAAAAGTCTTAGCAGATATAGATAAAGTGATTATTGAAAAAGGTGCTGGATCAGGTGTTGTGCCTTACTTACCACTTCCCGAACTAGGTAAAAAGAAAGCAGCAAATTAATATGAAAATTCAAAAAATTTTATTACCAATAATTATTGTAATAGGAGCATTAGCTTTCTTTTCTATTTTTGTAGTTAAAGAAATTAATCAAGCCATTGTTCTTCAATTTGGTAATCCTAAACAAATTATACTAAAACCTGGTTTAAACTTTAAAATGCCTTTTATTCAAAATGTAGTTTACCTTGATAAAAGAATTTTAAATTTAGATACTCCACCAATAGAAGTAATTGCATCAGACCAAAAAAGATTAATTGTAGATGCTTTTGCAAGATTTCAAATTATAGACCCACTAAAATTTTATATTTCAGTTGGAAATGAAAGAGTTGCAAGATCAAGACTAGCAACAATTATTAACTCAAGACTTAGAAATGTTCTGGGGCAACAAGAGCTGCAAACATTGTTATCAAAAGACAGAAGTAAGCAAATGGCTTTAATTCAAGAAGGAGTGAATAATGAAGCTAAAAATTTTGGTATTAAGATAGTGGATGTTAGAATTAAAAGAGCAGATTTACCAGAAGCTAATAGTGAAGCAATTTTCAGAAGAATGCAGACTGAAAGAGAAAAAGAAGCCAAAGAATTTAGAGCAAAAGGTGCTGAAATGGCAGTAACCATTACATCAACTGCTGACAAGGATGTTTCAGTTTTATTAGCAAATGCAAATAAAGACTCTGAGATTATGAAGGGTCAAGGAGATGGTGAAAGAAATAAAATTTTTGCAGATGCGTTTGGAAGAGATCCAGAATTTTTTGCTTTCTATAGAGCAATGCAGGCTTATGAAACTGCTTTAATAGGTGGAGACACTTCTGTAATTTTATCCCCTGATAGTGAATTCTTTAAATTTTTTGGAAACATTAAACCTAAAAAATAAATCAAATACATGAAGGAGCTGATTATAGCTTTTGGTCTTTTTCTTTTTATCGAAGGTATCTTGTATGCTTTATTCCCATCAAAAATGAAAAGTATGTTGTTAAAATTAAATGATGTGACTAATAGTCAGCTAAGAAGAGGTGGATTGATATTTGCAGTTATAGGATTTATTATAATTTGGTATATTAAAAATTAAAATGAATAAAATTAAAAAATTATTAATAGTATTTTTCACAATTACTTTTGCACTTAAGGCAAATACCAAAGATATACCAGTATCATTTGCTGACTTAGCTGAAAAATTAATGCCATCAGTAGTAAATATTTCTACAACTACGTCAGTAACCACAAATGCCAATCCATTTCCTGGGTTTCAATTTCCTCCAGGATCACCCTTTGAAGATATGTTTAAAGAATTTGGAACACCTCAAACTAGAAAGTCTTCAGCCTTAGGATCGGGATTTATTATTAGTGAAAAAGGAATCGTAATTACAAATAATCATGTTATTCAAAATTCAGAGGACATCCTAGTTAGAGTTGGTGGAGACAAAGAATATAAAGCAACAATTATTGGAGCAGACCCTTTATCTGATATTGCAGTTCTTCAGATAGATTCTAAAGAGAAATTTATTCCTGTTAAATTTGGAGACTCAGATATGGCCAGAATTGGAGATTGGGTAATAGCAATCGGAAACCCGTTTGGCTTAGGTGGGACAGTTACCTCTGGAATTATCTCAGCAAGAAATAGATCAATAGGCCTCTCAAGATATGAAGATTATATTCAAACAGATGCATCAATAAATTCAGGAAATTCTGGAGGTCCATTATTCGATATGAATGGAGATGTAATAGGAATTAATACCGCTATTTTAGGAAAAGGTGGATCAATCGGCATAGGTTTTTCAATACCTTCTAATAGTGCAAAAAAGGTTGTTAGTCAGTTAATGGAATTTGGTGAAACTAAAAGGGGATGGCTTGGTGTTAGAATTCAAATTGTAACTGATGAAATTGCTGATGTTGAAAAGTTGGATGAACCTAGGGGAGCACTAGTTGCAAGTGTTGCCGAAAAAAGTCCTTCCGATAAAGCCGGCATTAAAGCAGGTGATATTATATTAGAATTTAATGGAACAAAGATAAAAGAAATGAAAGAGTTGCCAAAAATTGTTGCACAAACAGAAGTGGGAAAAACAGTTGAGGTTAAAATATGGAGAAATAAAAAAGAAATTACTAAAAAAATTAAACTAGGAAGATTAGAAACTTCAGAAGACTTCAAGGAAGAAGAAAAAAAAGTGACAACTAAATCACCAGAAATTTCAGAGATAAAATCTTTAAAGATTATAGCGAGATTATTAAATAAAAAAGATATTGAGCAAAGAAAACTTCCAAATCAAACGACAGGTTTGGTTATAACCAACATTGGTAAAAATAGCCCAGTTAACTATTTAAATGTGGGTGATATAATAATTGAAGCACAAAAGAAACAGATTAGATCTATAAAAAACTTAGAGGATATAATTGACTCTGCTTTAAAGTCTAATGAAAAGACAATCTTAATTGTAATTTATAATAACGAAAACCAAAGAAGATATATTGGTGTTAAGTTAGACTAATAATGGACAAACAGTCCAAGATTATATTAATTTCAGGTCCGACAGCCTCAGGTAAATCAAACTTTGCTATAAAAATTGCCAAAAAAATTAATGGAGAAATAATTAATGCAGATAGCATGCAAGTTTATAAACACTTAAAGATTCTCACAGCCAGACCAAATAAAAAAGCACAAAGAAATATCAAACATCATATGTATGGAGTTATTGCTTTAAATAAAAAATTTTCTGTAGGTCAATGGTTAAAAATTACTATAAAAAAAATTAAAGAAATTAAAAAAAGAAAAAAAATTCCAATTTTAGTTGGTGGTACAGGATTGTATTTTCAATCTTTAATTAATGGTCTAGTTAAAATCCCAGAGATACCCCTTAAGTTTAGAAAAAAAATTAGACTGAAACAAAAAAAAGAGGGACAAAAAAAATTTTATAAAAAACTTTTAAAGATTGACCCTAATGCTAAAGATAAATTAGATCCAAATGACCCTCAAAGAACGATTAGAGCTTTTGAAATAAAATCATACACAAAAATTTCTATGTATGAATGGCTAAAAGAAACTAAATCTAAATTTAAAGATAATGAATTCATAAAGCTATATATAGACTTTAAAAGAGAAGATTTAATTAAAAGAATTTCATCAAGAACAATTGAGATGATTGAGGAAGGAGCAATAAAAGAAGTTAAAAAATTTATTAAACTAAGAATAAAAAAAGATCTAAGCGTGAACAGAGTAATAGGGATTGACGAATTGACACAGTACTTAGATAAAAAAATTAATTTAGATCAAGCACAAGAATTAATTTCGATTAAAACCAGACAATATGCCAAAAGACAAGCTACATGGGCAAGAAGTAGGATGACATCTTGGACAAAAATTAATCCAATCAAGATAGATGAGTTTATAAAAAAATTAAAAAAATCATCTGTTAAACTTGACCAATCAACATAAAGTCGAATAGATTGTTCAAATGGGTAATTTATATTCTGGAGCAGAAATTGTATTCAAGTGTCTTGAAGACCAAAAAGTAGAACATATCTTTGGTTACCCAGGTGGAGCTGTACTTCCAATTTATGATGAATTAAAAAAACATCCATCAATAAAACATATTTTAGTTAGGCACGAGCAAGGTGCTGGCCATGCTGCTGAAGGTTATGCAAGATCAACTGGAAAACCAGGTGTTGTACTAGTTACATCAGGTCCTGGAGCTACCAATGTTGTAACTGCATTAACTGATGCGTACATGGATTCTGTACCTCTCGTTTGTATTTCAGGACAAGTACCAACTCATTTAATTGGAACAGATGCTTTTCAAGAATGTGATACTACAGGAATTACTAGGCCGTGCACAAAGCATAATTGGTTAGTTAAAGATATTAATGATCTTCCAAGAATAATGCATGAGGCGTTTGAAGTTGCAACCACTGGAAGACCAGGACCAGTACTAGTTGATATTCCAAAAGATATACAGTTTGCAAAGGCAAAATACTCTAAACCTAAAAAAAAAAAATTAAAAGAAAGATATCTTAATGTATTTAAGCAAATAGATATTGATCACTTAGTTGATTTAATGAAAAAAGCTTCAAGGCCGATTTTTTATACTGGCGGTGGAGTAATTAATTCAGGTCCTAATGCAAGTAAGCTATTAAGAGAATTGGTTTCATCAACAGGATTTCCAATTACATCAACTCTTCAAGGCCTAGGTGCATACCCTGGAGATGATAATCAATTCTTAGGAATGCTTGGAATGCATGGAACTTATGAAGCTAATAATGCAATGCATGACTGTGACTTATTAATTAATATAGGTGCGAGATTCGACGACCGTATTACTGGAAAGATAGATGAGTTTTCACCAAGGTCTAAAAAAGTTCATATTGATATTGATCCATCATCAATAAACAAAATTGTAAAAGTTAATTTATCTATTGTAGGTGATGTTGGTGATGTAATTAAATCTATAATTAAAAATTTAAAAAATAAAAATCTAAATTTAAAAAAATCTAATAAACAAAAAATTTCAAAGTGGTGGCAACAAATTCAGAAATGGAGAACAAAAAAGTCTTTGAACTTTGTTAATAGTAATAAAATTATTAAGCCACAACATGCTGTACAAAGACTTTATGAATTAACAAAAAATAGAGACACTTATATAACAACAGAGGTTGGTCAGCATCAAATGTGGGCGGCACAACATTATAAATTTAATAAACCAAATAGATGGATGACATCTGGTGGTCTTGGTACCATGGGATACGGACTACCTGCTGCAGTAGGCGTCCAAGTTGCTCACCCAGAAAAATTAGTTGTTGATATAGCGGGTGAAGCTTCAATTCTAATGAACATACAAGAGATGTCAACGGCAGTTCAATATAATTTACCAGTAAAGATATTTATCTTAAATAATCAATACATGGGTATGGTTAGGCAGTGGCAGGAACTCCTACATGAAAAAAATTACTCTGAGAGTTATTCAAAAGCATTACCAGATTTTGTCAAATTAGCCGAAGCTTATGGATGTTCAGGAATTAGAGTGGAAGATCCAGATGAATTAGATGAAAAAATTGAAGAAATGATCAATACGGATGGACCTGTAATTTTTGATTGTCGTGTTGACCAGGATGAAAATTGTTTTCCAATGATACCATCAGGAAAGCCACACAACCAAATGCTATTAGGACCCAAAGACCAAGAAGAAAATAAAATCACAGGCAAAGGAAAAGCGTTAGTTTAAAT
>Ga0308004_10001397_pt1 | contig 10646 bp, 15 predicted proteins | sample Neamet38_FD_203156 | JGI IMG/M metagenome (GOLD analysis project Ga0308004, IMG submission 203156) | Marine microbial communities from water near the shore, Antarctic Ocean - #38 | ecosystem: Environmental > Aquatic > Marine > Unclassified | place: Southern Ocean | collected 2014-06-06 | reverse complement strand
GAGGGGAGTACAACTTACGGGTGTAAACACGGGGTAAACACGGGGTAAACACGGGGTAAACAGGCACTTTCTATACCTATGGGGGGTAATTTAAAGATAAATAATATATAGATATATAATAATGGAAAAAGCTAACCCAAATTTACAGGAATATGAAAGAAAACCTGATTTTAATACCAAACATAGGCCCGATTTTAACCCCCGAAACTATAAATCAATACAAGACAGAGTAAATTCCGACCCAGAATATGAAATTTCTTACAATGATAAATTAATTGCGGACGGGTGGTATAAATTACAAGAAATTCGCTCAATTTTGTCCGAAGAAATGAAAGGCCGGCATTTTAAATATAGGTTAAATGGAAAAAGTTTGTCCGGGGCGGAAAAAGGGACTTTTAGAAGTGGCGGAATGATCATTGGGCGGTCTATTGATGATAAAATTGGGAAGTATATTATTTACAGGGCCTATAATGGCTGCATTTTTCCTCTCCAATTAAGCGACGTCTTTGAAATTTACACAAAAGACCCGGCAATAAAAATCGCCGGTTCTAAAAAGGAGAAAACTATCTCAAAAACAGTGTTTTTTGCTCAACCTGGCGGCACAACTCTATTTCCTGTTAATCTCACTTCAAATTTAAATGGAGAAAATGTTATAATTTATTACGGGCGGGATAAATATTCTCAAAACAGGTTTATGCAATCTAAAAAATATGAATACGCTTTAAGAACAGGTGATTGGGCTATTATTTAGTAAAGTGTACTCCAAGTGTACTCAAACGCGCCGTGTTGGCGAATCCCCCCAACTACCATACTGTACAACCGGGGGGCGCCGTGTTGGCGAATCCCCCCAACTACCATACTGTAAAAGTCCGTTTATGGGGGAAGAATTACATCAAAGTCCGCTTTTCGGAGCGGACTTTTTTTATACCCGTACTGTGGGTATAAACCTCTCTCTTATAATTATTTTTTACAAGTATAAAAATAAATTACACATGGTCCGCACCCAAAAACTATTTTAGAAAAAAGTTTTTTTAGTCTAAAAAAAAAGTTCAAAAAAGTTGAAAGTTAACTTTTCGCACTTTTTTTTATTGTGTTTTTTTCAAAATATTCTGAGAGTTTTTTTGGCCGGACCATGTGTAATTTTTTTTCATACCTGTGAAAAATTGAGTAAAATTATTTTTTAAAAGGTATCAGTGGGTATAAAAAAAGTCCGCTCCGAAAAGCGGACTTTGATGTAATTTTGCAAAAAGTCCGTTTTGGGGGGATTTTCAAAAACGGGGTTTTTATGGCCCCGAGGGGCCTGTAGAATCTTCTTCTTCACACATGGTTATACTCGTGGAATGTGCAAGTTGGCACTGAATAACTAGCTCTTGGAAGTGAGCCTCAATTGCGATTTCGGTGTAGCCGTCGAGCATCTCAGTGGTGTAAGGCATACTTCGTTACGGCGTTTTTAGTCCCTCGAAAGGGCTCTTTTTAGGGGGTTTCTATTTTACGATGCAGTGTGGTGGTGCTCTACTCCTCGATCGCCGCGAGATCTTCCTCCGACTCCGACCCCGAGTCCGACTCCTCCTCCCAGGCCTCCTTGGCCGCGGCGATAAGTTCTTTGAGGTCTCCCTGCTTGATGGATCCGCCGGTGCCAGTGCCAGTGATCTCCTTGAGGTCGTCCTCGTCGATCTGCCACTTCTCCACAAGCTTCTTGGCCCCGGAGCTGAGCTTGAAAGCGGGGGTCTCTTTCTTGGCCTTGGCCTTGGCCTTGGGCCCGGGGGTGCTGCGGCCTAAACTTAGGAGGTCGCTCCTCAGCACCTTGCCGTCCGGACCGCTGCCCTTAAAGTCCCCGACATCGAGGCCGTTGGCAGATGCAAAGGCCTTGGCAGCGGGGGAGGCGTTCACCTTCACCTCGTTCTTCTTGGCGAGGTCCTTGACGTCCTTTAGCGTGATCTTACCGTCCTTGCTGGAGCCAGTGAAGTCTCCTTCGAAGAAGCGGAGCTCTTCGGCGAAGAACCCCTCCGCCTCCGCAGCGTCCTCCGCGGCCTGAGAGGCGAAGCGGGAGATGGGCTTGGAGGGCTTGAGGGGCTTGAGCTTCAGCTTGGTGGGCAGGAGGCCCTTGCTCTCCAGGAGAGAGAAGGCCTGGGCCTGGTCAAGACACTTAGAGGCCAGGAGCTCGTCGATGATGAGGGTCAGCTGGGCGGCAGAGGTCATGATTGCAGAAAAGAAGGGGTGTAGGCGGTGCCTGTTATACCCCCATATCGGCCCGGCCCCTAAATCTGGTGGAAATCAGTAATTTACTAAAAATGGCCGTAGGGCCCCCCGGGGCCCCCGGGGGCCCTAAAATTGCTAAAAATCACCAAATTTAGCCCCCTGGGGATATTTTAGGATATAACGACCCCTTCACGGCGATAGAGATGGCCCTTCCTAACTCCTCGGCTAGCGCGGTTCTGAACAAGACATTTGAGAGCGTCTCCGGGAAGACATGGGGTGAGAAGCTAAACGAAGTCAATCGGTGTGAGTGTTGCCCAAGGCACATGACCAACCGCCCCACCAAGCTGGAGTCGTGGGTAGAACTCCCATGGTCCTCCAGGCGCGCGTTCGTCCCCAACGAAGGATTTCCATGTAACTGCATTTGCCGCCATACCGCAAGGTTCATCTGTCGCCAAGTTGGCGGAGAGCCGAGTGTGTGCCCAATGGGAAGTCCTCGGGAGGTAGAAGTGCCGGGTATCCTCTCTCCCAAGGAGAGGCGGGCATGGCTAGAGCATCTCGATCAGGAAGAGATCGTGGCGGCAATGAACACTCTAGGAAATTAGATAACTCATATAATCAGGTAAACTCTTCGGAGTTCTTAAGGCCTGGTAAAATTATATTCTCAATGGTGCAGCCCAACAATTGCCCACCCTGTTCTCAGCCGACTCTTCACTCCGTCGTAGATGAGGTTATCATGCTCGCGGAGATCACCGCTTCTCTGCGGGACCGGGTAATGTCTGCTCTTCGAGCACCTGATTGCGAAAACTGCCCGGTCTCAGCTTTGGGAGTGTGTGCTACTCACCGACGGGGGGTTGGGGTCTACAATATGCGAGTTCTCCCACCTTCTAACAACATCGAGGACCAACAGTCTAATTACCCTGACCCTCGCCGTGGTTGAGCGGTACCTACTTAGAATCTTAAATCTTAAATCTTAAAGGCCTTTAAAGACTCTTCGGAGTCTTAAAGGTAGATTTAATAAAAAAATATTTATCATTTATTAATATATTTACACCCTTGAAACTTGCGTTTTAATTGTATATATTATTATAATATATATTTGTATATATGTACAATCGGTATACAAACTGTATTAAAACACAGCTAAATTTAAATCCAGATGAATGGGATTTTAAAACAAACCAAGATTATTGCGAAATTTTAGAACATTGTAATGAATCAGAAGCAGAACGATATTTTAATGTAATTATAAAAAAATTTAAAACATTTTATGAATCAAATCTTGACAATATAAGAAAAATTTGTGAATTGAATGATACCTATGGAAAAACCAACAAATATCACCTTAACAATTTTATGACATGTAGTCCTAGTAATTTAAGATATTTACTACACTCTTTATTATTTTTGGAAGATATGAAAAAATATAAATTAAATAATATTGATATTATAGAAATAGGCGGTGGTTATGGAGGGTTATGCTTTTTCATACATAATATAGCACCATTATATGAAATTAATATTAATAGTTATACCATATTTGATTTATTAGAACCATCCCTTTTACAAAAAAAATACTTAAATGCATTAAATGTTCCAGATGTTAATTGTTGTCAATTAGATAATTTTGATAATATTAAAAATGATAGTATTCTAATTAGTAACTATGCTTTTAGTGAAATATCTAAAGAATTACAAATGAAATATATTAATAAAATTATAAATCCATATACAAAATTTGGGTTTTTAACATGGAATTTTATTCCTGTGTATAACTTTGTAAAGAATAGCGTAATAGAAAAAGAAAAGGAATATCCACAAACAGGCGGCGGTTCAAATTATTATGTTAGGTATTACCCAAGACCCAGTATATAAGTATTTAACTCCATGTTCTAATGATTTATTAAATTTTAATATATACATACATTAAATGGATCGAGAGCAGTTAAATTTGGCGGTTGTAATGTTTGTTTTAATGTTTATTATATCTGGGGGTAATAAGGTGTTGAATTTTAACACCCCGGAATCTGAAGGAGCAAGATTATCTAAGGTTATAAAAATTTCCTTAGATAATAGCGAAAAATTAGTTTTATTGGCTGGGTTATTCGAACTTGTTATGGCTGGAATGATAATATACGGCGTATATCATGATAAGCAATATTTAAAACCGGGGGTATATGGTCTTATGGCTTTCACTGCAGCAGTAACATTAGTATTCTATTCTTCTCCTTTTAAATATAAACCATTTCTATCTAATCTCAGTGTATTAACTGGGTTATATTTAATGCTTAGAGTGTGCGAATTTAAATAATAGATTTATTTTTTTAAACTGCTTTTCTTAGCGGGTTTCTTTTCTTTAGGTTTGGAAGGTTTCTTTTCCTTAGGTTTGACGGGTTTCTTTTCCTTAGCAGGTTTCTTTTCCTTAGCAGGTTTCTTTTCCTTAGCAGGTTTCTTTTCCTTAGCAGGTTTCTTTTCCTTAGCAGGTTTTTGAGTTTTTTTAACTTCGGCCCATGCTTCTTTTAAACTTATTTGTTTATCACTTCTCAACTTCATGACCTTTCTTAATATAGTCGGGTCTCCGGGCATTTTTTAAATTTAACATATTATTTTAATTTTATCATTTTTACGACCGATATTAATTTAAAGACAAAATGTATTATAAATTATAATACGATTACGGTATATGGTAAAGTATATTAAAGTTACTGACCGAGAGTATAGATATTCTAACAGGTGTGCCAAGTGTATTCAAAAGACTCTAAAATGTGTAGAGGCTGAAAACAAAAAACTAGAGTTGTACTATAATGTTATTCTTGGATATTACGAATTTTCTCAGAGGAAACGAGGAGAACTAGAGAATCAAAATGCTGAGTTGTATACAAAATATTATAACGAGCTTTATAGAATTAATAATGAAAGTCAGCAATTCAGTGAACTAAATGATAAGCACTGTGTATTGCGCGACAATTATGAAAAGCTTAGATGTGAATATGAAGATCTAACAGGTTCAATTCAAGGCGATAAGGTTTACAGCGGCCGAATTTTGTAATAAAAATACAATTAATTAATTAAATAGTAAGTAAGTAAGATAATTATATGGAGGTATAGCTCAGTTGGTCAGAGCATCGGTCTTATGAGCCGAAGGTCGCCGGTTCGAGCCCGGCTATCTCCATATAATTATTAAAATATTGCAATAAAAAACTAACCCCAAAAAAATAATTTAAAGTTAGGGTATATCATTAGATAACACATGGATTGCTCTATCTGCTGTGAGAAATTTAACAAAACTTTTCATTTAAAAGTTGATTGTAAAGGTTGTAATACCGAGGATTTTGCTTGCAGGACCTGCTGTCAGACATATATTACAAGCAATGTCAGCCAGGAGGCTTCTTGTATGTTTTGTAAAACTGTATGGGACAGGGATTTTATGAACAAAAACCTCACTAAAAAATTTGTTGTAAATGAGTTAAAAATTCACTGTGAAAACATTCTAATAGAACAGCAAATATCTTTGCTTCCGTCTACTCAACCCGCCGCCATAATAGCAAAACGATTGGATGAATTAAGGGTGCAAATAGAACTTGCCGAGGGTGTCCGTAGAGAACTCAAAGATCAAGACCGCGAACAAAAAGACATTATCAGTTTGCTGCAGCGAGAAGTGTGGCGCATTACCAACGATGGCGCCCCCGCCACCGACGACGCTGCGAATTTCACAATAAAGTGTCCTATAAATAACTGCAACGGATTTTTAAATAACAACTATATGTGCACCCTGTGTGATACAAAGATTTGTAAAGACTGTATGGAAAAGAAAGAGGATGGTCATGCATGCAATGAAGAACTTAAAAGCACAGTAAAGGCTATTAGAAAAGACTCTAAGCCTTGTCCTTCATGCGGTGAGAATATATCTAAAATTGACGGATGTGATCATATGTGGTGTGTGAAATGCCATGAGCAGTTTTCATGGAAAAATGGAACGATAATCAGGGGATCTAATCACAACCCAGAATACTTCAGGTGGATGAGAGAAACTGGTCAACACATTCGTCAATCTGAGGCGGCCCGACAAGTTGTATGCGGTGTTGAAATTACCGATAGGACCGTATTCGATATAATGAAAAAGCTGTTTCCAACTCATGATACCCTTCATGTATTGTTTAATCAGATATATCGTTTTTATAGACACGCACAATGGACTGTCAGAGAAGTGGGAGGACATCGCGAACGGATGTACCAGGCAGACCTAGAAAGACTGAGAATCAAGTTTCTACTCAATAAAATAAACAAACCGGATTGGAAAAATGCTCTCCAAAAAATGAAAAAACAAAACAGTAAAGAAAATGCTTATTGCAACATATGGAAATTGACAGAAAATGTTATCGGTTCCTTCGTCGAAGACATCGTTTCTAGCTCGAACTCTGCCGACGGATTACATGTACACTATATAAAAATTGCCAAAAATGCACTGGCTTTTAAAAACTACATAAATGAACAGTTCATTAAAACTCTAAACACATATGGATCAACAACCTGTCCAGGAATCAGCTGTTCGTGGAGAGAAACTCCAAATTATAAGAGTTACGCGATCTCGGAGGACGCTGCTGACGAGAACGCAAGGAATGCAGGACTTAGTAATGGCGAAACTAATTTTTTCCCCCGCCGTTGGACGGATGAGTGGACCCTTATATATCTAGAAAAAGTAGAAAGTCAGTTTAAAAACGACGACGGCGTGCACCTATCTAAGTGTGCGAAACTACTTGGCTTCGATTAGTACAATTTTTTAAAAACAAATGAAAAATTAAAAAAACTAGCATGCATTTCGTTTTCGCTTAGCTCTTTTCCTCCATACACATTATACCATTCGTGGAAATTATTCATGCGTACTAACTCCAAATTGTATTCCTTGCATTTATTTATGAAGTATTCCTTGAAAAGAAAATATTCCGGTAGAGCGCCCCTGAATTCAAAATATGTAGTTCTGTCTGTATTACCTGGAAACAGGATGTAATCATAAACCGAATCGTTTATTTTTTTAACATTTAGAATACGCGTAGAAATTTGATCAGTTTTTTCAAGATTAGAATTAATTAGATCTCCGTCCGATGCTGTTCCTATAAAAATACCTCCATTTTTTAATTTTTTAGAAATCATATTAAGTGTTATGTCTATGTCTTTTACAAAGTAATGAAAAGAGAATTGACAAGACACCACGTCATAAACACAATTTCTATCTTTCGTATTTAACTTATTTAATACATCTGGGTCTGTAGCTGATATAACCCAGAAGTAACATCTCGGAACTTTCATTTGAGTTTTTATTAGATTGTATCTTTGAATGGCGCCATCGAAATGTTTTTTTTCGTGTATAGACTTAGAATCGTTGTCTATTCCTGTAACATATTTAAAATCGTTTTTAACCCATTTGAATATATCACCTCCTCTACCCACTGCAACATCCAACAGGTTTTCTCCATTTGTTCTATATTTAGCATCCGAGATCAGCTGAAGTTTAATCCAGTTGTGAAATTTTCTGAGATTGTCTATGTCTGACATCTTAGTGTTATAAATTTTATTGGTTTATATTCTTAAATTTGTTATTTTTTAGAAATATTTCAGGATAGAAATATCTATAATGTATTTAAAAAAATGATACATTATAATACATCAATGGATACATCAGTGGATTTTATGCCATCTCAGTATGAATTTAGAATCATTGCCGAAAAGATTAAGAACTCGACGGATAATACCGAACCTCGAAAGAGATCTAAATATACAGACGATTATGAAAATTACGGAGACTTTTATGATAGGTTTGGGAGGAATGTATCTAGACAGGAGCGAAGACAGGCTCTAGTTCCGTGGGTTAAGGTAATTTACAAAAGGGGAAAGCTTTACATCCCAGTAGATAAGAAAAATTCTCTAAAGGCTATGCGTTTGTTGTAAAAATAAAAAATAATATTACATAAAGAAAGAAAGAATGAGTGGTGAGAGTAACGAGCAGGATTTTGCATTAACCCAGGTTAAAATGGCTGGGATTAAAAAACAGCTTAACGCTGATTCGTGGAATAACGAATACGAGGATGCTATAACTCAATGGGGGGAAAAAGCTTCGGGACTTAGATTTATGCACGCAAATTCATCGGGGTACTGGAGAAGCGTGTCTAATAATTTAACTCTTTACAGTATTATTGCTACTACTATTGCATCGGCCGCGTCTCTAGTCGCTGGTAGTATTGACGACATCGATTCTAAGGACGCTGTTTTGTTTACAGCGGGTGGCATTGGTCTATTAACGTCTTTTGTACAAAGTTTAAAGAAATTCTATAACGCTGATGAAAAGGCGGCGGAGCACGGGTCTGTTGCTAAGCAGTTCGGTAGTTATTACAGGTATGTTTCTATTCAGATGGGTATGTCTAGGGAAGATCGCCGCCCTTCCGATGAATTGTTTGAATGGGCCCTAAAGGATTATGAGAGACTTCAGCAGGAAGCTCTTCCTCTGCGTGGCGCAGATGTAAAGTTATACAAGACTACATTTAAGAATTCCAAACAGGCTTCACCTGATAATTGCAAGGGAGACTATGTTATTCCAATATACAATCGCCAGTCGAGTAATGTTGTATTTCTTGACGATTCGGTGTAATTTAAATTACATTAAATTACATTAAATTACATAAAAAATATATTATTAAAAATTAAATCTATATTAGAGTACATTACCATAATGGACGAAATATGCTCTGATATGAATTCTATGGGATTTGAAGAAATTCAAGTCGACAATAACACTTTAAAACTAAAGGAAGATCTCAATACATTTATGCGCGAAGTTGTAAGGATAGATAATTATGACGCAGACGTATATGATCTATGTGTTAATTGCGGACATGACCTTACTTGGGATCAGCAATACATTATCAGGAATAGAGACATCCAATGGTTAAAAACAGATGGACTATTGTATTATTTTAAAACAATGCACACATTTATGCCAATTAATGATATAAATATCTACAATAAAGCGTTAGGGTTGTATCAAAGACTTCTGGAATTGTTTGCACTTACAGTGGAAGAAGAATATTTATAAATAAATATATATGTATAATAATAAAATGCATCTAAGCTCTTCTACTTCCGTTTCAATTATGGTATTTTATTCCATATTAACTTTTTTTGTCGGGCCTTATTTAACAAGGTCTTTTATTGATAATGGACCAGATAATTGTATCGCGGGGTTCATCGTTGGTTTCGCAATTTCTTTAGTCCTGTGGATTAAGTATGGGAAAAAAATGGCTATGAAATGATATAAATAGATGATATAATACATAAGTATAAATATATAATTACATTTCGATGTCTATTAATTTAATTACTGGATGTATGTTTTCAGGTAAAACATCCGAACTTATTAATATCGCCAAGATGAACAAAATGATAAACAAGGATGTCATGATTATTAATTACATCGGAGATACACGTTATTCAGAATCTTCTTTTATAACTACTCATGATAGAATTTCACTCGAGTGCGAACAATCTAAAAAAGACATCACTGAAATGCTTTTAAGTGAAAAATTCATCAAAGCTCAAGTCATTTGTATAAATGAGGGGCAATTTTTTGAAAATCTAGTCGATTTCTGTAAGATAGCTGTTTCTCTCGATAAAGAAATACATGTTTGTGGTCTAGATGGAGATTATCTAAAAAGACCATTTGGGGAAATTTTGAATCTAATACCACATTGTGAAACGTTTAAAAAACTGCGCGCAATATGTATGACATGTAAAAATGGAACTCTAGCTAGTTTCACGAAGAAACTAAGTTATACCACGGAATTAATTCATATTGCTTCAAGTGACGTTTATCTACCCGTTTGTAGAAGGTGTTATAGTAATTAACTTAAACTTAATATTTATAATATATTATATAGATTAAATGACGCAAGAGGACTCCGATAAAAAAATTAAAGACTTGGAGCAAAAGTTAAATATTATAATTGAACAGTTAAATAATATAGACAACGGTACCAGTAAGATGTCTAGGCACATTGATTTCATAGAAGGTGTTTATAATACAGTGAGCGCCCCTATGTACTGGGTTTGTAATAAGATAAATGGTCTTCGAGGAGAAATTAAAAATAACGAAAAAGATCAGAAACCTTTTAAATACATTCACACATCTAAGTTAAACAGGACTGAAACTGTAAATAATAAAGACTTGAGTGATAATATTCTAGAACAGGATTAAATTACTAAAAAAAATACAGTTTAAAAATAAAACATATAAAACGTTACAATACATTACATTACATTACATTCCAATACAATGAATATTAAACAATTCCTCGTATACAAAATAAATGAAAAACTTCCTTCTGAAATCTTAGATATTATATGGGAAAGTGTAAAAGATACAGCGTCAAAAAAAATAGCATCTATTTACTTTTCTAAAG
>Ga0308004_10001396_pt1 | contig 10646 bp, 7 predicted proteins | sample Neamet38_FD_203156 | JGI IMG/M metagenome (GOLD analysis project Ga0308004, IMG submission 203156) | Marine microbial communities from water near the shore, Antarctic Ocean - #38 | ecosystem: Environmental > Aquatic > Marine > Unclassified | place: Southern Ocean | collected 2014-06-06 | reverse complement strand
GGTCTTTAACAGGTTATGCTGGTGGTCTTTGGCGAAAGGAATGGCTACTAAATCATGAAAATCCTGTAAAACAGCAATCTTTATTTTAAAAGTATATAGATATTAAAAAAGCTATTTTTACGTTTGCTAGGTATAGATCATCAATGTTTAAAAAAATTCTTCTTTTTTTGCTTCTGTTTATTGGATTCTCAATCCAATCTCAAACAATTACTACAGATTTCAGATCACAGAAAGTTTTTCTTAAAAAAGATACTATAAAATTTGATAGCGTTGCTATCAATCCGCTAAAATTTAAAGTTTTAAACAAGGTATTAAAACCTATTGACCCCTCTAAATACAAAATAGACTTTAACAATGCTAAACTGGTAATAAATGCTATAGCATATCCAGAAATCACCTTAGAGTATTTCAGATTCCCAAATTTTATAACAAAAACATACACACCATATAACCAAAATTTAATTCTACCAAATGGCACAAATACTGGTAAATTATATAGCTTAAGTACCAACAAAAAAATGTCTGAAGTACAATTATTTGAGGGTTTAAAGACAAAAGGTTTTATTTCTAGAGGACTTACGTCTGGTAACAATCAGAATGCAGTTACAAACGCTGCATTAGACTTAGAAATATCTGGTAAATTATCTGATAAAGTAACCTTAAAGGCTAATATTTGGGATACTAATATACCGATTCAAAAAAATGGATACTCACAAAATATTACAGATTTTGACCGTATTTTTATTGAAATATTTTCAGATGACTGGCGCGTAAAAGCAGGAGATTTATCTTTAAAAAATCAGGATAGTTACTTTACTCCTTTCACAAAACAAGCTTCTGGTTTAGCAATAGAGGCAAAAATAAATGATAATTTAAAAGTGAGTGCTTCTGGAGCAATAGTGCGCGGTAAATTTAGTACGTTTACTATTGTTGGAAATGAGGGTAATCAGGGTCCGTATAAAATTGTAGGTGCAAATAATGAGCCTAATATTGTAATTATTAGTGGCAGTGAAAAAGTATACGTTAACGGAATTCAGCTAAAAAAAGGTGAAAATAAAGACTTTACCATAGATTATAATTTAGGCGAAATAACATTTAATACTACTTATCCAGTTACTAATGATATGAGAATATGGATTGATTTTCAGTATTCAGACAGAAATTACACCCGTTTTATTACCTACGAATCTGCTAAATATAAGACTGAAAAACTAAATATTAGTGGTTTTTTCTATAATGAAAATGATGCTAAAAATCAGCCTCTACAGCAAGTTCTTTCCGATAACCAAAAAGAGATTTTAGCAGATGCTGGAAATAATACTAATTTAATGTTTGCCGAAAGCGCAGCAGTAAGTGCTTTTGATGAAAATAAAATCTTGTATAGAAAAATTGCAAGTGGAGCAGTAGAAAACTTTGAATACTCAAAAGATCCTACTGAAGAATTATATTTTGTAACTTTTACAAATGTTGGTACAAATAATGGAGATTATGTGTTAGATAGTAGCACTGCAATTGGAAATATTTACAATTTTGTTGGTATTAATCAAGGAAATTATACTCCAATCACTCGGTTAATTGCACCTACAAAATCTCAATTTTTTGTTTTAAAATCTGACTATAACCCGAGTGAAAAAACAACGCTCTCATCTGAAGTTGCTATTAGTAATAATGATGCTAATTTATTCTCTTCTATAGGTGATACTGAAAATACGGCATTAGCCACAAAAATTGGATGGCAACAAGTCTTAATTGATAGAAAATGGCAATTAACAAGTAATATTCGTCATGAATATGCACATAAAAATTTTAAAACATTACAACGGTGGGAACCTGTAGAGTTTAATAGAGATTGGAACTTACTAACCAACAATGCCACAAAAAACTATTTTCAATCAGAATTTAATCTTAAAAATAAAAAGAATGATTTTATTTTATACCGATACAATCACCTAAATTATATAGCTACTTTTAACGGAAACAAGCATGAACTTCAATCTAAAATAAGGCATAAAAATACTACTTTTTTTATAGATGGAAGTTTCTTAACAAATACCTCAACGATAGAAGACAACTCCTTTTTAAGAGCAAAAGCTACCATAGAACATCATTTTAAGAAAAGTTGGGTAGGTGCATTTACCAATTTAGAGACCAATAGTAGAAAAAATACAAGTTCTAGAGACTTTATAAATACTAGTCATAGATTTAAAGAATTTGAAGCCTATTTTGGTGTTGGAGATACCGCAAAGGTCTTTGCTAAAATTGGTTTTAATTACAGAAATAATGATAGTATAAAACTGAATGAATTTAAAGAAATTAACAACCGAAAATCATTTTATATAAACAGTAATTTAGTTCAGAGTAAAAATACCAATTTAAGTGTTTATGCAAATTACAGACTTACAGAAAATAATTTTTCTGAAGATGAGAAGTCTTTAAATTCGAGGTTGATTTTCAACCAAAAGTTATTTCATAATTTTGTGAATATAAATACATTATATGAAACTTCTTCTGGTAACGTTGCAAGACAAGAATATATTTATTTAAAAACAGCTCCTGGCTTAGGGTATTATACATGGATAGATTATAATAGTGATGGTGTTCAGGATTTTGATGAGTTTGAAGTTGCAGAATTTCAAGATCAGGCAAATTATTTACGCGTTCCAAAACCCAACTTGCGCTATCTAGCAACTACAAGAGTTAAGTTTAGGCAAGCTATAAATTTTAATTTTAAGCAATGGAAGAACAAAAATGGATTTAAAAAAACACTTTCTCACTTTAACAATGAAAGTTTATTAAGTTTAGAAAACGAGGAATCTAGAATAGGAAACTCTTTTAATTTTAATCCTTTTAACTTTGATGAAAACAAGATGATTGGATTAAATCTTAACGTAAGAAATAGTCTTTATTTTAACAGAAATATTCAAAAATACAGTACCTCTTACACCTTCGGAAAACAAAGAAACAAACAACAATATTTTATTGGAACACAAGAAAGCAATACTAAAACACATCAAGCAGAGTTTACACATAAATTTGCAACTTTTTGGTTGTTTAATCTAATGGGAAAAGTATCTGAAAATGATTTACAGACCGAAAACTTTAACAATAGAAATTATATTATTAAAGGAAAAGAAATTCAACCAAAAATCACTTTTTTACAAACACAAAATAAAAGATTTACTGCTTTTTATCATTATAAAAATAAAGCAAATAGTTTAGAGAATTTTGAAGCATTAAAACAACAAAAAATTGGAGTAGAATATTATTACATAAGCTTAAAGCAAGATCAAATTACCGCAAATATAAATATATTTTTAAATAATTTTTCAGGAGATACAAATACACCAGTTGCATACCAAATGTTAGAAGGCTTGCAGGCTGGTAAAAATTATACTTGGAATCTTTTATTCAATAGAAAACTAAACTCTTTTTTAAATTTAAACTTAAATTATTTAGGAAGAAAAAGTGAGAATTCTAAAATAATACATACCGGTAATATTCAACTAAGAGCTATATTTTAACATTTAATGGTATGCTTTTTGGTATATTTGATTATAAAAAAACAAATATGAAAAAAATTACATTACTCCTATTATTGGGTTTTCTTACTTTACAGATTAACGCGCAAGAAAAAGAAGGCACTAAGGAAAGCAAATACCCACAAGATGTGGATAAAAAGTATGAGTTAAAAATTAATGCATTTAACTTAATTGGTTTATCTGCTTTAGACCTTTCATATGAAAAATTAATAAATACCGAGTCTTCTTATGGTGTTGCACTATTTTACAATTTTACAGATATAAATGATGATTTAGGCTTTCCTAAAAAATTCTCATTAACACCTTTTTATAGATGGTTTTTCTCTGAGTCTACTTTTGCTAGGGGATTTTTTGTAGAAGGATTTGGAATGATAAACACCTACCAAGACATTTATTATAGAAATAATTCTGAGAGCATTGAGAATGACACTAGTTTTGCATTAGGAATATCTGTTGGTGGTAAATTTATTACTAAATCTGGTTTTACAACGGAAGTGTACTTAGGTGTTGGAAGAAATTTAATAAAAAATGAGGATGAGGATAATTACTTTGAGTTTAATATCGTTGGAAGGTTTGGTATATCATTGGGATACAGATTCTAAACACTAATGAAATTTGTGAATTTTCAAAAAATTAAAAAATGAAAAAGATAATATGCTTACTCGGACTTTTAATAAGTTCTTTAGGATTTGCTCAACAAGAAATAAAATTAGACATTGCCGATGCAATAGTTATAAGAAGTTTAGAGTTTTCTTATGAAAAATACATTACCGTTGAAAATTCTTTTGGAGTTTCGGCCTTGTTCAATTTAGCAGACCAAGAAACAGCTTTTAGATACAACGAAAATATGATGATTACACCGTATTTTCGACACTACTTTAGCACGGATACACAATGGAACTTCTTCGGAGAAGGGTTTATAGGTATAAATTCTGGGAAGAAAAATATAAATGACACCACACCGCTAAAAAAATACACAGATACTGCTTTAGGTGTTGCCGTAGGAACAAAATATATTTCTAAAAGCGGCTTAATCATTGACGCTTATGCGGGTTTAGGTAGAAATCTTTTTGGAACTGACTCTCCTACAATAGTTCCAAGAGCTGGCCTAAATGTTGGTTGGAGGTTTTAAAATTCAACTGTTTATAAAACTAAAAAAAAGCCAGCATATGCTGGCTTTTTTTTATATAATCTAGTACTTATGATACTGCTAATTCTTTTCTAATAGGAAGATTTTGTATTAAATCTATATATAAGTTTATCTGTATTTTTAAATCTTTACGTTCATAAATAGCATCTAAAAAACCGTGCTCCAAAACAAATTCAGATTTCTGAAAGCCTTCTGGTAAATCTTTACCTGTAGTATCTCTTACAACTCTTGGGCCAGCAAATGCAATTAATGCATTTGGTTCTGCAATATTAATATCACCCAACATTGCATAAGAAGCTGTTGTACCGCCCGTTGTTGGATCTGTACACAAAGATATGTAAGGAATTTTAGCACCCGCTAATTGCGCTAATTTAGAAGATGTCTTCACCAATTGCATTAAAGAAAGTGAAGCTTCCATCATTCTTGCACCACCAGATTTAGAAACCATTAAAAACGGCATCTTATTCTTTATTGAATAGTCAATTGCCCTTGCAATCTTTTCTCCAACCACAGAGCCCATAGAGCCACCAATAAAAGCAAAATCCATTGCAGCAATCACAATATCTTTTCCTAAAGATTTACCTACGGCAGTTCTAACGGCATCATTTAATTTTGTTTTTTCCTGCGCAGCCTTTAACCTGTCTGGATATTTTTTTGTGTCTTCAAAACTTAAAGGATCTTTAGAGGTAAGTCCTTCATTTAATTCTTTAAATTTATTAGAATCAAAAAATAACTCAAAATACTCTTTACTTCCTATTCTTACATGATAACCGTCTTCTGGACTTACATATAAGTTTCGTTTTAATTCTTCTGTATCTATAACTTTTCCGCTTGGCGTTTTATACCATAAGCCTTTTGGAGTGTCTTTCTTATCTTCCGTAGAAGTTTGAATTCCTTTATCTGTTCTTTTAAACCAAGCCATGTTATGTGTTTGTCTTAATGTATTATCTCTAAAATGAAACTATTTAGAAATAAAATATGAAATACAAATGTAAAAGATTTTTTGCAAAATCTACTTTCTTATTTGTTTGATTATTACTCCTTAAAATAATTGAATAAAATCTTCTGAATAAAAAAAGCATTTTGATTATAAAACCAAAATGCTTTTGTAAAATATAATAATAGAATACTATAAAGTATCTACGTTATTTAAATCTGCGAATGCTTGTTTTAAGCGGGTTTTAAAAGTTTCTTCACCTTCACGTAACCATTTTCTTGGATCGTAATGTTTTTTATTAGGTTGGTCTGCTCCATCAGGATTACCAATTTGAGTAGCTACATAAGCAGCTTTTTCTTGCATATAATTTCTAATACCTTCGGTAAAAGCAAACTGCATATCTGTATCGATATTCATTTTTATAACTCCATATCCAATAGATTCTCTAATTTCTTCTACAGTAGAACCAGAACCACCATGAAAAACAAAATCGATGGTATTGTGAGGTACATTGTATTTTTTAGAAATATAATCTTGAGAATTTAATAAAATTTTTGGCGTTAATTTTACATTTCCTGGCTTATAAACACCATGAACATTACCAAATGCTGCTGCAATTGTAAATTGAGGAGAAACTTTTAATAACTCTTCATACGCATATGCAACTTCTTCTGGTTGCGTATATAATTTAGAAACATCAACATCAGAATTATCTACACCATCTTCTTCACCACCAGTTATTCCTAATTCAATCTCTAAAGTCATACCCATTTTACTCATACGAGCTAAATACGTTTTACAGATTTCTATATTTTCTTCTAAAGGCTCTTCAGACAAGTCTATCATGTGAGAACTATATAAAGGGCTACCAGTTTCAGCAAAATGCTTTTCAGAAGCATCTAATAAACCATCTATCCAAGGTAATAATTTTTTTGCAGCATGGTCTGTGTGTAAGATTACAGGTACACCATAAGCAAGCGCCAATTCATGCACATGTTTTGCACCAGCAATACCACCAGCAATAGCAGCTTTTTCACCTTCATTAGACAAACCTTTACCTGCATTAAATTGTGCGCCACCATTAGAAAACTGAATGATTACAGGAGCATTTAAATCTCTAGCGGTTTCTAAAACACCATTAATAGTGTTAGAACCAATTACATTTACTGCAGGTAATGCAAATCCTTTTTCTTTCGCTAGGTTAAAAATTGCTTGTACTTCTTTGCCTGTTGCAACTCCAGGTTTAATGTTGTGACTCATATTGTTATATTTTAATTTGTACTTTTTTAATTTGTTCAAAAATACTAAAAATAGGCTCTTTTTAGTTGGAAGAATACAGAAAATAACGAAAACGTTATAGAGTTGCAGCTAATTTTACTAAAAAGGATAATTGATTCCTATATTATATTCTGCGCTTGCAAAATTGTAGTTTTTAAACCACTTGTTATTCTTTAAATAAGGTTCATAAGTTTTAAAACCCATATCTAGCCTCAGAACAAAAAAACTTAAATCATATCGCAGTCCAAAACCAGAGCCAATTGCAATATCTTCTAATGAAGACAAACTATCAAACTTAGCATCTTGGTCTATAAAATCAGATCCTGAAATATCCCAAATGTTACCAGCATCCATAAACATAGCCCCTTTTAAGCTACCTACTAAATCAAAACGATATTCTAGACTTGTTAAAAACTTAAAACTACCTACATTAAACTCTAAACCATTACTTCTACTTCCTGGACCTAACTCGTAAGTCTTCCAGGCCCTAATGTCATTCGACCCCCCAGCAAAATAACTCCTAGCAAAAGGAATATCTGAATTATCATACGTAAAAATTCCTCCTAAAAAAGTTCTAACTCCAAATACTGAAGTTGCCCCAACATCCCAGAAACGCTTATATTCTAAATCGATTTTAAAATATTGTGCTAACGGAATTTTTAAGAGTGTCTTTTTATCATTCGAATTGTAACTTTTAGAAAATAACCCTAAAATATTTCCTGAATTAGAAACTCTTGCTTTAAAAAACGAAAAATTATTATCTTTAAAGTCTATTTGGCTGTTATAGATGTATGAATATGCGAGCGTAGGGATTAAAAAATCTGAAGTAACAATATTATATCTATTCTGAATATTTAAAACTGTATTATAATCAGCAGAATTTGAAACTCTAAAGTCTGCATCTGCAGCAACTATTTTTATAAAACCTAAAGACTCGGAAGCCTGCATGTCTAGATTTGTTGCCAATGGAAAATAAGAAGTATTATTTGCAGTGTCATAAATCTCTGCAACAGTATTTAGATTGGAAAATTCAGAACGATAAATATTAAAAAAACGATTTATATTCAAGTTCTGAATATACTGTGTATTAAAAATCTCTAATTGAATCGTTTTCTTTTTAGTGTATTCCCATTTATAATCTGATAAAAACGTAAATGTTTGTCTATCTAATCCTATATTTTTTTGTAAGCTTAACCCTAAAGAAAATAATGTTCTTGGGGACATTCTTTTTGGTACTAACTTACTTAATCCAAAGGGAGCAATAAGCCGAGGTATCTCTGCAGAAACATCTCCTCCAATTTCCCAACCAGGACCATTATTTGAATTAAACCAAGAACCTAAAACAGATAATTTTAATAATTCCGCTCCTCTAAAAACATTTCTATCAATAAAAGAAAACTTAGCTGAAGTACCAATATTTCTAATATTAGAATGCGTTAATTCTGTTTCAAAACCTGTTGTAAATTTTTCTATGGGAGTCAAAAATACATCCATTTTCAATTCATCACCTGAGCTATTAATAGGTGTAAACGAAATATTTGTAGTTTTAAAGTTTTTAAGTGATTTAAGGTGGTCTCTAGTTAAGTTTCTAAGCGTGTCTTTAAAAACGTCTCCAGGATTAAAAAAGATAGACGCAGCTAAATACTTAGGATTGTATTTTAATTTGTCATGTGATAAAAAGTTAATGCCTTTGTACAATACAGAATGTTCTAGAACTTCATCCTTTTTTGTGTACGAATAATCTGTAACTACATTGATTTCTTTAATTCTATGTACTTTATAATCTTTCTTTATATATTTTCCATCAACCTCTTCATAACGATCTTTAGCAATTAAAAAATCTACATTTGTTTTATAGTCTGCTCTAGTAGAATCTACATAAAAACCCAAAGCAGCGTCAGAAAAATGATAAACTCCACTATTCCTAAAGAGTTTTAAAACATTACTAGCTTCTCGTCTAAAAATATTGTCACTGTATTGATCTCCACTTTTTAACAGAGAACGTATTCCAGCATCTTTATAAATAGAGTCTAAAACTACAGACCCTATTTTCAACTTAATAGTATCGAGCATTGTTGGTTTTTCTCTACGTAAGCGGTATTCTATTGTTGCTTTTTTCTTTATAGTATCTCTATTAATTTTAGAAATTATTTGAGATTCAAAATATCCTTTAGTTTTATAATAAGCCTCTAAATTTTCTGAAGTTCTTTGTACTTTATTTTCACTTATAATTACTGGAGCATCAAAACTTAAAAACCATTTATTTAATTTAATTAATTCATTTGCATACACAATACTCTGTTTTTCAGAAAAGATATTTTTAACAAATTTATATTTATTTGGGTGTTTATTAGCCCATTTTAATGCTGTTTTTGGCTTATCATGATTTCCTAAATTATGAAAATATAAACCAATTGGAGCTCCAAGTAACTTTGGATTGGGCTTTTGAAGTATGAATTTTTCTAACTCAGCACTCTTATCTCTTGCGCTATCTACAAAAATATAATTTTGCGAAAGCATGTATTCATTCTCGGCAACATGTTTTGTAGAATTACAAGCAACAAAAAATAAAATAAGTAGAAAGTAAAAAGAAAGTTTTTTCATTACTTTAGCCATACATTTAACATCAAAAATAGTATTTTTCAACGGTTTATTTCCAATTAGACACAATTAATGAGTATCTCCAAAAATCAACTAAAATTAATAACAAGTTTATCGCAGAAAAAGTATAGACAAAAGCATGATTTATTTATTGCAGAAGGTGTAAAAGTATTGAATGAATTATTAAATTCAACTATTGAAATTGAAACCTTATTTTGCACAGATGATTTTGAGGCTACTATTTCTGAAGAAAAAGTTGTACGAATTTCTGAAACTGAATTAAAAAAAGTGAGTACGCTCAAATCTCCTAACAAAGCTTTAGGTATTTTTAAAATTCCTAAAGAAAAAACGGTGCAAAATTCTGGTTTAACAATTGCCTTAGATGCTATTAATGACCCTGGTAATCTAGGAACAATTATACGTTTATGCGATTGGTTTGGTATTACCCAATTGGTGTGTTCTAAGGATACTGTAGATTGCTATAATCAAAAAGTGGTACAGGCCTCTATGGGATCTTTAACTCGTGTTTCGATTCATTATACAGATTTAGAAAACTATATAACTAAAAGTAATTTAGATACCTTTATTGCAGATATGGATGGTGAAAATGTATATAAAACTAAATTACCAAAAGAAGGAATTCTGATAATGGGTAATGAGGCAAACGGAGTTTCAAAAGAAATTAAATCTTTACTTCAGTATAAAATATCAATTCCCAGATTTGGAGAGACACAAGAAACTGAAAGTTTAAATGTTGCTACCGCGACTGCTATTTTATTAAGTGAATTTAAACGTGGTTATTAAATTTTAGTTGCTAACTTTTCGAGTTTAACTTAAAATTACTTACTCAAATGCAAAATTCAAGAAAACCCCCCTTGTGCCCATAAAATTTATTGGAGCCGTCCATCTACTATTGAGGTCATTGTCATATTTAATTTCGTTATTCATTGCAAATACGCCACGAATTGATGGAGAAAACTTGAAATAATACAGGTAAAAATCTACACCTACTCCTATCTCATACATGAAATTATGAGTTTTCATCCTAAATTCTCCTGCAGAATTATCTTCTTGATTCTTTTCATTACTAGAGAAATTATAATCATAAGAAACCCCTCCTAAAATATAGGGTCTTATGTTC
>Ga0308004_10001395_pt1 | contig 10656 bp, 10 predicted proteins | sample Neamet38_FD_203156 | JGI IMG/M metagenome (GOLD analysis project Ga0308004, IMG submission 203156) | Marine microbial communities from water near the shore, Antarctic Ocean - #38 | ecosystem: Environmental > Aquatic > Marine > Unclassified | place: Southern Ocean | collected 2014-06-06 | reverse complement strand
AACGCCTAATTCTAATATTTTTAATTTCTCTATTCTTCTTTTTTTAAAAACTTTCTCATATATTGGTGTTGAGTTCAAGCCCATTTGATACTCATAATTTTTTAAGTTAGGTCTTTCTATCCAACTAAGGTAATTTTTGAATTGATTGGGTTTGCTGTTCTTATAAAGACTATCATAGGTTTTTTTACCATCTAATGATCCTTTATCCGTTCCAAACTTTATAAAGATATCGTCTAAATTATCAGGACTATTCTTAATAAGTATATCTAGATCAATTTTGTTTTTTTTTAATAAAATATTCAAGATTTTATTACAGGTTGAAAAGAGTCCATACTTTTTTAAGTTAATAAAAAATCTTTTTAAAAGGTATTTAAATTGCATTATAAAGTTTTTTATATAATTTTGGTTTGCATATCATTAGAGTTATAAGTCACTATCATATTAAATGCCTAATGATAAACGTAATTATTCTCATTATATTGTTATAAATAGTATTTTAAAAGTATTTAAATTGCATTATAAAATATTTTATAATATTTCTATTTTCACAAAATGAAAATTATAACTTACCATTACATTAAATCATTCGATAAAAAATACCCTTTTTCAAATTTTTTAGATAAAAAGCAATTTAAAAAACAATTAATTTTTTTTGAAAAAAAATTTGGAATAATTAAAAATAAAGATGAAATATTTAAAAAAAATAATAAAATTTTGCTTACATTTGATGATGGCTTTAAGGATCATTTATATGCAGCAAAAATTTTAAAAAAAATGAATAGAATAGGAATTTTTTTTCCAACTACATCTGTCATAATAAAAAATAAATTTTTAAATGTTCATAAATCTCATCTAATACTGGGAAAAATAAAAGCAGATAAAGCTTTGAAAGAACTAATAAATTTTTTTGAAAAAAAAAAATTAAAATATGAAAATGTTGGATTAAGAAATAAATTTAAAAAAATATATAAAAACTACAATGACTCAGAAAGTAAAAATAAATTTAAAACTATCGTAAACTATTCAGGAAATATTAATACACAAACAAAAGTATTAAATTATTTGATGGAAAAATTTAGAATAAATGAAAATCCTAAAGATTATTATTTATCTAAAAAAGATATTAAAAAGATGTCTGACATGAATATGATTATAGGTTCACATACACACTCACATTGTTTATTATCGAAGTTAAATTATAAAAAACAAGAAGTTGAGATTAAGAGATCTAAATCTATTTTAGAAAAAATAATTAAAAAAAAATTAGAATTTTTTTGTTATCCTCATGGAGGTAAGGATTCTTACAATAATAATACAATTAAACTTTTAAAAAAATATAAATTTAAGAAAAGCTTTACAGTCATTCATGGAGATTCAACTTTTAAAAAATTTAAAAATAATTCATTTGAATTACCAAGATATGATTGCAATTTATTTTAATTACCAGGTAGAAAATCCACCATCAATTAATATATCTTGTCCATTGATATAATTAGAATCTTCTGAAATTAAGAATTTTAAAAGACCATAAATTTCAGATTTTGTTGCCATTCTGCCAATGGGCAATAGTTTAGTATATTCTTTTAAAAAAAATTTATTTTGATTATTAAAAACTCCACTAGGTGAGAGCATATTACATGTAAGTTTATCTTTTGCATATTTAGCTGCAATCCATTTAGTTAGACCAATTAATCCAGATTTACTTGCTGTATAAGCCAAAGATGTAAAAAAATTTTGGTTTTTATAAATTTCATGGTGTGGACTTAATGATCCATAAATACTTCCAGTATTAATAATTTTTTGGTTAATTTTTTTCTCATTGTGATATTTTAAAAAGTATTTGCATGCTAAAAAAGTGCCTTTTAAATTAATATTATTAGTCTTGTCCCAAATTTTTGAGTCAAAATCTTCTTTGTTATAGTGCTTTTTTTTAAACGTTTGAATACCATCATTTGTCAAACCAGCATTGTTTATTAAAATATCAAATTTTCCATATAGTTCAGATATTTTTTTAAAAAAATTTTGCACCTCTTCTTCATTCTCAATATTTAATTTTTGTTTTATTAACTTTCCTTTTTTTGAGTCTTTTTTTATTTTGATATCAGCGATAACTAATTTTTTATTAAATTTAATTAGATTTTTTGTATAAAATTTACCAAGAGTTCCTTCTGATCCAATTAATATTATCTTTTTCATATTATTTAATATTCTTAAGTATTAATTCTACAAGTTTAAAGTCAAAAATACTATCTATGTCAAAACTTTTCAATAAAGGCACATGGTAACCAAGAGTTTTGCCATCTAAGATATTTGAACATTTCAGGATATAATTTGTATTAAAATAATATAAACCAGCAACGTGCTCAAATGTTTGAGGTGCTTTTTGTCTTGCTGTTATGTGGACATTTTTACTTTTTTTACTTAATTTAAAACCATTTTTTCTTCTTTCAATTAAATTAAAATAGGGATTTTTTTTAGCTGGTGTATAACAAAAAAGACCATCATATTTTTCATGTTCTTTAAAAAATGATTTTGAAAATGATAATATGTCTTTCTTATCTATTAGAGGATTAGTTACCTCTATATCAAGCATGTGTTTAAAACTTTTTTTAAAGTAAGCTTCAGATTTATTTATTGCATCTTTCCAAACTGATATTTTAGGCACACTTGGTTTGCATAGCTTTTTAGATCTATAAAAAAAAACATTTACTCCATATTTTTTTGCGATTCTGGCAATTTTTTTACTATCAGTTGAAATACAAATATATTTATAATTATTTTTCTTAGCTTTATTAATTGCATAATAAATTAATGGATGATTATTAATTAACTTAATATTTTTGTTTCTAAGTCCTTGACTTTTAGACTTAGCGCAAATTATACAAATAGTATCTTCTTTGAAAGTTCTAAAATTTTTCATGCATTTTATTACAAATTTTTAAATCATAAACTGCTTCATCAAAGAATTTAATACTAAATTTTTTTCTGTTAATAATATCAATAAAACTTTCAATATTTTTTTTGATTAAATTCTTTTGTAAATCTTGAAGTTTATTTTTTATAATATTGGTTTTTTTGCCATCAATAATGCATATTCTATTTTTAATAAAATCTAATTTAATTATACTTTTATTCATAAAAATTTTTATATATCTTACTTTATTATTTGAAACCATGTCTTGAACCAGTGTTCCTGAAATTTTCTTATTTGTTTCAAATAGTGATATAGCTTGATCTTCACATTTATTATAATTATTTAATATATTTTTTGTAATTGTTTTTATTTTTATAATTTTTCCAAAAATGTTATTGATTAGGTTTATCTCATGTACGAGTTCAAAAATTGCACCCCCGCCTTTTTTTGAATCTACAAAATAACTATCTTTTCTAATTTTTTTTTTTCTCCAATATTTTAAATTCTGTCCAACTCTGACTTCAATATAATTAATTTTTTTACCTTTTATTTTTTTAATCATTTTATTAATCAAATTATGTTGTATAAGTTGATAATTAACATAAAAAAAAATTTTCTTACTTATAATTTTCTTTCTTAAATTTTTAATATCTTGCAACGTATTTGAAATTGGTTTTTCACAGAAAATGTTAATTTTCTCCTTTATTAGAAATTTTATATGATCAATATGTTTGTGAGTTGATGAAGCAACAATTGCAAAAAAAATTTGTTTTTTTAATTCTGAAATGGAAGAAATAAATTTAATTTTTTTTATTATACCTCCATCAAATCTCTTTTTTTCATTTTGATTTTTGATAATTACGAAAACATTAATTTTTAAATTAACTAAATTTTTAATATGTTGATTGGCAATAGACCCTGAGCCAATAATCAAAACATTTTTTATATTTTGATCTATTTTTAAAAGCATTTATTTAATCTTTTTCTGCATACAAATTTTGCACTAATAGTATTGCGGCGATAACAGGCTTTAATAATTTTTTTTTATTAAATGGTTGATTAAATATCTTATATTTTTGTTTTGTTTTAAATCCTTTTTTAAATAATTCCATTCCCAAATTTTCTCTTGGGAAACCACCTGGAAAATGCTCAAGTAAATCCTGAACATATATTCCTTTTTTTACAATTTTATTAATATTGGTCATGAAGTTATTAAACGAAGTTTGATTTAGCATATCTAAGAAACCAGTGCATAGACAATAATCAAATGAATTACTTTTATATAATTTTACATTTTTTTTTGTCAGATCGGCGTTAATAAATTTTACTTTAATGTATTTTGATTGTGACTTAACAAATCTTCTTGCATTTTCTAGTCTTGAGTTACTAATATCACATCCAACTATATTAATATCTTTAGGTTTAATCTTATTCTTTTTCCAAGTTCGTAATACGTAATCTATTAAATTCTGAATAGTGTCTCCATCCCCACAACCCACATCTATAATGTTACCACCATTTCTTGCCATAATATCCCAACCTAATGGCATAATGTAATATGGTTTACGTTCTCTTAGATAATTCCATGAAATTTTATCTATAGTTTTATCAGTTTTTTTATAGTGTTTGAAAATTTTTTTATTAGAAAGCATATTTTTTCTCGTATTTGAATTTTTCTTAAACTCTCTAAAATTTTCTTTATTTTCCCACCTCAATTCTGTTTTTAATTCACTAAAATCTTCAATTGCTCTAAAAGGATTACTTTTCAGTTTCCATACTAAAATTTCATTTAATTGCTTCTGTGTATATTTAATCATTGAATTTTTTAACTATATTTAAATATAAGTAATTTTCTATAACTTTTTTAATCTAAATTTGATTTATATTTTTATGGTAATTTTTAAAATTTAGTTTAAATCATTTTATGATTTAATATAATTTAATGCACTTTAACTCTAGGTTTCATAAAGAAATAAAAAATACCTCAAAAATCATTGATCTTGATAAGATATTTAATCTTGATAAAAAAAAAGAAGTCATTCTACCTCTTGGAAGTTGTTTTCTTGATGAATTTGCTTTTCATCTTAAAAGCCACAAATTTAATATTTGTTCTAATAAAAAATTCCATAAAATTATAAATCTTGGAAGAAACAGCAGGGAAAAAGGTTATCAGTTTTATTTTGGTAATTTTTTTAATCCTTTAAATCTTCTGAATAACCTTGAAAGAATTATTTTAAAAAAATGGAATTTTAAAAAAACAGATTATGTTTACAGTAAAGAGTACAACCATTATTTAAATCTTTATGTAAAATCAAGGTTTAAAACTCAAAAATTAGAAGATCTTCAAAAACATATAGCCAAAATGGATAAGCTCTTGATTGATGAAATTAAAAAATCAACTATGATTATTTTATGTTTTGATGGAACGGAGGCATGGATAGATAAGAAAACTAAGAGGGCTTGGCACACTTTTTATGGAAACTATTTTAACCAAAAATGTTATGAAGACAAAGCAGAACTTAAAGTTCTAAAATACAATGATGTACTCATAATTGTTAATAAGATCATTAAAATATTAAATAAATTAGGAAATAAAAAAAAATTTATACTTGTGAATTCACCACATCAGTTAATTACAACTTATAGAAATCAAGACAATCAAATTGCAGATAATTATGCAAAAAGTACATACATGAGTGTATATACTGATATACAAAATAAAAATATTTCTTATTTTCCTATTCACGAAATATTAAAAAACTTTGATGATGAAAAAATATATGAAAAAAACTATTTATATATCAACTCAAAAACAAAAAAAAAAATAATAATTCCGTATTTTGAAAAACTTTATTTTAAAAAATTAAATATTTCTTGATAAGACATTAATTTCACGCTGGTATCTGGATTAATTCTTATTTTAAACTTACTTTCAATCGCTAAAATTAATTTTATATGGTTAATAGAATCCCATGTCTTTAAATTATTAAAGTTAATTTTTTTTTTATCTTTTTTTTTAGGTACTTTTAAAATCAAATAAAATAAGTCATCAAGGTTGTTTTGAACTTTTTTCATCTAGTTTTTATAGCTTATATTTATTAAGTTATTTTTTTTAAATTTATATTTTTTCAAGTCTACAATATAATTAACTTTATCTTTTTTAATAAAATTATTTTCTAAATAAAAGTTCTTACATTGAGAATTTTTTTCAGTTCTAATATACGATCCTTGAACATAGCGAATTTTTTTCTTTTTTAAATTCTGAAGTAATTCACTCAATATCACATGCTCTACTTTTCTGCCTAAAATTCTACATGACAATAAAAAACTATCTATTTGGTAAATATTATCTGAATCTTTTTTTTTATTTACCATCACTAACCCTGTTATACCATGATCACCAAACTTATCCTTTAATTTAATTACCATTGTTGACTGAATCTTATTTTTTAAAAAATTATTCAATTCATTTGCGTTATATCTTTTGGTTTTCAAGTTAAATTGATTAGTCTTATTTATCATTTGAACACATCTATCAAAATTTGATTTATTAACCTTGGTTATTTCTATTTCCATCTTTAATTGTTTTAAAAAATCCTCTACATTATCATTTTTAGATTTGAGCTTGTTTGCCTTTTCTAAGATTTTGTACTGATATAATTTTTTTTTATCTTCTTTAGTTTGAAAATTCTGATTAAAAAAACCACTTAATTCTAATGCATTTATGTATTTACTGGGTTCTTTTGGTGTTTCAATTACATTTATTTGAGGATTAAATCTTCTCATTTGCTCTCTTTCAAATTTTGAATCATCAAAAAAAACTAAAGCGTCCTTTCCAATATTTAATTCTTTTGCTATCAAATCTATATTTATATGTTTTGGCTCCCAATTAACTTTAATATTTGAAAAATCTTTTTTTTTTAAAACCATGTCAGAATGTTTTTGAAAACATTCGTTTACATCTTTTAGATTATTTTTGGAGGCAAGAGCAAGAATTACACCTCTTTTAGTCAGTGTTTTTATATATTTTTGAAAAGTTTTAAACTTTTCACCTTCAAAACTTTTCCCCAATTTAATGCCATCTATTCCATCTTCCCCTAAGACACCTCCCCAAATAGTATTATCTAAATCTAATACAAGACATTTTTTTGGTATTTCATTAATTGACATTATTAATTGTGATAACTCAAAACTTATTTCTCTATGCGATATATCTGTAAATGGAATCTTTGATAAGAAGTAGTTTTCTTCATCATAAAAATTCATGTTACCTACAATGTTACTTACTTTATTAACATCAAATACATGGAAATTTTTATATTTTTTAGAAATTTTAAATAAGAAATTATTATGTGTATTAATTTTTTTTTCAATTTTATTAGTAAAATTTTTAACATTAAAAAAAACAGTATTAAGTAAAGTTGTATTCCAAAAAATTATTTGTAGGTTTTTTTTTGTATTGTTTATTTTTAAAACTTTATCAACAAGACTCCTTAAATTCTTCAAATAGGAGTCAACTTTATTTTCATTATATGATAATTTTGTGTTTAAATCTGCACCAATTATTATCAAATCTGATTTTTGAATTATAGAGTTATCATTTCCAGAAAATATTTCTTGTTCTAATTGATCATATTGACCATCACAAAATTCTGTGTTTAAATTTTTATTTTTGAGAAAGAATTCTAAAAAATTATTAAGCTTCATTGGATTAAAGGTATATATTCCGTAGATCTTTAATTTTTTAGCTTTTTTAAGTTTTTTCAGACTTATGTTTTCTAGAACTTCATGATATGGGATTTTTCTATAATCTTGCATTTTATTTTTTACAATATACATCTTTTTACTAAAATAAAATCTTTGTAACTTTTTTATTCTTATTAATATATTCAATTAAATTTGGTGGTCTTGGATTGCTCACCGACACACTCTGTCTAGATAAAATAGCAGGAAATCTATAGATATGATGATCAATTTTAAATTTATGACAAATTTCTTTTATTTTTTTTTCAGCTGTCAATTTTATTTTTGAATAAACTGAATTTTTATTTATTTCTATATTTGTAGTAGATGGGTAAAAAAATTTTATTTTTTTATTTCTATTTTTTTTTAAAATTTCTAAAGGTTTTTCAATAAAAATTTTATTGTAGTCGTCGATTACTTCTTTACTTAATCTGTTATCAAAATAAATTTTGCTAGTTGGAAAATAATAAATTTTTAACGGTGAGTATTTTTTAATTAACTCATCTAGAACTTTTTTTTCTTTTAATACGTCTAGTTTTTTTACAACTATTTTCTTCGATTTTGTTTTTATAATATTTTTGTTATATGTCGCAATCTTAATTATTTTTTTATTAATTTTTAAAATATCAAAAAAATATTTTCCAATACCTTGGCTTGCTCCAATAATTAAAACATTATAATTAATATTTTCTATGATCTTTCTAAGATATTTTGGAATTATTGTGTTAGCTTTTTTAATATCTGGTCTAATTAAAGATTCAAAATTAACATTATAAGAGTTAAATTTTAAATAGTTATTAATTATTGGGTATCCTTTCTTTAAAATTTTTGAGTCAACACTTATAATATTTTTGTTTTTTCTTTTATGTCCCTTATTATAAAAAATTTTTATATTTGATATTAATGATTTATCTCCAGGATTAATAGTTCCAACATACATACTTAATGTATTAAGAATGGTTTTAATTTCATTTTTGTTATTTTTAATTTTTTTAAGAAAATTATTTTTTGATTTTATTTTTTCAAAATTGTGAGTTGTATCATTGGATAAATCCAATATAATTTGAGCTTTTTCTCTCTTATCTTGTATTAAGTAATATTTTATATTCTTTTTATTTATTTTTTTTTGAATAGAAATATTACGATCATAGAAAAAGGGATATTTAAAAATTATATCCATATAAAAGTTATTCTTGTTATTAAATTTTATCTTTTTTAAAAAATTTAAAATTACTAGTGTTCCATGACAGATATTAGTTCCAAATATAGAGTTATATCCATAACTCGAGTTAATATGTATCTTATTGCTGTCACCACTAAGTAGTGAATATTTTATTCCGTTCTTTTTTCTTATTAAAAAAAAATTATTTTTTTCCATACTTGCTATAAATTAAGTATTTGTTATCTAATTGTACTTGTAAACACTCTTATAATTGATAAATAAATAAAACTGAAGATGATTAAATTTAAAATTGGAAATCGTGTAATTGGTGAAAATCATGAGCCTCTAGTCATAGTTGAGATTGGTATAAATCATAATGGCAACTTAGACTCCGCAATATCTATAGTGGATTCTGCGATTAAAGCTGGGGCAGAAATTATTAAACATCAAACACATGTTGTTGATGATGAGATGGCTGATGCTGCAAAAAAAGTTATTCCTGGCAACTCAAATAAATCAATTTATCAAATTGTTAATGAAATGGCTTTATCTGAAAAAGATGAAAAAAAGCTTATGAATTATGTCATTAGTAAAAAGAGGATATTTTTTAGTTCACCTTTTTCTAGAAAGGCTGTTGACCGTTTAGAAAAATTTGGTGTACCGCTATATAAAATTGGCTCTGGTGAGTGTAATAATTACCCCTTCGTTGAATATATTTGTAAAAAAAGAAAACCCATCATTCTAAGTACTGGGATGAATACTTTAAAAACAATTGAACCAGCAGTAAGGATTATAAGAAAATATAAATTACCATATGCTCTTCTTCATTGTACAAATGTTTACCCTACGCCTCATAAACTTGTACGTTTAAATGCTATGCTTGAATTAAAAAAAAGATTTAAAGATGCCGTCATAGGGTTATCAGACCACAGTGAAACTATTTATACATCTCTAGGTGCAGTTTCAATGGGTGCGTCTATCGTTGAAAAACACTTTATTACCTCTAAGAAAACTAAAGGTCCAGATGTGCCATCATCTATGGATTATAATGAACTCAAGGAACTAATAAAAGGATCTAAAATAATTTATGAGTCTAAAGAGGGTAAAAAAACTCCTCTAAAAGAAGAAGCAAAAACGATAGCATTTGCTTTTGCTTCTGTTGCTGCTGTAAAAGATATTAAAAAAAATAGTAAATTTAATTCAGATAATATATTTCCTATTAGGCCGAGTAGTGGCTTTTATAAAGTAAAAGATTATAATAAACTGCTTGGTCTCAAAGCGAAGCGAGATATCAAAAAAGGATCCCAGTTAAAGCCTGCTGATGTCAAAAAAAATTAAAGTTGCTATAATTACAGAGAGAAGAGCCGATTATAGCAGATTTAAACCTATATTAAATTTTTTAAAAAAAGATAAAAAATTTGAATACCAACTTATTGTTACTGGACTCCATTTGCTTAAAGATCATGGTAGTACAATTAATGAAATAAAAAAAGATGGCTTTAAAATATCAAAAAAGATAAATATGTTCGATAAAGGCTACAAGGGTGATGGAGCCTCTATGGTTTTTGCTATGGGTAATGTAATGCAAGCTTTATCCAAAATTCTAAAAGGTATAAAACCAGATATAATTTTATCTGGTTTTGATATTGGAGCCAATTTTTCGATTGTTGTTGCTGGAGCACACTTGAATATTCCAGTAGCTCATATCCAAGGTGGTGAACTAAGTGGTTCAATAGATGAGTCTCTTAGACATGCTATGAGTAAATTTTCAAATTTTCATTTTGTTGCAAACCTAGATGCAAAAAAAAGACTTATAAAAATGGGAGAGATAAGTAAG
>Ga0308004_10001391_pt1 | contig 10695 bp, 11 predicted proteins | sample Neamet38_FD_203156 | JGI IMG/M metagenome (GOLD analysis project Ga0308004, IMG submission 203156) | Marine microbial communities from water near the shore, Antarctic Ocean - #38 | ecosystem: Environmental > Aquatic > Marine > Unclassified | place: Southern Ocean | collected 2014-06-06 | reverse complement strand
TGGTTAATACAAATACCTATTTATACAATGGCAATGTCTTTAAGAGCTCATAAGAAGGAGCCATACACTTTATTGTCAGTAATAGGTTCAATTATTGTGGTTATTTTAACATTATTTTCGGTTAATTATTTACCAGAGCAATTTATTTTTAGTGGTTTACTAATCTCAATAGTTTTTACATTTCCATTTGCACTTTTAATATATAAGAAAAAGAAGTCCGAATGGTGTAATTAATTATTTATCATTTTTTTAAAAATAATACTCAAACAAACAAACAAGTTAATGATAATTAAATATTTCAGGAATGCTTGATAGAATTTTTTCTTTAGAAAAATTTTTTTTCGTGACATCATTAATGGTTATTTTAATGATATCACATTTTTCGTTTTCCTCAAAAATCTTAGTTTTTTATTCTGTAATTTTGTCTTTAAGATTAATTTTTATATTTAAAAAATCACCACCAGTAATAATTCTATTAATATTTATAAGTTTATATATTAGTCCATTTTTTAGTCATTTTTTTCAAGGGTATGAAGTTTCAGTATGGAAATCCTTTAATAATTCCTATTATTTGAACCAAGTACTTTCAATATTTTCAATTTTTATTTGTTCAATATTTGTTTTTACAAAAAAATGCACACATTATACCCCAATTATAAAGAGATTAAATATTACTCCTTCAAATTCTATTTTTTACGCTTCTATAATCATCGGTTTTTTTCTAGCTCATTTTGGATTGAAAGGTGAAAGTCTTTTAAGTGGGTTAAATTATGCTCTAATTGATAAACAAAGATCACCGCTTTTTGAATACACTTTAATTTTTTTTTTAACTGCTTTTATTCACTCTAAAAGAAACAAAACACAATATTTATTTTTATTTGCACTTAGTCTTTTCGTAATTTTAAAAGATTTTCTTTACGGAGGAAGAGTAACAAGTTTAATGTTAATTCTACTTATTTATTTAATAAATTACGAATATCGAATAAAAACTAAATATTTATTTGTCTTTATGATTTTAGCCCTATTTCTATTAAGTTTAATTTCGTTTATTCGAAGTGCTCCTTTAATTTTTTTAGAAGGTAAATATGATTTTAATTTATTTTATGAATACTATTTTTCTGTAAATCAAAATACTACATTAAATTCTAATGAAGGAGATGTGGCACATTCTTCTGCAAGAATTCTAGGTATGATAGAAACCAACATCATAACAACTATGGATAGATTTAAATCTTTTCTTTATTTTGCTATATCAGTTTTTACACCTGGAATAAGTATTAGTGAACTATCAAATCTTGCTGCATATAAAAAAGATATGTATCAGGGAGGCGGGGGGCTTTTATTTCCAATTTCATTTTATACCTGGATGTCTTATCCTGGAGTTATATTATCTGGTTTTTTTGTTTCTAGAATGATTAAGTCCTTTATTGAAACAAAAAGAAATGCATTAATCGTTTACTTGCTACTTTTCTTTTCAACATTTCCAAGATGGTTTTCCTACTCTCCAATAATAGTATTTAAATTATGTTTTTATGGCTTGTTAGTATATGTGTTTTTTAATAGTTTAAAAAAAATGAAAAAAGTTGAACATTGTAATTAATACTTCAAATTTAAATTCGGGTGGTGCCTTACAGGTTGCTTACTCGGTAATACATGAATTCACTATTATTGGTTCAAAGCATAATTTTTTAATATTAACTTCTCCACAAGTTTATGATCAAATATCTAGTATTAAATTTAAAAATAATTTTGAATTAAAATTAATAAATCAATCACCTGCTAGTATCAAAACTAGAAGTAAAATAGTTAATAAGCTTGACAAGCATGTAGAAGAATTTAAAGGGAATACTGTTTTAACAATTTTTGGTCCTTCTTATTGGATACCTAAAGTTTACCATGTTTCTGGTTTTGCAGATGGTTGGTGTTATAACCCTAAATCCATCGCTTACAGTCAACTAGATTTTATTAAAAAAATTAAACGAAAGTTACTGTCCAAGTACAAATTATTTCATTTAAAAAGGTCTAGTAATTATATATTCGTAGAGACTGAGGATGCTAAATCTAAGTTGACCTCTATTTTAAATAATTCAAACATACCAATTTCAGTAATTTCTAATACTTACTCACATATTTATGACGAAGTTAAAGAACTTAAAATCTTAACTTCACATAAAGTTGAATCAAACGGAAACTCAAATTTTTTACTTTTAAGTACTAATAATCCAAATAAAAACATTAAAATTTTAAATAAGATTTTACCAATCTTAAAAGAAAAAATACCATTGATTAATTTTTTCGTTACAATTTCTAATGAGGATTATAAAAATATTATAACTATAGATAACATGGAATATGTTACTAACTTAAAGTCGCTAAGTGTAACAGAATGTATTGAAGCTTATAAAAATGTAGATTTTTTGTTTTTGCCGACATTATTAGAGACATTTACAGCTACATATCCAGAAGCTATGATAATGAAAAAACCGATTTTGACATCAGATTTATCTTTTGCAAGAGATATTTGTGGAGACGCTGCAATTTATTTTGATCCTTTAAATCCAGAAGATATATGTATTAAGATTATCGACCTAGTTCATAATAAATCAAAAATAGATGAATTGATTAGGTTAGGAGAAATAAGAGTTAAGAATTTTCCTAGTGCAAATGATAGAGCTAAAGAAATTTTAAAATTATGTATTATAAATAAATAAAATATGAAAATAAAAAATAAAGTACTCTTAATTACTGGAGGTACTGGTTCTTTTGGGAATGCTGTTTTAGATAGGTTTTTAAATACGGATCACTTTAAAGAGATCAGAATATTTTCCCGTGATGAAAAAAAGCAGGACGATATGAGAAATTTTTATAATAACCAAAAAATTAAATTCCACATAGGAGATGTAAGGGACTACTCAAGCATAGATAGAGCTATGAGGGATGTTGATTATGTTTTTCATGCGGCAGCATTAAAACAAGTGCCCTCTTGTGAGTTCTTTCCTTTGGAAGCGACAAAAACAAATGTATTCGGTACTCAAAATGTAATAGATGCCGCCTCAGCAAATAAAGTTAAAAAAGTTATCTGTTTGAGCACAGATAAAGCAGCATACCCAATTAATGCAATGGGTATTTCAAAGGCATTAATGGAAAAGGTTGCTATAGCAGCTTCACGTAATTTAACAAATACTACCCTCTGTTTAACCAGGTATGGGAATGTAATGGCTTCAAGAGGTTCGGTAATTCCATTATTTATAAATCAAATCAAAAAAGGAGAGAACATTACCATAACTGACCCTAATATGACACGATTTTTAATGTCCTTGGAAGAGGCAGTTGAATTGGTGTTATTTGCCTTTGAGCATGGCAATCAAGGGGACTTGTTTGTTAACAAAGCACCTGCTGGTACGATTGGAGATTTAGCTGAAGCTTTAAAAGAAATATTCAAGGCTAAAAATGCTATTAAAATTATTGGTACTCGTCATGGAGAAAAATTATATGAGACACTTTGTACAAGAGAAGAAATGACGAAAGCTGAGGATATGGGAGATTTTTACAGGATTCCAGCAGATAATAGAGACTTGAATTATGCAAGATATTTTTCGGAAGGAGAGGAAGATGTTTCTAAGGTCGAAGATTATCATTCTCATAATACAGAACAATTTGATGTGATAGGAATGAAATCATTACTTAATAAATTGCCCTTAGTTAAAGAGGAATTAGAAAATTTAAAAAAGTAAAATGCTTCCATCAATTATTTTGGGAGGGTCTCATTTAGATAATAGAGGCTTATTGAGTTACAATAATTCATTTGATGCGGGTGTTATAAAAAGAATTTATGTAATTGAAAATAAGTTAAATTTTATTAGAAGGTGGCAAGGTCATAAAATAGAACAACGCTGGTTTTCTGCAATAAAAGGTGAATTTGAAATACAATTAATTAAAATTGATAATTGGGACAGACCTAATAAAGAATTAGAAAAAGTGACCATTAACCTGTCAGATGAAAATTTAGATATTTTACATATTCCAGCGGGATATCTAACAAGCGTTAAAGCATTAATAGAAGGTGCTAGATTATTAGTAATGGCAGATTATAAATTAGGAGATATAAAAGACGATTATAAGTTTTTAGCAGATTACTTTGCTGAATAAAAAAAAACAGAATGAAAAAACTAAAAGTAGCTACAATTTTAGGAACACGTCCTGAGATTATTAGATTAGCAGAATGTATTAAATTATGTGATCAATATTTTGAACATATATTAATTCATACCGGTCAAAATTATGATTATGAACTAAATGAAATTTTTTTCGAAGACTTAAACTTAAGAAAGCCAGATTTCTTTTTAAATGTGGCAGGAAGTCACTTAGGAGAAACTATTGGCAACGTGATTTCAAAATCATATGAAATACTTTCGAAAGAGCTTCCTGATGCTCTTTTAATCTTAGGAGATACAAATAGTGTTTTAAGTACAATAGCGGCAAAGAGATTGAAAATTCCTATTTTTCATATGGAAGCTGGTAATAGGTGTTTTGATCAAAATGTACCAGAAGAAATTAATAGAAAGATTTCAGATCATATTTCAGATATTAATCTTACTTATACAGAGCATAGTCGCAGATATTTATTAAGTGAAGGTTTTAGAAAAGATCACGTTTTTGTTACTGGCTCTCCTCTAAGAGAGGTTTTAAATAAATACGCAGATCAAATTAATATTAGTGATGTTGTTACTAGGCTTAATCTAAAAGAGAATAACTATTTTGTTGTTAGTGCGCATAGAGAGGAGAATATTGATCTAAACGATAATTTTGAAGTTTTAGCAGCATCTTTAAATGCGGTAGCAGAAAAATATCAAATGCCAATTATTTTTTCTACACATCCAAGAACAAAAAACAGGATAGAAAAAAATAAAATTAAGTTTCATCCATTAATAACGAATATACCTCCATTAGGTTTTTTCGATTACGTGAAATTACAAAAAAATGCTTTTGTTGTACTTTCAGATAGTGGAACAATTAGTGAGGAGTCAGGTATGATGGGTTTTCCCGCTGTTAGTATTAGAACAAGTACTGAAAGACCAGAGGCTATAGATGCTGGGACAATTGTTTTAGGAGGTATTAGTACTGATCAAATATTGAATTCTATTGAAATTACGAAAGGTTTATCTGTTAATGAACATACAGATTTACCATGGGAATACAATGTGAAAAATACTTCGGAACGAGTTGTAAAAGTAATTCAGAGTTATACTTCGATAGTTGATAAAGTAATTTGGAATAAATGAAAAAAATATTAGTAGTAGGTTGTAAAGGAATGGCTGGTCATGTAGTAAAAAGTTATTTGGAAAGTACTCGAAATTACGATGTTTGGGGTTTAGCTAGAGAAGTACTGCCGCAAAAAAAAATAATAAATCTAGATGTATCTAATACAAAAAAATTAGAAGATGTTTTAAATAAAGGAGATTTTGATGTGGTAATAAATTGTATTGGCTTGTTAAATAAAACGGCTGAAGATAATCCAGAACTGGCTGTCTGGTTCAATAGTTATTTTCCTCAGTTATTAGCTTCTTTGGGTAGTGTTTATAATTTTAAATTAATTCACATTAGTACAGATTGTGTTTTTTCTGGAAAAGAAGGCGGGTACAATGAAAATTCCTTTAAAAATGGAGTTGGCGTTTATGCACAATCTAAAGCGCTGGGAGAGGTCATAAATGATAAGGATTTAACCTTTAGAACTTCAATTATTGGCCCTGAGCTTAAAAATAATGGAATTGGCTTATTTCATTGGTTTATGAACCAAAAGGAGATGATTTCGGGTTATAAAGAAGCGTATTGGACAGGGGTAACAACAATTGAATTGGCAAAAGCGATAAAAAGAGCAATTGATCAAGATTTAAAGGGACTATTTCATTTGGTTAACAATGATAAAATATCTAAATATGACTTAATCAAAGAATTTAATTCAATATTCAAAAATAATGAAATTAAGATTAATACTAATTGTGAGTATAGAATTGATAAAAGCTTAATTAATAATAGAAAGGACTTTGATTATACTGTTCCAACATATAAAAAAATGTTAATTGAAATGAAAGAGTGGTTGGATAATTATTCACTTATTTATAATTATTATAAGTCGTAATTTAATATTATGAAAAAAAAAGTATGGATTATTTCAGAATTATTTTATCCAGAAACAATTTCTACAGGGTATATAATGACTGAAATCGCAAAACATTTATCAAATTGTTTTGAAGTAAATGTGATTTGTGGACCAGAGTTTTATGAAGAGAAAAAGGATGTTAAAAAACATCCAATATTACAAGACATAAAAATACATCGTATTAATAATAAAGGATATAATAAAAATAATTTCTTTTCAAGGTTACTAGGTCATTTAAAAGTCACATTTCAAATGTTTTTTTTAATGAGAAATATTATTCCCAAGGGTAGTACTATACTCTTGGTAACAAACCCAGTCTTACTAGTCCCTTTGACTGCAGTAATTAAGAAAACTAAAGAGTGGAATATTAAGTTGTTTATTCACGATGTTTATCCAGATAATCTTTTGATTTCTAGAATAATTAAGTCTAAAAAATCATTGTCCTACAAAATTTTAAATTCAATATTCAATTCGGCTTATAAAAAAATGAATAATATTGTAGTTTGTGGAAGAGACATGAAAGAGATATATGCATATAAAGTTAAAAATTCAAACAAAATATCTATAATAGAAAATTGGGCGGATGTAGATAATATAGAGTTTAGTTATCAAAAATCAACAAAATTAAATTTTTTATTTGCAGGTAATTTAGGTAGACTTCAAGGTTTAGACTCTTTACTAGAAGCAATTAAACCTATTAATAACGTAAATTTCACTTTTATAGGCAGTGGAGTTATGAAAGAATACATCGTCAATTTTATAGAAAATAATAAATCAAAAAATATAAAACTTTTGGATTGGCTGCCAAGAGAGGAACAAAACGAGTTTTTAACATCTGCGAATGTAGGATTAATTTCTTTAAAAAAAGGAATGTATGGCTTAGGCGTGCCATCTAAACTTTATAACTTATTAGCCTCAGGTAAACCAATTTTCTACATAGGTGACATAAACTCAGAAATTGATTTAGTAATAAAAGAAAATGAAATAGGTTGGTTCGCGGAAGCGGGCAATGTAGAGATGATTAGGAATACAATTTTAGAAATTATAGGTACTGATTTTGTTCAAATGAAAGAACTATCTAATAACTGTAGAAAAATTGCTGAAAATAAGTATTCTAAACAGTTGATACTTGATAAAATCAATAAACTATTTAACTAATAAGCCTTCTTTTAACAAGTGCTTTTGTATTTTTTAGTCATAAACTTATGTCTGTTGCTTTTTTTAATAGCTTACAATTTTTGAAAATTTATAACTAAGAATTATATGATATCTAGTCTTTACTAGATTGTATATTTAAAATACGAGAATTTTTATATAAAAAAACATCCATTAATGAAAATCATTTTAGTTACCCCAAACGAACCTTTTTATCTAGCTGAAAATTTAAAGTATTTTATTGAAATATTAAATAAAAAACATAATATAGTTGCTTGTGTTCTTCAGTCACCTACGCCTTTTGGAAAAAGAAAATCGTCTTTTCAAAAAGTTAAGGAAACATACAAAATTTTTGGTTTTAAATTTGTTTTTTACTATTCATTTCAGCTTGTTATTAATAAATTATTTACACCAAGTGTAAAGAGAATATTACAGAGGAATGATGTTGAAATCATTAACCTTATAGAGTCTGTTAATTCAAAAAAATCAATTTCAATTATAAAAAATACTGGTGCGGAATTAGTAGTTAGTATATTGGGAAATCAGATATTTAAATCACCTCTTTTAAATGCTACATCTCTAGGCTGTATTAATCTACATACTTCATTGCTTCCAATATACCGCGGGATGATGCCTACATTTTGGGTCATGAAAAACAATGAAAAAACAACTGGTGTTTCTGTATTTCACATGGATGAAGGAATTGATTCTGGACCTATTATATGTCAAAAAGAAGTTATTATAAATTCTAATGATACTCAAAAAAAATTAATCAAAAGAACTAAGAAGATAGGAATGGAGCTCATCTCAAAAGCCATAGACCTTATTGAAGATGGACAATTAGAGTATATTATAAATGAACAAAATAAGAGTTCATATTATGGATTTCCAAATAGACAAGATGTTAAACATTTTAAAAAACAAGGCAAAAAATTTTTCTAAGATGAAAAGAAAGAAATTCTATTTAACTATAGATTTAGAGGAATGGTATCATTTATTGTATTTTAAAAAATATACAAATTTTAAAGGTGACGATTTCTTTATTCATAAACTTAATGGGTTTTTAGATTACTTAATAGAGCGCAAAATTAAAGCTACATTTTTTGTTTTAGCTGAGTTGGCTAAACAACATCCTTTAGTAATTAGGAGAATACATAATGATGGTCACGAAATTAGTTGTCACGGCCTTAACCATGAATTAGTTTCTGATAAAAGTGAAAAACAATTTATTGATGAATTAATCAAAGCTAAAGCTATCATCGAAGATATAATTGGTGAAAGCATATATGGTTATCGTGCACCATGTTTTAGTTTAACAAATAATACGCTGTCAAAGTTAAGTTCAATCGGTTTTCGGTATGATTCAAGTTTTATAAAATTTTCAAATCATAAATTATATAATGAATTAAATATGTCAATGTTTAAAAGGCATAATTCTATTTTGTTAGAATCAAATATTGGAGAATTTTTTGAATTTGAAATTCCAACTACTAAAATATTTAATATCAATATCCCAATATCAGGAGGTGGGTATCTAAGAATTATTCCCTTTTTAATATTTAAATTTTTTTATACTCAAGAATTGAAAAAGAGAAATAATTACATGTTGTTTCTGCATCCATTTGAACTTTATGATGGTAGATTTGATTTACCTATAAATGCCAGTTTTAAAGATAAATTAAGATTTAATTATGGTAGAAAATCAAATTTAAATAAACTTTCTAAATTATTATTGATAGCCGAAAAACTAAACTATGAATTTATATTAATGAACCCTAAATAGACTTATGAAAACGGTATTAATAATAGGGAGTACGGGAAAAATAGGTAATTATTTTCAAAAAAATCTGCAATCAGAATATAAAATTTATACAATTTCAAGATTAAAAACAAGTGAATCAAACTTTTATTATGACTTTGACAGTCAAGTAGGTGATTTATCTGTATTAAAATCGATAAATTTTGATTGTGCTATACATAGTATTGGATTATTACCCTCATCTAAGTTCTCAGAAAATGCATTTTATAGAGTAAACGCGGATAGTTTAAACCTTATAAGACTTTATCTTAACGATAATTGTAAATTTATCATGTTAAGTACTATTTCGGTATATGGTGAATCAATAGTCGGAAGAACAATACTTGAGTCTGATAAGGTAAATCCTAAAAATTTATATGCAAAGTCAAAATTACAAGGTGAAATATACTGTAGGCAGCAATTCAGTAAACATTATATATTTCGAATACCTCCCGTGTTTTTGGATTTTCAAGAAAAAACTATTTATAAAAGAATAATTAAAACAAGTTTTATTGAGATGAAATTTGGGTCTGATTCTCAAAAACATTCATATTGTTCTCTTGTTACACTTTTGAAAATCACTAAATTTTGTATTGATTTGAATATTAATTACGGTATTTATCACATTGCAGATAGAAAAGCATACAGTAACGTTCTTTTAAAAAAGTTAATTAATAAAAAATCAGTTTTAAAAATTAATTTCCCCAAATATTTATTTTTAAGGTTATTAAATTTGTCAAATATTTTGAGGATAAATAATTTATATTCTAAATTAAATGAAATTTATTTCAAATTATTTTGTGATAATTTATATTCAACTAATAAAATATATTCTGAAATAAATGAGGAACATCTAGATAATTAGTTCCGTTAAAATATATATAATGTTAAGTAGAGTAGTCGCTTTTTTTATGCTATTATTTTTAACCCCTGTTTTTTTAATATTGGGTTTTCTTATAGTGTTAAATGATGGGTTTCCATTTTTTTTTACACAGAAAAGAATAAAAAATAAAAATAATTTTTTTAAGATATATAAGTTTAGAACTATGAAAAAGAGCACTCCTAATATAGCTACTCATTTACTCGTAAACCCAGAACAATATATTTTAAAAAGTGGAGTCTTTTTAAGGAAATTAAGTTTAGATGAGTTACCAAATTTGATAAATATACTAAAAGGTGATATGGTTTTTGTAGGACCAAGACCTGCCTTATATAATCAAAATGAATTAATGCGACTAAGATTTGATGCAGGTGTATCTCACTTGAGATTAGGCTTAACAGGATGGGCTCAAATTAATGGCAGAGATGAAATTTCATTAGAAAAAAAAGTAGCTTTGGAAAAAGAATATTTACAAAAAAAAAGTTTACTGTTTGACGCTAAAATAATTTTCAAAACCTTCACTTTAGCATTTTTAAAAAAAGAGGGTGTTAGTCATTGAGAGATGTATAATTCATAGTTATTTTGAACTATTTTCAAAACTCATTAATTTTTAAATTAAAAAATATTTTTTTGATAAATTGGTTGTGTAAATTTAAAGAGGACTTAAAAAAGACTAATGAAAGAGTTATCAAGAAAAGTATA
>Ga0308004_10001382_pt1 | contig 10731 bp, 9 predicted proteins | sample Neamet38_FD_203156 | JGI IMG/M metagenome (GOLD analysis project Ga0308004, IMG submission 203156) | Marine microbial communities from water near the shore, Antarctic Ocean - #38 | ecosystem: Environmental > Aquatic > Marine > Unclassified | place: Southern Ocean | collected 2014-06-06 | reverse complement strand
AATCTAATAATAATTGATTTAAACTTTTCATTTTATTTTCCAAATATTATTTTTCATTTCTAATTCAAATTTTTTTTCTCTCATATCATTTAAAAATATATTAGGTGTACCATTATAAATAATTTTATACTGGATACTCTCACTATTAAAATTCACAATATTAAAGTCAGACACTAAATCTATACTATTAAGCACTCGTTCCAACTCTATAATTTTTTTAGTTTTTTTTGAATTAATAGATATTGTTATAGTAAGTTTTATTGATGTATTAATTTCATTATTTTTTTTCCATTGATCTTCATAAAGTTGTTTTAAACTTTTAACAATATGAGAAAAGTTATCCTCATTTACAATGTCTATTTTAGGATAGTTCTTGTTTTGAATTTTTAAAATGTTGTTTAAATTAATTTTTGAAAGTGTTCTTATGTTGTTACTTTCTTTGTATATTATTAAAATTATACTATCTTTAATGTCATATTTATTAATTAAATGTGAAAAGTTATAAGTTTCAATGTCCTTGGATTTTTTTTGCAATTCTATCAAGTCTTCTATATCTTCACTTGGTAATAAATAATCTAATAAATCATAAGAATTTTTTTGTTCATTCCACTTATCGTAAAAAATATTATTATTAAAAAGATAAATATTATTATCTTTAGTTTCAACAAGTATAGGAAATAATAAGACCTTATTTCTTTTTGGTATTGATGGAAAAATATTTTTATTTTCTAAAAATTTAAGAATTTTTTTTTTATTAAAAGTTGTTTCTAAATTTGCAAAATACTCATTATTTATAAATTTTTCATCACTAATAGTAAAAGAATCGATCATACCTTTAAGTTCTTTTATTGAAACATTTTTAATCTTTTTTCTATCACCAGAGGTTGTAATCATTGAAATTAAATTAGAAAAGGAAGATTGAAACCCTTTGTCGATTACACTATTTTTTTCAAAATTTAGTTCAAATGGAGAAGATATTCTGATGTCTGATACCTTAAATGCATTTGCATTTGAATAAGTTGTGGAAAAAAATACTATTAATAGAGAGAATAAAATAAAATAAATATATACATTCAGTAATTTATAAAATTTATTAATTATTTGCATATATTATACTAATGAAAAATGAAAAATTTACCTATGAAAAAAGTGGAGTAAACATAAATGCTGCTGATAATTTTGTTAAATTTATATCCTTAATATCATCAAATAATAAAGGCAAAAAAAAGTTTAATAATATTGGTGGCTTCGGTTCTATAACTAATATTCCAAAAAATCTTAAAAATCCTAAAATTGTAGCTTGCACTGATGGTGTTGGTACAAAAGTAGAGATAGCCAATTTACTTAACAAATATGACACAATTGGTATTGATTTAGTTGCTATGAGTGTAAACGATCTCATTGTTCAAGGAGCAAGACCACTTTTATTTTTAGATTATATTTCTATTAATAAAATCGACTTAAATAAATTAAAATCGATCCTCAAGGGAATAGTGAGAGGTTGTAAAATTTCAAACTGTGAATTAGTTGGTGGAGAAACGGCAGAAATGCCAGGTACCTATGAAAAGGGTAAATTTGATATAGCAGGTTTTGCAGTAGGTTTGGTGGATGAAAAAAAAATCTTAGCAAAAAAAAATATAAAAAAAAATGACTTAGTGTTAGCTATACCCTCCAGTGGCATTCACTCAAATGGCTATTCTTTAGTCAGGCATGTTCTTAAAAATAAAAAGATTAATTTGAAAAATAATGCATTTTTAAAAAAAGAATTACTAAGACCTACAAAAATTTATGTACAAGAAGTTTTAAATTTAATTGATAACAATCTTCTAAATGGGTGTGCAAATATCACGGGTGGTGGATTAGCTGATAATATTAAGAGAATTATTCCAGATAGATTGGTAGCTGATATAGATTTAAATAAAGTTAAAACAAAAAAAATTTTTAAATGGTTGAAACTAAATAATATTGATGACAATGAAATGTTAAAAACATTCAATTGCGGAGTTGGTTTTTGTTTAATAATTAATCCAAAAAATTTATATAAAATTACTAAATTTTTTACAAAAGAATTTAAACCCTATGTTATTGGAGAAATAACTACGGGAAAAAATAAAGTTAAACTTAATGGTAAAATTGACTGGTCTTAAAAAGATTAAAACAGCAGTTTTTATATCTGGAACTGGAAGTAATTTAAAAAATTTAATAAAATTTTCTAAAATAAAAAATTCACCTATATCTATAGATTTAATTTTTTCCAATACCTATAAAGCCAAAGGCTTAAAATTTTCAAATCAATTTAATATTAAAAAATATGTATCAAGCTTTAATAACTCTACAATTACTGAAGCAAAAATATTAAATTTATTAAATAAAGATAGTATAAAATTTATTTGTCTTGCTGGTTTTATGAAGATTTTATCTAAAAATTTTATTAAAAAGTTTAGTGGAAAGATAATCAATATACATCCTTCTTTACTACCGAAGTACAGAGGGCTTGATACCCATATTAAAGCTATACAAAATAAAGATAAGGTTGCTGGTTGTACTGTTCATTTTGTAACAGCAAAGCTTGATTCGGGGAAAATAATTCTACAAAAGGAAGTTAAAATTTCAAAAAAAGATACCCCCACATCTTTGGCTAAGAAAGTTTTAAGACAAGAGTATAAGCTCTTCCCAGCAGCTATAAAAAAAATATTTAATTAATCTTTAAAGAAAAAATCAATCTCAATTTTAGCGTTTTCAACGCTATCAGAACCGTGTACAGAATTTTTATCAATAGAAATTCCATATTTTTTTCTTATAGTTCCTTCTGCAGCATCCTCTGGTTTGGTCGCACCCATTAACTCTCTGTTTCCTAAAACTGCATTTTCTTTCTCTAGTACGATCACAACTATTGGTCCTGACGATAAATAGGCACATAAATCATTATAAAAAGGTTTTGTTTCATGAATTTTATAAAATTGTTCTGCTTCTGCTTTTGCTATTTGGATTTTTTTATCTTTAACGATTTTGAAACCTTTATTTATAAAAATTTCTTTGATTTCATTATCTAAATTTCTTTCAACTGCGTCTGGTTTAATGATTGATAGTGTTTGCTCAGTATTACTCATAATTATCCTCTATTAGTTGGTTTAATAATCTTACTCCATAGCTAGTAGCGCCACCTGAATTTAAGGCACCACCGTATTTTGAAAATGCCATACCAGCTATATCTAGGTGGGCCCAAGGTGTTTTATTTAAAATAAATCTTTGTAAAAACTGTGCTGCTGTTGTAGATCCTGCACCACCTACATAGTTAATGTTTTGCATATCTGCATTTTTTGAATCTATGAGTTTGTCAAAGTTTTTATGCAAAGGCATTCTCCATAATTTTTCTTCCACTTTGTCACCTGCTTCTAATAATTGTTTTGATAGTTTATCATCATTTGAAAATAGGCCGGCATATTCAGAGCCCAATGAAACTATAATAGCACCAGTTAAAGTTGCTAAATCAACCATAAATTTAGGTTTAAATTTTTTTTCAGTAAAGGTTAAAGCATCAGCCAAAACCAGTCTACCCTCTGCATCGGTATTTAATATCTCTATTGTTTTGCCGCTATAAGATTTTACAATATCTCCAGGCCTTTGGGCATTTCCACTCACCATATTCTCAACAAGCCCTACAACACCAACAGCATTTATTTTTGCTTTTCTTATAGCTAAATTTTTCATTAAGCCCACCACAGTAGCTGAGCCTGCCATATCATAAGTCATATCCTCCATAAACTTTGCTGGTTTTAGTGAGTAACCTCCAGTGTCAAAACAAACTCCTTTTCCAATAAAAGCCAAAGGATTAGAGTTATTTTTTGCTCCATTCCATTCCATCGTTACAAGGTATGATCCTCGAATACTTCCTTGTCCTACACCTAGTAAAGCATTCATTCCTAATTTCTTTAATTTTTTTTCATCATATATATTTATTTTTAATCCAAATTTTTTAAGTGTATTTATTCTTTTTGCATATTCATCTGGGTGTAGAATGTTTCCTGGTTCAGAAACAAGGTCTCTTGCAAAAAAACTTCCCTCTTCTAAGGCTTTAAATCTTAAATAATCTTGAGTAGATATTTTATTCTTATTTCCTATAACATTTATGGAAACATTTTTTTTATTCTTTTTTGATTTGTAAATATTAAATTCATATGATTTTAATTTCAGTCCGTGTAGAAAATAACCTACAAAATTTTTTATTTTGCTATTTGCTGTATCAGAATTTATAGAATAATCATTTTGCTTATCATAATTTATATGACTATGAAATTTAGCTCCCAAATTTTCTATATCTGATATTTCTATATTTTTCTTAATAGACACTAAAAATACTGTTTTTTTTGAATTAACTTCAAAAGAAAGTAAGTCTTTTTTTAAATCACTATTTTTTAGTAAGTCAAATATATAAGAAAATTCTGAGTTTGAAATGTAATTTTTTAGACTACTTATATTGAATTTTTCATCAGTAAAAAAGACATCATTGACTGAAGTTTTATTGCTTAATTTGTTTAAATAATTAATTTTAATAGACATAAATTTTAAATACACTCCTTATAAGTTGAATGCTATATAAGAGTTTAAAAATCTTAATTCAATGAAAAAAATCATATACAGAAGACTAGCTCAAGATTATACAAGGTTTTTCTTATTAATTTTATTTACTATTAGTATAATTATTTGGGTGTTGCAGGCTGTTAATTATTTAGATTTTGTTACAGAGGACGGACATGGGTTTTTGGTTTATTTTAATTATACACTTCTTAGTTTTCCAAAAATTGTAAGTAGAATTTTTCCCTTTGCTGTATTTTTAGCTTTTACTTACACAATATTGAAATATGAAAATAGAAATGAGCTAGTAATATTTTGGAATTTCGGGATAAAAAAAATAGATTTTATTAATTTTTTTATAAAATTTTCTTTTGGGTTTGTGCTTATAAGCATATTGTTAAATGCTTTAATTACTCCCTATATGCAAGATAAAGCTAGGTCCTTTATTCGTTCATCAGATTTAGATTTTTTCGAAAGCATATTAAAACCAAAAAAATTTATTGATATTATAGAAAACCTAACAATTTATTTTGAAGAAAGAGATGAAAATGGAAAATTTAAAAATATTTTTTTAAACGATAAGTCAAATCAATCATCTCAAATCACATTTGCAAAAAAGGGCAAAATTGAAATTCGTGATAACAAAAAAGTATTAGTTTTAGAGGAAGGTGAAACTATTAACCAGATAAAGGGAAGAATTTCTAAATTTAAATTTTCAAAAACAGATTTTAATATTTCAAAGTTTTCAACTAAAACAACCATAACAAAAAAAATACAAGAAACTTCCACAAAAGATTTGGTAAAATGTTTAATAATATTTCATAAACCACCCAATAAAATATATTTATCTAAAATTATTTTAGATAGAAACTGTGGTGCAGATAACTTAGAAAACATTCATCAAGAACTCTACTCAAGGCTGATAAAGCCCATGTATATTACTTTTTTAATGACTATCTCACTTTTACTAATATTAAAGTCTAAAAGTAATCATTTATTCAATATTATTAAAATTAAGGTTTATCTTTTGGGATTTTTATCTATTGTTTTTTTAGAACTATCTTCAAAATTAATTAATACAAATTTAATACATAATTTAATTTTGATAATTTTACCCATATTATTTATTTTGATAATATATATATTTTTCTTAAAATTTCTTAGAACAAACTAATATGAAAACATATCTTAAATTTTTGATTAGTCTTTTCAACAAATGTTTTTTTAAAGTTTTTACTATTTTTTTTATAATCATACTTATATTAAATACCTTTGAACAAGTTGAGTTTTTTAAAGATGAAAATCTCAATTTTTTATATCTTGTTTTTTTATCATTTTTAAATACACCCTCTATAGTATTTGAAATACTCCCTTTTATTTTTTTATTAGCAGCTCAATTATTTTTCTTGCAACTAATAGAGAATAATGAATTGGAGATTTTTAAATATAATGGCTTAGATAATGTCAAGATTATTAAAATTTTAGGTATCTATTCATTTATTTTAGGGTTAGTTTTTGTTATTATCTTTTATAATATTTCTTCTATTTTAAAAAATTCATTTTTATTGATTAAAAATAGCTACACTGATGATGATAAGTATCTAGCTGTTATTACAGAAAATGGATTATGGATTAAAGATGAAGTTAATGACAAAATAAACATAATTAATGCCAATAAAGTTGATAATGAATTTTTACTGGATGTTTCAATCACACAATTTAATAAAGATTTTAAAATTTTAAGAATTATAAATAGTGATAAAATTGACATTTCATCTTACGAATGGGTAGTGATTAAGCCAAAAATTTTAGAAAATGATAAGTCAAGTTTTCAAGACCAAATAAAATTAAAGTCCAATTTTGATTTAAAAAAAATTAACAGTTTATTCTCAAATCTATACTCGCTTACTATTATTGATTTAATTAATTTAAAAAATAGCTACAAATCTCTAAATTATTCGGTAATTGATTTAAATTCTCACTTGTATAAAATTACTTTTTACCCCATCTACCTGTCGTTAATAACTATTTTTGCAGCAATTATTATGCTCAATATTGGTTATGGTAAAAATACCTTTTTTACAATTACATATGGGATTTTTTTATCAGTAATTATTTATTATATAAATTATTTTTCTAATATATTGGGTACTAATGAAAAAATCCCATTATTTCTTTCAATTATTTTACCATTAATTATATTATCAATAATAAATTTCACCTCTATAATAAAACTAAATGAAAAATAAATTTTTTATCGTAATTTTTTTAATCTTATTAAATTCAACTTTATCTAAATCGATTATGGCTGAAGAGTTTATTTTTGAAGTGTCGACTCTAGAAATTACTAATAATGGAAAAATTTATAAAGGAAAAAGTAGAGGTAAAATCATAGTCGATACAGAGCTTGAATTAATTTCTGACAACTTTGAATACTACAAAGAAACTAATCAACTTAAAACAAATGGCAATGTCCAGCTTTATGATTTTAAAAATAATATAACTATAAATGCTGAAACAATATCTTATTTTAAAGATATAGAAAAAATTTCTACTAAGGGTAAAACATTAATCACAATTTCAGATAAATACACAATTGATGGGTATGATATTACCCTTCTTAAAAATAAAATGATTTTATCTTCTAACAAAAATACAATTATTACAGATAAAAACTCAAATAAATATAAACTTAAAAAGTTTCAGTACTCTATAAATCAAGAAATTCTAAAAGGTGAAAATATAGAGGTTTCAATGAACACAAATAACAAAACAAAAGGTGATAATTTTTTTATTGGGACAGGTTTTTTCAACCTAAAAGATAATAAATTTTTAGCAAAAGATATTTCAGCTTTTTTGCATAAGGATATATTTGGAAATAATGAAAATGACCCAAGAATTATTGCTGTTTCAGCAGAAGGTGATGGACCTATAACTTCTTTTGAAAAGGGTGTTTTTACATCATGTAAAAAAACTGACAAATGTCCCCCATGGAAAATATCTGCAGAGAAAATAGAACATAATAAAAATAAACAACAAATAATCTATAAAAATGCCTGGCTAGAAGTTTATGATTTTCCAGTTTTTTATTTTCCTAAATTTTTTCACCCTGACCCAAGTGTAAAAAGACAAACTGGTTTTTTAACACCAGATCTGGGTAGCTCTCAAAATACTGGCAGTTCTGTATCTACTCCTTATTTTTATATAATATCTGATGACAAAGACATAACAATTAAGCCACAACTATTTGACGATAATAAATTTTTGCTTCAGAATGAATTTAGGCAAAAAACAAAAAAATCACTTTCTATATTAGACTTTGGCTTTGTTAACGGTCATGACTCAAATAGTAATGATAAAGGGGGTACTAGAGCGCATATGTTTGCTAGCTCAAAGGTAGATTTATCATTAGATAATTATCTGAATAGTATGCTTAAAGTTAATTATCAAAAAACAACTAATGATAATTACTTAAAAATATTTAATTTAGAATCTTCTATCATACCAGTTAGCAATACTGTTCTTGAGTCAGTAATTGAATTAGATTTAGAACATGAGGATTATGATTTAGCTGCCTCATTTGAAATGTATGAAACGTTAGAAGGATCTAACAATGATAGATATCAATATGTATTACCTTCTTATAATTTTTCAAAAAATTTTTTCTTAGAGAGTGTCAAGGGAAGTTTTAATTTAAATTCTCAGGGAAATAACACCCTAAGGGACACAAATGTTACCACATCAAAAAATTTTAATGATTTGAATTATTCATCAATAAATACCTTATTGGATAGTGGGATTAAAACAAATTTTGATATTTCTCTAAAAAATGTCAATACAACCGGAAAAAATGACCCTGAATATAAAGATAATCTTCATTCTAGATTAATGAGTGCATACACGTTTAATGCTTCATTGCCATTGATAAACAAAACCTCATCTACCTTTAATACTTTGGAGCCAAAACTATCTTTGAGGTTAAGCCCTCATCAAATGAGAGACAATAATACTCTTGAAAGAAGAATTGATATAAATAACATTTTTAATAAAAATAGATTGAGTATGGACGAGTCTTTTGAAAGTGGAGAATCCATAACAATAGGTTTAAATTTTAAAAAAGAAAAATTAAATACAGTAAATGAATTAAGTGAAATAGAAGAATATATTGATTTTAAACTTGCTTCAGTATTTAGATTAAACGAAGAAAAAAATATACCCACCAATAGTACATTGAATAAAAAAACTTCAAATATATTTGGACAGTTTAATTTTAGACCAATTAAAAGTATTTCCTTAGGTTACAACTTTTCATTAACTGAAGATTTAGATACATTTGAATATAATTCTTTGATTGCTAAAATGAAATATGAAAGTTTTACAACTCAATTTGATTATTTGAAAGAAAGTGGTGCTATCGGTAAAAATAATATAATTGAAAATAAAACAAAATATATCTTTAATGATGCAAATTCCTTATCATTTAATGTAAGAGAAAATAGAGAGCTTAACTTAACAGAATACTATAATTTAATATATGAATATAAAAATGATTGCTTGGTCGCTGGGGTGAAATATAAAAAAAATTATTATAATGACGGAGATATTAAACCTGTTGAAGAATTATTTTTTTCTATAACTATTGTACCCCTAACAACATTAACACCAAGTAAAATGGCTTTAAAATAATTAAATATGAAACAAAAAATTTTAATTCTAATATTTTTTTTGATGCTCAATCAAGTTCAATCAATAGAAACAAAAATAATTCACAATATTCAAAATGAAATAATAACTAATATTGATATTAAAAATGAATTTAAATACCTAGTAGCTCTTAATAATTCTCTAAAAAAGCTAGATAAAGAAAAAATATTAAGTATTTCAAATGAGTCAATAATTCGAGAGAAAATAAAAAAAATTGAAATATTAAAAAATTTTAAAGAAATTAAAATAAATGAAGAGTATTCTAATATCCTAATAAAAAATATTTATTCAAGAATGAATCTAAAATCATTAAATGAGTTTGAGCAGTATTTAAAAGATTATGGTTTAACAATAAATAATATTAAAACCAAGACAACTATAGATGCGCTATGGAATGAATTGATTATACAGAAATATGGCACTAAAATAAATATCAATAAAATCAAAATTGAAGAAGAAATTTTAAAAAATAGCAAAATTCAAATAAAAGAATATCAATTATCTGAAATTATTTTTGAGGTAATCAACAAAGATGAGATTAAAAAAAAATATAATAAAGTAGTTAAAAGCATAGATAAAGAAGGTTTTGAAAATAGTGCTGCTATATATAGTTTTTCAGAATCAGCTAAAATTGGCGGTGACATTGGATGGATTAACGAAAATTCACTCAATGATAATATTAAAAAAAATATTAAAAATTTAAAAAATGGTCAAATTACAAAACCTATAATTTTATCTAATGGAATATTGATATTAAGACTAGAAGATACAAAAACCTCAGAGTCTAATATAAATGTCAAGAATGAATTGAAGAAAGCTATTAATTATGAACGTAATAGACAACTGAATCAATATTCAAAAATTTATTATAATAAAATTAAAAAAAATCTTAATTTTGATGGTTAAAAAACCAATAGTTATTGTAGGTGGTGAGCCAAACAGCATTTTTTTAGAAATTTTTTTTAAGAGTATCAAGGCTAATTCCTATAAATCACCATTAATAATTGTTGTTTCCAAAAAACTATTACAAGAACAAATGACAAAACTAGGGTTTGCTTTTAAAATAAATGATATTGATAATAAATTCAAAAATTTTTCAAAATTAGATAATAAGAAAATTAACTTAATCAATGTAGATTATCAATTTAAAAAATGTTTTGAAAAAATTAGTAGTAAATCTAATAGGTATATAAATGAAACTTTTTTGATAGCTTTAAAGTTTATGCAACAAAATAAATTTTCTAAGTTTATTAATGGGCCAGTCTCAAAAAAATATTTTTTGAAAGGTAAAACTTTAGGTATTACTGAATATCTAGCCAAAAAGACAAAAGTCGATAAAGTTGCAATGCTAATATTTAACAAAGACCTATCAGTTAGTCCACTGACAACGCATCTTGCTATAAAAGATGTTCATAAAAATATTTCTAAAAAAAGAATATATACTCAAGTTAA
>Ga0308004_10001381_pt1 | contig 10744 bp, 10 predicted proteins | sample Neamet38_FD_203156 | JGI IMG/M metagenome (GOLD analysis project Ga0308004, IMG submission 203156) | Marine microbial communities from water near the shore, Antarctic Ocean - #38 | ecosystem: Environmental > Aquatic > Marine > Unclassified | place: Southern Ocean | collected 2014-06-06 | reverse complement strand
TTCACAAGATGAAAACATTAATATATATACTCCTCTTGCAACTAACACAGCAGGTTCTCAAAGAATTCAAGATGGTACAAAAATTATGGGAGCGTTGGTTGCTAAAGAAAACATTTTAGTGTGGACTGATAACTCATTGTATACAATGAAATTTGTTGGAGCTCCATTTACATTTGGCTTTGAGCAAGTTGGAACTAACTGTGGATTAATAGGTAAGAACGCAGCTATTGAAATTGATGGTGTTGCTTATTGGATGTCTAACAATGGTTTCTTTGCCTTCGATGGTACAGTAAACTCATTACCTTGTAGTGTAGAAGATTACGTCTATGATGATTGTGATACTACAAAAGGTCAACAAATTAATGCAGGAATTAATAATTTGTTTACAGAAGTTGTATGGTGGTATCCATCAGCGGGATCTGATTTTAATGATAGATCTGTAACTTATAATTATGGACAAAGTAATCAACCTACTCCAATGGGTAATTGGTATACAGGAGTTAATACTAATTCTATAAGAACTGCTTGGATTGATTCTTTAATTTATCCAAAACCTTATGCTACAGCTTTTAAAAGTAATAACACAGGCACATTCCCAAGTGTTATAGGTGAATCTCAACTAGGACAAACTTTATTTTTTGAACACGAAGTGGGTACCGATCAAATTAATCCAGATGGAACTGAAACAACTTTAACTTCTTTTATTGAGTCTTATGATTTTTCTTTGCAAGCAGAACAAAGTGAGGTATTTCTAGCCATGAGAAGATTTTTACCAAATTTTAAAGTTTTAACAGGAGATTCAGAAGTTACTATTGCGGTAGCAGATTATCCAGCAGATCCAAATACGGCAACTCAATTAAGTCCCTTTACTATTAACTCAACAACTACAAAAGTTGATACTAGAGCTAGAGGAAGATACGCAAATTTAAAAATAGCTAATACAGGATCTGGCCAATCATGGAGATTTGGTACATTCCAAGTTGACATACAACCCGATGGAAGAAGATAATGGCAAAAATTGTAGTAAGATTACCTGAACCTAGAAGAGAATATACTGAAGATAATCAAAGACAAATCAATAGAACTATAACTTCTATGATTACACAATTAAATTCTACATTTTTAAAAGATATGAGAGAACAACAAGAAAGGTTTACTTGGTTGATTAGTTAATGGCAAATATATATAAAAATTCAAAACTAGATTTAACAACTAATAGTGCTACAACTTTGTACGTAGTACCAGGTAACTCTAGAGCTATAGTAAAATCAATATTAGTCAGTAGCGATAGTGGTAGTGCTACTACAGTTACTGTAGATTTGTTTGCTGGTGATCCAGCAGCAAGTGCTGCTAAATTTACTTTGTTTAAAGTTAAAGCTGTGGCTGCTAATGCATCAGAACAGCTATTGACTGAACCTTTAATTATGTTAGAAAATGAAGTAATACAAATAACCGCGGCCGACGCAAATAGATTGTTTGTAGTTGCATCAATTTTAGAAATTAACAGAGAGGATTCGTAATGTCATTTATAGAAACAGAAGCATCAATAAGGCATGAGATAGTTGATGGTAAAGAAGTACCTGTAATAGTACCAAAATGTGAGGTAACTTTAACTAATACACTAACAAATGTAGAGTATAATTCTGACGCCGAAGCGTTGGCAGATATACAAGATCCTAATAGTAATACTAAGGCAGAACATGTACGTAGAGATGTACATTTAACTGTGGCAAGTTTTGATTTAGGGGCGAAAACTAATATATTCTAGATTGACTAGTGCTTAAAAACCTAGTAAATTAAGAATATTGGCTTATAAACAAGAGTAGCCACCTTGCTATGACTTTCATTTTTAATAGAAATATACTAAAAGATATACAACAAATTATATCTTTGTATAAAGAATTTGATAGGTATAAAGAGTATACTCGTGAAGAGTTATATTATCATATTTTACCTTCTATTAAATTAAAGCAATATAAAATTATTAAGGAGAACAACAAAGTGGTATCTTTTGCAAATTGGGCTTATCTAAATAACGCCTCAGAACAAGAGTTTAAAAAAACAAGAGATTTTTCTGATAACTTTTGGAAAAGCGGAGACAATCCTTGGGTTATAGATGTTGTTTCTAAAATCAATGGTTCTAAAATAACTCATTGGTTAAGACATAATTTTAAAAAGGTTAGTTGGATGAGATCAGATAATAATTTTAAGTTTTATAGAACAAGTAAAAAAGGATTTTAATGTCAAAAGTAGTTAAAAAATTTACAAAACCCGTTTCGAAAGTTTTAGATAAAATAGTTCCTAACGAAATTAAACCAGCCTTACCTTATTTAGCAGCCTTCGCACCTTACTTATTACCGGGTGGGGGAATTTTTGCAAGTGCCGCAATGAGAGGTTTAGCAAGTGCCGGTGCAAATTTAACATCACAACTAGCACAAGAAGGTAGTGAGGGAGATTTTAATGCTTTATCTTTAGCACTAGCAGGTGGCCAAGGTTATTTATCTGCTCCAGGAGATAGTGCAAGAGGTATTAAATCAGGTTCTGAAACTTTAAGAGGTTACAAAAATCCAGGTGTAGCAGCAACAGGAACTCCAGGTGTAGCAGGGCAAGAATTTTCTAACGTTTTATCTAACGCAAACACAGGTGCGTTTGACACTTCAGGTTTAAGTTATTTAGATAACGTTAAAAACTTTGCTTTAGAAGGTGGAGCAAACTTAGCAGATAAAATAGGTGGTGCTAGAGATACTTTAGGAAATGCAATAAAGATGAATCCTAATTCAGCAAATTTAGAAATAATAGGTAAAGCAGCAACAGCTCCCATAGCATTAGGAACTGGAGACTTAGCTTATGCACAAGGTCAAAGAGCTACAAAAGATTTTAATAGAGCAGAAGCAGCACAATCCGTAGCAGATGAAATGAGAAGAAGAGGAATGGACCAAGAGTATATTGATTCAATAACTGAATCCATGACTGCATATGGATACAGTCAAGCAGACATTGACGAAATTATACAACTACAGGGTTACGAGGGTAATGCTAACGGCGGTCGAATAGGTTATGACATGGGTGGTAGAGTAGGTTATGGCATGGGTGGTGATATTATGCAAGGTATTATGGGTATGATTGGTGGTGGAGAAAAAAAACCTGATTTTAATACTATGGCAGAAACAGTTGAAACTGTAGAGATGGAACCTAAAGAATATTTATTTGATAACAAATTAAAATTTACAGTAAACCCTGGAGATAATGAAATGCAGTCTGTACTTAATGCTTTATTTCAAGACACTGCAGGAATAATACCTGAAGATAGAAAACAAGAATACTATGATTTATACATACCTCAATTATATAGAAGTGGTGATATATCTAGAAATGAGTATGAAGGTTATATAGAAGAAGGTATACTTTCAAATAACAAATCTATGGGTGGCATAATGAATAATTACAATATGGGTGGAAGTGTGCTACCACAAGGTATGGAAATGGATTACAGACAAGGTGGAATGATACCTATGGGATCTGCGGAAAGAGCTGATGACGTTCCAGCAAGAGTAAGTAAAAATGAATTTGTAATGACTGCTGATGCGGTAAGAGCTGCAGGCGGTGGAAGTGTTAATCAAGGTGCAAAAAAAATGTATAAATTAATGAATAACCTAGAGGCAAGAGCATAATGGCAGTAACAGAAACAAGACAACTCTATGATCCACAATTAGCAGGATCGCGAACCGCTTTACTTAAAAGTGTAGATAGTTTAGGAGCAGGTTTAGCAGGACAACTAGCAAATTATAAAGGTTTAGATGTATCTCAATTTGCACCACAGATCGCAGGAAGAAATGCTTTACAGACAGGTCCTGAAGGTCAAGTAGCAGGATTAATGACGGATGCTCAAAACAGAGCAACTGCTGCCCAAGGTTTAGGTTCATTAACAGGTACTGGAGCAGGTACTGGAGCAGGTTCAATTGCTTCTTACATGTCGCCTTACCAACAACAAGTTATAGATGCATCCCTATCAGAGTTTGACAGAAACGCAGCTATGCAACAAACAGGTGCAAGAGATCAAGCTATTCAAAGTGGCGCTTATGGCGGTGCTAGAGAAGGAGTGATGCAGGCTGAAGCTTTAAGAAATAGTAATATGAATAGATCTAATTTACAATCTGGATTATTACAACAAGGTTTTGAAAATGCACAACAAGCAAGAGGTGCGGATTTAGTAGCACAACAAGGCTTGGGTCAATACCAACAAGGACTAAATCAATTCCAACAAGATCTTGGTTCTTATTCTCAAGGATTGGGTGTAGGACAACAAGGATACAATCAAGCTGTTCTAGATGCACAACAAGTTGCTAACAGAGAACAACAGTATTCACCATACACACAGATAGGTTTAATTGGACAACAGTTATCTCAGATGACTCCAGGAACTTATCCAATTACAAGTACAACATCTACACCGGCAGCATCAGCACCAGTTAGTCCACTACAACAATATATTGGTGGAGCGGGAGCCGTGGGTGGTATACTTGGAAAGTTATTAGGATAATTAATGAGTAAGATTTATAAGAGACCTATGTTCAGAGGTGGTGGTAAAGTTTCTAGTTATGGAAATGGTATTGCTACGGGGCTCGCGGACGGTGAAAGAGTAGCTTTAAGACTAGGTGGTCCTCCTTTGTTTGATCCAGCATTAACAGGTAGTTTTAATCAACCTCCAAGACCTGCATCAGTGTATGGAAATACTTTTGGTGGAGCAACACAGAGTCCTGTAGGAAGTGGAACTCAAATTGTTAATAACGCTACTCAAAATACAAGTAGAACAGCAAAATTATTAAACAAAAGTAAATCTGGACTTGCATCAATTAAAAATTCAGGAGCTTTAAATAATCCTATAAAATATGCAGTAGATACTATTGGAAAAGGTTTTACTAAAATACCTGGAGGTATAACAGCGGCATCTAAACTAGGTGGAAAACTATTAGGTTCATCGGCTGTAGCTGCAATAAGTGGTCCTAAAACAATAGCTGATATGAATAGACCTCAAACATACGCAGCATTACAATACTTAAAAGAAAATTCTCAAAACAATGCCGGTGTATATGATGAAACAGCATTTGATGATTTCACTGCATATGATGAAGAGTATCAAAGATTAAATGATACTACTAAATATGAACAATTAGTAGATGATAGAGGATTTTTTAATAAATATATAAATCCATTTAGTATAGTTGGTAATTTAGATAATCAATCTGATGAGAAAATTGCAAAAATAGTAGAAGCGGATGAGAAAAAAATAACCGATAAGGAAAAAGATACCGCAGCAGCAGCTACAGGTGATGAAACTCCTGTAGATCCAAATACAGCAGAACCAATAGTAGAGTCTAGAAAAGATAGATTAAAAAGAACAGCTAAAGAGTATCAAGAAATTTTAGGTGATGGTATTAAAAAAGATTCTATTTTTGATGCTATGATTGCAGGTGGAACTTCATTAATGGAAGGTGAAGGTTATGCTTCCGCTATTAGGGGAGCAAACAAAGCATTAGACCCTATTCAAAATATTAAAACAGCTTCTAGAAAACTTGCACTAGAAGAAGACATAGCTATGAGAAAAGCGATGGCGGTTTCTGCAGGAAAAAATACAGAGATGTCTAGAAGAATAGCTACTATGAGAGAAGCAGGTAGAACACCAGAACAAATTGCTGACATGGTAGCAGGAATTAAACCAGAAACATTAGGAGAAAAAGTTTCTAAACTAGGTAAAGTTGATGGTTACGCAGAATATATTAAAGAAAATAGAACAGATGTAGAGGTAGTAACATCTAAAGTAGATATTTCTAAAAAACCTAAAGGTAAATATTACATAGCAGATAAATTTATAATTGTTGAAATTGATGAAAATGGCAAAAAAATTAGTGAAGAAGTAATTAAGAATTCATAGGAGTTTAGATGGCTACTTTCGGAGACCTACTTAATAATAAAAACGATGTTAAAGTTGATGATGTTAAAGAAGGATCTACCTTTGGAGATTTAGTTGATGACAGTCCTAGTAACATCGGTACATTCATGGCCGGCATTGGTTCAGGTTTATTTAAAATACCTGAAGGTATAGTATCTCTTGGTGCAACATTAATTGATCTCGGAGCGGGGACGGATACAGCCACAGAAGTAGAAGATTTTTTTGCAACTATAAATCCTTTTGATGAATACGCTCAACAAACTACAGCTGGAAGAATGTCAGAATTATTAGTTAACCTAGCGGTGCCTGCAGGTATTGCAGCAAAGACAGCAGGGAAATTAGCGGATGCCGCTTTAGTTGCTAAAAAAGGTGGAAAGTATTTAAAATTTGGCGCACAGGCAGGAGCAGCAGGATTAGCGGATGCAGTGGCAGTAGCTGATGTAGAAGAAGCAGGAAGTCTTGGAGACTTGATAGGTGGAATTACTAAAATAGACAGAGAATCAAATAATCCACAAACAGAATTATTAAACAGATTAAAATTTGGAACTGAAGGAGCTTTGTTTTCAGCAGGACTAGGAGCATTATTTACAGGTGCTAAAAGATTAGCAACAGAAGGTAAAAATTTAAGATTTAGTAACAGTAAGTTTAATAGATTTTTAGATAAATTTGGTTCTAAATTTAGAGCTCGATCGGGAAAAACTCAAGAATTTTTTGATGCGGAAACCGCTTCTTTGGGAGAACGAGCTGCGGATATTAATTTTTCAGAAAATGTAGGTTTTACTATTCAAAAACAAATGGATAATATTTTTCCTAAAATTAAAAGAGTTGGAGATCAATTACCCGATACTACTAGAAAAGAATTAACAGAAGAAATGGGTCAAGTATTATTATCAGGTACACCTAAAGTTAATAATGCAGGTCAAGTAATATTTGGTGAAATGGATGCCGGAGCAAGACAAGTTTTAAAAAATAAACTTTTATTAAAAGGCATGACTGATGAAGGTGCTGAAGAAATATTTGATGAGTTGGTAAAACAAAGATCACTTTATGGTACTTTGTTTTCAGGACTTGGAGAAAGATTAGATTTAAAAAGTTTAGGGCAATTCAAAGAAGTTATGAAAGATAAATGGAGAGATTATATAGGTGCAAATTATAAATTATTTCAAAATGATTCTTTAATCCCGGCTTTAAATTATAAACCTGCAACCGAAGCAGTAGATAAATTAAAAAATGTTTTTATAGATAGTGCCGCTCAAGACGGCAGAGTATTGGGTTCTGTAGAAGCTGAAAATTTAGTTGCGGATGTGTACAAAAATGCAAGTTTACCGGCAGGATTTAAGTTAGATAAATCTACTGATGTAATATTTAATTTACCTGGTTTTGCAGGCAAAACCATGTTGAAGGAAGCTGCAGATTTTAAAGGTATTGCAAATATTCAAGATATAAAACCTGAAATGAAAGTTTTATTTGAAGATCTTTTTGGTAAGGATAAAAGTGCTATGCAATCTATTTTAAATGGTACTAATAAACTTTCTTTAATTACCAGACGTAATCAATTTTTAGATAATTTAGTTATGGAATCTAATGAACAAAAAGCAAAACTTGTTGCAGGTACAGCTTCAGGTACAAGACCTATGTTAGTTAACACCAGAGAAGATGCTATAAAATATTTTGGAGATGACTTTAGACAAATTAATATGGATCCTGCTAAAAAATTAGATGCAGGTGCAATAGATATAAAAAGATTAGGATCTATACCTGAAACCGCAGATCAAATAGCACAAGATATAACTAATCCTTTAAATGGTAAATATGCTATTAGTGGGATTGCAGATGCACTCGAAACTACTTCAAAAGATTTAGGTGCTAAAAATATGGTTGGTAAGATGTATGAAAATTTTATTCTTTTTCCTAAAGCTACTTCTCAAATTGCTAAAACAATTTTATCTCCTATTACTCACGTTAGAAATTTTCTTTCTGCCAGTGCGTTTGCTACAGCAAATGGAATTATTCCAAATGCAGATGCTATTAAACAAGCATATGGTGCATTACAAACAGGACTAAAGGGAACAAGACAACAAAATGATTTATATCAAAAACTTTTAAGACTAGGTGTTGTAAACTCTCAAGTACAGGTAGGAGATTTAGTTAAGTTAATGGAAGATTCTAATTTTGGTCAAAAATTAAATTCATGGAATGGACTACAAAAATTAATGAAACCTCTTAAAAAAGGTTTTAAAGGATCTCAAGATTTATATACAGCTGAAGATGACTTTTGGAAAATTGCTTCTTGGGCAACTGAATCTAGAAGAATGGAAGATTCTTTTGCTAAACAAGGTTTAGCTAGAGGTAGTTGGTTTAAAAATGCAGCTGGAGAAAATATTCAATTAACTCAAGATTATTTTGAAAAACAAGCAGCCGATATAATTAAAAATAACATACCTAATTATTCTTATGTATCCGATTTTGTTAAAGGTTTAAGAAAATTACCAGTAGGTAATTTTGTATCTTTTCCTGCAGAAATTATGAGAACAAGTACTAACATTGTTAAACGTGCGTTGGATGAAATTTCTTTCACAGCAACTCTTGCAAATGGAGATGTAGTAAACCCTCTTAAAAATATAGGATATAAAAGATTAGCAGGTATGGCAGCAACAACTGTAGCAGTTCCCTATGCAGCGGTAGAAGGCGCTAAGGCATTATACAATGTAACAGAAGATGAAATGACTGCGATGAGAAGATATGTAGCTGATTGGTCTAAAAATTCTACATTAATTCCAATTAGAGATGAAGAAACAGGTCAATTAAAATACGTAGATTTTTCTCATTTAAATGCTTATGACACTGTTACTAGACCTATTCAAACTGTATTAAATAGAGTAGGACAGGGTGAAACAGACAACGATGGTATGATGGATGATTTTGTTTTAGGTCTTATAGAATCTACTAAAGAATTAGGAATGCCTTTTATTTCAGAATCTATTTGGACAGAAGCTTTAACAGATATTACATTAAGAAAAGGAAAAACTCCTGAAGGTTATCAAGTGTGGAATTCTGAAGATTCTACAGGTGGAAAAGTATCTTCAATGGTAAAACATTTGGTAGAATCACAAGCTCCTCTTAATTATAAACAATTAAATAGAATGAGACTTGCTTCTAAACCTGAAGGAGATGAAGGTAGGTTTGATGAAAGAGGAAACTCGTATGATTTAGGAAATGAACTAGCGGGTATTGCAGGCTTGAGAGCTATTGATATAAACCCTGCCAAGGGAATGACTTATAAAATTTCAGAGCTAGAAAAAAGATCAAGAAAAGCAAAAGATTTATTTAAAAGACCATCTTTAAAAGGTGGAGTCGTAACTCCAGAAGAAATTGTTGATGCATATATTAATGCTAACAGAGCTTTGTATGATGCTAAAAGTAATTTTCAAAAAGATTATGATGCAGCAAAAGTATTGGGAATTAGTTCTGGAGATTTAGATGATAGGATGTCTAGAATTTCTAAAATAGATAGATTTGCTATTGAAGATAATGAGTTTAGACCTTACATACCATCAAGAGATATTGTAGATAAATTTGAAGAAAATGCATTAAGACTTGGTGTATCCAATCCCTATAACCAAGCGGAACCTGTAATTGATGCTCTTCAATCTATATTAGAACAAACACCCTTATCTTTAGAAAAATTACCTGAAATAGAAAATCCATTTAGAATTGATGAAACACAAATTGATTTAGGTGCAGCAGCTAATTTAAATACATTTGGTGCCGCAATTACAGGTGCCGATTTAATGTCTGGTCAAAGTTTAGAAAATGTAAATATAAATAATTCACCAAATACTATACCTTTCGAACAACAAAACCAGGATCAAAAACAAGCCAGCGGTAAAAAAGTTGGATTTGGAAAATTCGGTGATATAACTTTCCCAGGATAAACCTATGGCTATTGAACCCAAAACAACCCGAGAACATATCTTATCCCTTTACGGGCATATGACTGGAATTAAAAAAGAAATTGTTAAGAACAAACAAGACTTGAAACATATTCACGAAGATGTCGAGAAAATGGGCGGTAAGGTGGACAAGATCTACTGGGTTCTTTTAGTAGCTGCGGGAACAACTACACTCTTCGTGATAGATTTGTTGGTAAAATGAAACTAATATTAATTATTGTATTGTCTAGTACTTTATATGAATTTAAACCTATAGATGTTCCACCTGGAATGTCTTGTTCACAGTTGTATGATAAGATAGTATACTATGTAAAGAATCCAAATTATTCTACAGGTAATGGACAAATTTGGATACAAGGTTTCCATGACAAACAACCAGTTGGAGGATATTATTGTGAAATTAAGTAAACACTTTACTTTAAAAGAGATGACCCGTTCGATGACTGCTCAACGTAAGGGTATTGATAATACACCTGGTCCTGGAGAGATTAAAAATTTAGGTGACTTATGTTATGAAGTTCTTGAACCACTACGGGCACACTTTGATTTACCAGTTACAATTTCCAGCGGCTACCGGAGTGAGGCGCTTTGCGAAGCAATAGGCAGCAAAAAAACATCGCAACATGCACTGGGGCAGGCGGCCGATCTAGAAATTCATTCGGTGCCTAACATTAAGCTCGCTTACTGGTTAAAAAACAACGTGGACTATGATCAGCTGATCATGGAGTACTATAATTCCGAAGATCCAGCAGGCGGATGGATACATATTAGTTATCACAAGTCTGATTCAAACAGAAAACAAGTATTGACCTTTGATGGTAAAAAGTATACCGAAGGCCTT
>Ga0308004_10001380_pt1 | contig 10749 bp, 11 predicted proteins | sample Neamet38_FD_203156 | JGI IMG/M metagenome (GOLD analysis project Ga0308004, IMG submission 203156) | Marine microbial communities from water near the shore, Antarctic Ocean - #38 | ecosystem: Environmental > Aquatic > Marine > Unclassified | place: Southern Ocean | collected 2014-06-06 | reverse complement strand
TCTTTAATGGGCTGGGAATCTTCAAGTGATACTTTAAAAGAAGTTAAATTAAAGTTTAGCTCAAAGGACAAGGCAATTGATTACGCTACATCCAATGATATTGATTTTTCTGTAATTGAGCCTAAACAAAAAACTTTTGTTATTAAATCCTATGAAGAAAATTTTACTAAAAATTAGTTATGTGGCGTAGCTTTTTTACAGATAGAAAATGGTTGCTTTGGTCTTGGGGCGGTTCTTTGTTTATTATTTTATCTTTATTTTCACAAACCTGGATCGATGTAATGATTAATCAATGGTACAAAGGTTTTTACGATCTTTTACAGGAAGCTCCCAAAAGAGAGATTTCTGAATTTTACGATGGAATAGCAACTTTTTTTAAATTAGCTCTTCCATATGTAATTATTTATACGATAACAAATTATTTTACTCGTCTATGGGCATTTAGATGGAGAGAAGCCATGACGTATTCATATATGCCATACTGGAAAGCAGCTGATGCTAAAGTAGAAGGAGCATCTCAACGTATACAAGAAGATGCTATGAATTTTGCAAAAATTGTTGAGAGTTTAGGCCTTCAAATTGTTAGAGCCTTAATGTTATTAATTGCTTTTATACCAATACTGTGGGGTCTATCAGAAAATGTTATAATACCTTTTTTTAAAGATATATCTGGATCTCTAGTTGTTGTGTCATTAACAGCCAGTTTAGGCGGTCTTCTTATCAGCTGGATTGTTGGAATTAAACTGCCTGGTTTGGAATACAACAATCAAAAAGTTGAGGCCGCTTTTAGAAAAGAGCTAGTTTACGCGGAAGACGACAGAGTTAATTATGCTGGTCCTGGTACAATTTTACAACTATTTACAGGTATCAAGTTTAACTACCATAAACTATTTTTACATTATGGTTATTTCGACCTTTGGATAATAATGTACAATCAATCAATGGTTATGGTTCCTTATTTACTAATGGGTCCTGGCTTATTTACTGGAGCTATGACTTTAGGAGTTTTAGTTCAAACATCTAGTGCTTTTAGAGAGGTACAATCTAGCTTCTCTCTATTCCTTCAAAATTGGACAAGAATTACTGAATTAAGGTCTATTTATATGCGTTTAACAGAATTTGAATTAGCAATTGGATTTAACCAAAAAACTAAATTAAGAGAAAAAACTAAAAAAGCTTAAGCATGGATATATATCTTAAGTTGATAGATGTAATCGTCCCAGTCTTTACTTTGATAGGTGTTGGTTATTATTTAGGTAAAAAAGATCCTACTTACGATACAAAATTTATTACTAACTTTGCAGCAAAATTTGGATCTCCTGCTTTAGCTTTTTATGCTATTACTTCTACTGGAATAAGTTTTAATTTATTTATTAACTATTTTTTTTATACTTTATTAGCAGTTATCGGTTTTTCTATAATTGGAGTAATTTTTCTTGCTATACAAAAAAGAGATTTTATTAGCGAACTACCGCCATTAATTTTACCCAATTGTGGTAATATGGGTCTACCCATTTGCCTTTTTGCGTATGGAAAACTTGGTTTAGGTGTTGCTTCAGCTATATCTGCGGTAATAATAATATCTCACTTTACGTTTGGAATTTTCTTAGCAAGTAAAAAAATTAGTTTTCAAGTTCTTTTAGAAAGTACTCCTGTTTACGCGGTGTTAATTGCAGTAGGCTTTTTATATTACAATATTGAACCACCTAAATTTATTGAAAACACAGCTTTTTTGTTAGCTTACTCAACAATAGCACTAATACTAATGTCTTTAGGCATAGCTCTTACGAAACTAAAAGTTTTTTCTTTGAAAAATGCAATAATTTCTACGTTTGCGAGGTTAATCTTAGGCCCTTTAGTTGCTCTGGGGTTAATTTATTTTTTTGATTTAAAAGGTGTACCAGCTGGTGTTTTATTTATTCAATGTTCTATGCCAAGCGCTATACTCACATATTTAGTTGGCTCAATTTATTCTTCAAAAAAAGTTGTTAACAGCATAGCAAGCACTATTGTGTTGTCGACTGTTGTATCTTTTTTGACAATTCCTGTAATTGTATTTATAGCTCTCAGATACTTCTTTTAAATAATTTACAAAAACTAAAATGTATAGAATAATAAAATCTAAGATTAGCAATCAAGGTCTTGTAGCCACTAAGGACATTAAGAATGACACTAAAGTCATTGAATATAGAGGTAGACTAATTACAAAAAAAGAAACTGAATCTAATAAAAAATTTGATAATGATAAACATATCTATCTTTTTAATATAAATAAAAAATACGATATGGATGGAGATTACAAGTATAATACAGCAAGACTAATCAATCACTCTTGCAACCCTAATTGTGAAGTCACAGGGAAGGGTACTAAACTTTGGATTAGTTCAATAAGGAATATTAAAAAAGGAGAAGAACTTTCTTATGATTATGGTTTTGGTTTTGATGAGTATTATAAAGATTTTCCCTGTAAGTGTCGTTCGTCCAATTGCTGCGGTTTCATTGTTAGAGAAGGATCTAGGTGGAGAATTAAGTCTAAAAGAAAAAAACCTAAATAGTATTTATAGGTAAATATTACTTACTTTTTATCTAATAATTTAAATTAATTATATAACCTATAACACTGTTTTTATTCATTTTTTTATAATAATAAATAATTAAAATAACACATCCTATTTTGATAATATCTCCTAAAACATAAGCAATATATATATATTTATAGCTATACTGATAGATCCTAGCCAAGAATATGAAATAATGTTGATATATATAGCTTTTACAAGGATGAATACTGCTTTATTAGCAACGGATTTGGCACTTCTAGAAACTAGGATTAGTGCCACTTCTAGAGCCCTGCAGTATTGGAATATGGCATTTAAACAGCCTTAGATAGCTTATTTTTTTAAATTAACTTCATTTGAGTACAACTGAGCCGTGAAATATACTTTAACAAGAAGAGTAGGGGTAAATACTCATAAATGCCCATGAAATAACAATTCTAGAGGTTTATACCCTCTTTTTTTAATAGCATCTTCTTGGTTTTGATACCACCTTTACCAGAGTAACCACCAAGTGAACCATCTGATCTTATCACTCTATGGCACGGTATCTTAGGTGGGTAGGGGTTTTTACCTATAGCATTAGCTACAGCACGTACTGCAAGGGGGTTTCCTATGCCTTTAGCAACCTGCGAGTATGTTTTGATGTTACCTCGAGGTATTTTCTTTAGGTAGCCCCAAACTTTAAGCTGAAATTTAGTTCCCTTTAGATACATTATTTTTTTTCTCACTTCTCCAGAGTAAATAAAAAATTATTATTAAGCCTGGCTGAATAATTACAAAGATTAAAATATTTGTAGTTTCGTATCCTAAACCAGTAAAATCTTTTTGATTTCTAAAATTAGGACACACAATCAAAAAAAATACTAACCATTAAAAGATAAATTACAACTATTGACATCTCATTACACTTGGTATATTACTAACGATAATTAATGGTTATCAATAGTAACAAGAATTAAATGAGCAATAAAGTAATAAAAGCAATAATAAAATGAGCAATATAGTAACTGATATAAAGGCACTGCAGGAAGAAACTTTACTAAACCTACAAAACTCTAAAGCATCAAACACTGTAAGAGCTTATAAATCAGATTTTAAAGATTTTGGATTATTTTGTGTTCAAAATGGATTAAAAAATTTACCCTCGGATCCTAAAATTGTCTCATTGTACTTAACTCATCTATCCACTAAAGATTTAAAAATGAGCACTATTAAACGTAGATTAGTATCAATTGGAGTTATTCATAAGATGAAGGGGCATTATCTCGACACAAAACATCCTATCATTACTGAAAATTTAATGGGTATTAAACGGAGAAAAGGAATGAATCAAAAAGGTAAAAAACCTATATTAATCAATGATTTAAAAAAATTAATTGATGTAATAGATGAACAAAAAATTGAAGATATCAAAAAATTAAGAGATAAATGCATACTTTTAATAGGTTTTGCCGGAGGCTTTAGGCGAAACGAAATTGTATCATTAGATAAAGATGACTTAGAGTTTGTATTTGAAGGAGTGAAAATTACTGTTAAACGTTCTAAAACTGATCAATTTGGAGAAGGATTAACAAAAGGACTCCCCTACTTTGAAAGTAAATTTTATTGCCCAGTATTAACTTTACAAAAATGGTTAAATATATCCAGAATAACAAAAGGGCCGCTATTTAGAAAAATTTCAAAAGGGTCTAAATTGTCCGAAAACAGACTGTCAGATCAAACAGTGGCCCTAATAATTAAACAGTATCTAAATATTGCCGGCATAAATAGCTCGAATTACTCAGGACATAGCTTAAGATCTGGTTTTGCAACTTCCGCTGCAGAGGCAGGAGCTGAAGAAAGAAGTATTATGGCCATGACAGGTCATAAAACAACTCAAATGGTGAGAAGATATATTCAAGAAGCAAATTTATTCAAAAATAATGCATTAAGTAAAATAAAAATATGAGTTTTCCAGATAAGAAAATTACAATAGTTGTAATCTGCCATAAAAGTAAAGAAAAAGTCTTAAATTTTATTGATAAGATTAATAAAAATTTTAAAATTATAATTATAGATAACTCAAATGACATAAATTTAAGAAACATAATAAAAAAAAATTATAATGACATTAGTTTTAAAATAATTGAGAACAAGGGATACGGTGCAGCAATCAATTATGCTTGCAATTTGGTAACAACAGATTATTTTTTTGTTTTTAATCCAGACATTACAAACATAAACGACACAATAATTGATATTTTTCATAAAGCCTCAATAAAGCTTAAATCTGACTTTCTTTGTTTGGGTCCCAGATTTTTGAACGTTGAAGAAAAGTCTCACAATCAATCTGATATAAATATTAAGATCTGCCAAGTAAAAGCAATTAACGGAGCTTGCATGTTTATAAACAAAAAAAAATTTAAATTTATAGATGGATTTGATGAAAATTTTTTTTTATTTTTTGAGGAAAATGATTTTTGTAAAAGAGGAATAGATAAGAAACAAAAAATATATCAATTGAATGAAGCAAAAATTATTCACGAAGCAGGTACTTCAGTTAAGATTAATGATTTTTTTGAAAAACAAAAATTACAAGACTTGAGAACATGGCATTTTATTTGGTCTAAATTTTATTTTTTTAAAAAACATTACACATATTTTTTGGCAATTATCTATTTTACACCTATAATAATAAGAAATTTATATAGAATATTTTTTTATTTTGTTGTGAATAATAATGACAAAATGAAAAGATATATAATTCGATTAAATGGACTTATTGCATCAATATGTCTAAAAAAATCGTATAAAAGAATTTAAATTTTCTTTAGCGTTTCAGCGTAATCGTAAATATTCATGTATTCTTTATTATATTTGACGTAGTCCAGAAATTTCAAGTTTTTGTAATTATGTAAATTAAGATCTAACCTATTTGTATTTAGTTTTTTTCTTATTACCCCTACTCCATAATCTATTTTCGAAACAAACACGTCAATTTCTTTTAATGTCCTTAGCTCAACAATAAGTTTCCATACATCACCGTTCCAAGATCCTCTATATCTTGGAATAGCTTGATGTGATATACGTCTAGGCAAACAGTCATGAACTAAAATAAAACCCCCTGGTTTCAAAATATTTAGAGAATTAAAGACATCTTTTTTGGTTTGCTCATAGGTATGCAACCCATCCAAAAAAATAATATCAAATATATTTTTATTGTTTTTAAAAAAAATATCACTCGTCTCTCTTACAGTTCCACCACTTATAGGATCAACACCCACTTTTGTTTTAGCCTCAATATGTGAAAAACATTGGTCCTTATCACAACCGATTTCTAAGTAATGATTAAGTTTATACTTATCTATAATATGCATAATTAAATTCCACCTATAAATATTTTTTGGAAATTTAAAGTCTAATGTTTTTGAGCACCTCTCAATAAATAAAAAATGGTAAATTCTATTAAAAAAAAGTTTAATTGGATTTAATTGTTCCATGTTGTTTTATATAATTTATTTTTGAGTACTGCTAGAAAAAATATGTTTTATTCTATAATACATTAGATGTAACTTGCATTTAATCAGATCGAAAAAAAAAACAAAACTCGTATATGGACTTTTTAACTCTCCGACAAAAGGTTCGGCTGTTTTTAGGTAATATTTTTTAAAAAATTTAATTGAGATTCCCCATTTTAATAAAAAAATTTTTGACCCATTGTTCCAAGCTTTTTTTCGAAGCGAAATAGAAGAGAAGTGATAAACCCTGCATTCACCAAGACCCTTAAAAAGACGCACACCAATATTCCATAATTTCATATTGAAATCAGGATCAGAACCTAAACCAGGTGAAAACTCCTCGCTAAATCCACCAACTTTATCCCACGTGGTCTTTGGCACTAAAGAAGGTTGCCAATGTGTACCTTGAAAATCATTATATTTAATACTGGGTAATTCTTTAAGTAATTTTTTTTCGTCAAAATCATTAATAGTTTTACCGCAGTCTAAATAAATATAAGATTTAAATGGCTGAACCATTGTTCCTGATAAAAAAAAATCTTTTTCAGATGGATGCTTATTTAATTCCTCATAAAAAACCGTATCCCATTTCGGACAAAAATACATATCATCGTGTGCTAAAACTATGTATTTTTTGGTTGCTTTTTTTACCGCCTCATTAAAAGCCACACAAACTCCTGAATTAATTTTGCTATAGGAAAAATTTAATTTTTTTTCTTTGACGTAATCTAGGGTTCCATCAATTCCCTCATTTACGTGAATTATTATTTCATGTGTGTATTTGGAATTTTTTTGTAAACTATTCAAACAACTTTTCAAATAATTAATATTATTATATGTTGGAACAATAACTGAAAACATTATTTTTTTTTATTTTCCCAATAAAATTTTTTTCTATAATTACTAAATGTTTTTTTAATTATAAAATCTGCAATAATTGTAGAATTAAAATATTTAAAATATTTATCATGTCCCCTTTTAGCTATCTTTTTTCTCAATGCATCATTGTCAGAGTATTTATTAATTTTTAGTGCTAAATCTTTTATGTTTTTATAATAAATTATTTCCTTGGTGGTAAAAAAATCGCTGAATTTAGTTCTTTCATCAATAAAAACTAAAAGTCCGTTTCCAATCATCTGAGCAAATCTGTCACTACTATAGTACTTTAAAGGACTACCTTGGCTTAAGTTTAAACCTATTTTAGACCTAGATAATGCGTTAACAAAATTGTCAGCCCATATAGGTTGATTTCCTTTCATGCCGTATAAATCGTACCTAATATTAGGTGTTAAAATTTGAAGTGCCTCAATAATATTTTCTCTCTGATCAAATTTTCCTTTTTTAAGCACACCTCTGTGAACACCATGACTCATTGCAAAAAAAACGTCATTATTTAATACTTTTTCTTCGTAATTTCTTAATGTTTCAAAAGATTCATCAACTGGATTAGGCATATAATATAAAGGTATCTTACTAGAAAGTTTTAAAGTTTTCGGATCCGTTGTGCAGAAGTTTGCATCCATTAAATGCATTTTATCTTTAAATCTTACTAAGTTTTTTGACCAATCAGAGTCCATACGGTCTAAAAACCATTGGCAGATTTTAATTTTTGGATAATTATTTTTTATAAAAGATAGTGTCTTGTGACTAATTAAGTCTGCGTGCCCCAAAACAATTAAGTCTGGTAAATAGTTGCTTATAACATCTATTAATTTATTATTTAATTTTTTAGATCCATCCAGGTCTCTTATACCTCTATAATAGCTAACAATATCTCTGTCGCTAAATTCTAAAACACTATGATTGAGCCTTATGAACCCATTATTAATTCTTTTTCCAGTGTTATAAAAAAGCCTACCATTATGTCTTTCGTTAAAGTTTGTTACATGTAAAATTTTTAGTTTTTTTTTATCAACAATTTGTTTTATCGTTAATAAATCAAGCCGATATTTGTCAATTAAATTTGACGCATTTCTATTAGTTAAATAAAAATTTTTTAAAGATAATTTTTGTAAATTTAATCTAAGTTTTTTATTTTTTATAAGTTTTTCAATAGCTTCTGTAATATTCTTTTTGTTTAATGTTTCAACTATTACACCATTTGTAATTGTTTCAGGTAAGCCCCCTCTTTTTGTAATTATTACAGCACAACCACAGCTAGAAGATTCAAGGCTAGTGCGACCGAAAGGTTCTTCCCATCTTGAGCATACCACGGATATGGAAGTCTTTTTAAAAACTTTTAAAACGTTTGAATGATTTTGAAATCCTAATACATCTAAATTTTTATGTTTGAAGAAAAGTTTTTCTCTTTCTTCATCTCCGATCACTACAGCTTTCCAGTTTTTATATTTATTTAATATATCAACAATAGAAGATCCAAAAATATCGTATCCTTTTGCTTTGTTTAACTTTCCAACAAATGTAATTATATTTTTCTTATTCTTTAGGTTAATTTTTTGAGTCTTAGTACTTTGTTGTATTACTAATAATTTTTCAGATTTTTTATATATTTCACTAAGATTTGTTAAAAATCTTTTTTTAGACCATTCGCTATTGAATATAATTTTGGCGCATATTTTTAGCAAAAGAAGTCTTTCACTATAAGACTTGGAGCCATTCATGCTTAAGGGATCATTATGAAAATATAGAACTTTTTTAGTTTTATTTACAGGCAGAAGTTGGACATATAATGGTCTGTTGTGGACCTCTATTATGTTTGATGGACTTTTATTTTCTATTTTAATAAACTTATTTATATATTTATTAGTTTGGCTCCCTATACCGAGAATTTTTTTCGATATATCTATATTTTTATATTTAATCTTATATTTTTCTGCAAAACTTGTATTTCCAAAAACTGTTATTTTATCTTTAAATTTACTAATTTTAATTACAGAGTTTAGAAAAATAGATACAGCACCAGGATATGTGGGAGAAAAATTTTCTTTATAGGGCAACAAAATAGATATTTTCATATAAATTTATTTTTAATTTCGTTTCTTAGCTTTCTATTTTTCTTTATATAATATTCTCTTGAAATTGCTTTGTTTTTTGACGCAAACTTTTCCTTATATATAAGCTCCCATTTACGACCACGTGTAAATTTAGCACCTTTTCCACTATTATGAAGACTGATCCTTTTTTTAATATTTTTTGTGTATCCAACGTATGTAATTGATTTTTTGCTAATCAACTTGAGCATATAAACGTAATAGCTCATTAAGTAATTAAATCAGTAACCTTTTCCAGTATCTTTTTTTTGATCTTTTCTGATTATGCTTAAGGCAGCTTTTGCTGCAGCAGTCATGAATCTTTGATCAGTACCTATCGTAACAAGTTGAAATCCTTTTTTTATCATTTTATCAGCGTATTCAGGGTGGCCGTTTTGAATTCCAGCAATAATTTTATTTTTTTTAGCATGTTCTAAAATTTTCATTATGACTTCGTAAACAGGATCACCCTCTGGCTTATCAAAACTTGGTTTTTCTCCAATTGCTAAACTTAAATCTGCAGGACCTATATAAATGCCATCAAGTCCAGGTGTTTGCATAATTTCATCAAGATTATCTAACGACTCCTTTGTCTCAATCATTGCAAATTTTAAAATTTCATTGTTTGCCTCATCTGCATAGTCGGCCCCCCCATAAACTAATCCTCTAATAGGACCATAACTTCTGTAACCTTTTGGCGGGTACATACACGCTTGAACAAAATTTTCTGCTTCTTTTCTGTTGCTGACCATGGGACAGATAATTCCATATGCTCCAGCATCTAAAATCTTCATTATTTGCCCGGGTTCGTTCCAATTAACTCTTGCTAAGGGCACAACATCGGTCGTTGAAATAGCTTGAAGCATAGAAATAGCATGTGAATAATCAATTACACCGTGTTGCATATCAAGTGTAAGTGAGTCCCAATTTTGATTTGCCATCAATTCTGCAGTAAAAGAATTTGGTATTTGCAACCACCCATTAATAGCTGAACCACCATGTTTAAATATTTCTTTTAATTTATTTTTTCTCACGATTAATAATTTATACCAAAGTGAGTGTATTTTACGTTTAGATAATCTTTAATGGCCGAAGAACCGCCTTCTCTACCGTAGCCAGTTTGTTTAATGCCACCAAAAGGTGTTTCTGCAAATGCGATCGCTGGCGTATTTACAGCACAAGTTCCAGTTTCCATTTGCTCAGAAACTTTATGAGCTCGTTCAAGAGAATTTGTATAAACATAACTTGCTAGTCCTAAATCATTGTCATTAGCTCTTTTGATTACTTCTTCTGTGTCTTTAAAAGTTAGAATTGGAACTAAAGGACCAAATGGTTCTTGTGTCATTATTGTAAAGTCATCTTTCACATCATCAAAAATTGTTGGCTCATAGTAATAACCTTTATTAAATCCAGCTGGTTTTCTACCACCACATAATACTTTGGCACCTTCATTTTTAGTAGTTTCAACCAAGGCTTCAATTTCTTGTAATCTTTTTTCGGTAGACAATGGACCTAATATTGTATCTTTGTTAATTCCGTTGCCAATTTTAAGTTTAGTAGCCTTAGCAACCATCATGTTCGCGAACTCATCTTTTTTAGACTCATGTATGTAAAATCTATTAGGAGATATACAAACTTGTCCATTATTTCTAAATTTTGCTGTAATAGCCATGTCTGTTACTTTGTTAATATCTACATCATCAA
>Ga0308004_10001376_pt1 | contig 10757 bp, 7 predicted proteins | sample Neamet38_FD_203156 | JGI IMG/M metagenome (GOLD analysis project Ga0308004, IMG submission 203156) | Marine microbial communities from water near the shore, Antarctic Ocean - #38 | ecosystem: Environmental > Aquatic > Marine > Unclassified | place: Southern Ocean | collected 2014-06-06 | reverse complement strand
TAATCATTTTTCTATTTTATAGGGACATATTTTTTATGAGAAAATTTGATCAATATGCTATAGTAATCTCCAATAGTAATTTGTTTTATTAGAGAAATAATGATGCCAATTGATAATGAATTAGAACAACAATCACTTCCACTTTTATCAAAGGTTAATGGTGAAGCACTATTAAAAACAACGCCTATGTTCCAACAGTTTTTAGAAATTAAATCAGATAATTTGGACAGTTTACTTTTTTTTAGAATGGGAGATTTTTATGAATTGTTTTTTGAAGACGCTATAATTGCATCTAAGGAATTAGATATTACACTTACGAGTAGAGGAAAATATGATGGAAGCCCTGTCCCCATGTGCGGTGTGCCTTATCATGCATATATGCCTTACTTAGAAAAACTTACAAAAAATAACTATAAAGTGGCTATATGTGAACAAACAGAAAGTCCTAAGGAAGCAAAATTAAGAGGTGGCACAAAAGCATTAGTGAAAAGAGAAGTAGTAAGAATTGTGACCCCAGGAACATTAACGGAAGAAACTTTACTAGATGCAAGTAAAAATAATTTTTTACTTTCTGTATATACAAATAGAGAAAACCTAGGAATAGCATGGTTGGATGTTTCTACAGGAGAGCTTTATACAGAATCATGTTCGAAATATAATTTTCTATCCGTTATTGCAAGAATTCGTCCAAGCGAAATTTTGCTTATGGATACAGCAGACAATTATTATTCAGATTTGATAAAGAAAACTTTTAATTGTGTTATATCTCCTTTAATTCAAAGTATAAATAATAGTAAAAAAGCAGCGAGATTAATTTGCCTTCACTTCGGTGTTAAAACTTTAGCTTCTTTTGGAAGCTTTTCAGAAAATGAAATCATAACTTGCTGGTCTTTATTGGACTATGTTTCCTTAACCCAAAAAGGTAATTTGCCTCCTATAAGGTTCCCTAAATCTATAAAAAGTGAATCTTTGATGCGTATAGATAGTTCTACAAGAAAAAGTCTTGAAATTAATGAAACTTTAGACGGCAACAAAAAAGGAAGTCTAATAGATTCTGTAGATATGACATTGACCGCTGTAGGGGCAAGACAATTAGACAAAGATATTTCTTCTCCTTTGACTACACCTGGAGAAATTAATAGTCGTCTAGATATGATTGAGTTTTTAATAGATACAAATAAAGTAAGAGAAAATATTCGAAAAACATTAAAATCTTCAGCTGATATAGATAGAGCTAAAGCAAGGGTGGTTCTTTCTAGAGGTGGGCCAAGGGATATTAAGTCTATAAAGCTGGGAATAGAGGCGGCACATAATTTAGATAATTTTTTAGATAAAAATATTTTAAAAAATATTCCAAAAGGATTTATAAAAATTAAGAATAACCTGGGTCAATGTTATGAGCTATTAAATGCATTAACAAATATTCTTTCCGAAAACTTACCTCTTTTTGTTAAAGACGGAGGCTTTGTCAAAAAGGGTTATTCAAAAGAACTAGATGAAGTGCGTTCTTTTCGAGATCAAAGTAGACAGCATATTTTAGAAATGGAAGCCGAAGAAAAATTAAAAACAGGACTAACGTCACTCAAAATTAAATATAATAATGTAATAGGATATTTTTTTGAAGTCACCCAATTACAAAAAAATAAATTTTTAGAAATTGAGAATTCAGAAAGGTTTATTCCTAGGCAATCTTTAAAGGGTGTAGCACGTTTTGTAACAGAAGCTCTTTCTCAACTTTCTGAATCCATCAGTAATGCTGCAGAACAAGCAATAGATATTGAGTTACGTATATTCGAAGAGGTTAAGACTTTAATAAATACTCAACATGATGCCTTAGCTAATATATCTTATGCTCTTTCGCGTTTAGATGTAGTTTCTTCTTTAGCAGAAGTTTCTATATTAAATAACTTTGTCAGACCATCTATTTTAGATGATCAAAGTTTACAAATAATAGGAGGTAGGCACCCATCTGTTGAATTAGTTATGCAGAAAAGTGGCGAAAGTAAGTTTTTTAGTAACGATTGCCATTTAAACAAAGAAGACAAGATATGGCTTTTGACAGGACCTAATATGGCAGGTAAATCAACTTTCTTGAGACAAAATGCTCTTATAACAATTTTAGCACAGGCTGGATCATATGTTCCGGCAAAAAAAGCTTCAATAGGAATTGTAGATGCATTATTTAGTAGGGTTGGTTCTTCGGATGACCTAGCAAGTGGTCGCTCAACTTTTATGGTAGAAATGTTAGAAACTGCGGCAATCTTAAATCAAGCAGGAGAAAAATCATTAGTAATTATGGATGAAGTTGGCAGAGGAACTTCTACTTATGATGGGCTTTCTCTTGCATGGTCCATTTTAGAGCATTTGCATAATGCTTCAAAATGCAGAACGCTTTTTGCCACACATTACCATGAACTAACCAAATTATCTGATACTCTTGGATCTTTATCTTGCCATACTATGCAGGTAAAAGAATGGGAGAATAAGGTTATATTTTTGTATACTGTAATTAAGGGAGTAGCCAAAGGTTCTTATGGTATTCATGTTGCCTCTTTAGCGGGAATTCCAAACTCAGTTTTAATTAGAGCTAAGAAAATTTTAGAAGAATTTGAAGCATCAGGAGCACAAGCCAATTTAGGTAGGGAGAAAAAAGAAGTTAAAGCTTTAGTAATTAAAAACAAAACAAACATTGTTAATAGTTTAATTGATGATATGTCAGCTATTAATTTAGATGCTTTATCTCCTAAAGAAGCCTTAGATAAGTTATATGTGTATGTTAAAAGAATAAAAGAGTTAGAATAATAAAAATAGGAAACTGTTGTGATTAGCAAACATCACTTTAACCGAAGAGAATTGATACATGATATAGAGATAGCTATACATGAAAAAAATTCTCAGACTTCATTTAAACAGAAGCTGCTCCCTATACTTAAAAAATTTATTGATGAACATTCTGAAAATATAAAAAATATATATATGGAAAATAAGGACGGTGTTGGTTCTGGTGAGCTAAGATCAAAAATGATAGATGCAGTTATATTAAGTGCTTTTGATGCTATTAATAATTATGCTTTTCCTATAGCTAACCCTACTACTTCTGATAAATTAGCAGTAATTACTGTTGGTGGATATGGAAGAGGAAATTTATCCCCAGGGTCTGATATAGATTTACTTGTTTTGACACCTTATAAAATGACACCAAGAATAGAACAGATTGTTGAAACATTATTATATTTATTATGGGACTTAAAACTTAAGGTTGGCTACGCTGTTCGAAGTTTAGAAGAAACTATCGTAAAAGCTAGAGCAGATAACACTATTTGTACCACATTATTAGATGCAAGATTTATATCTGGAAATCAAGACTTATGGATAAAGTTTAATGCCCTTTTTCAGTCAGAAATTTTAAATAAAGAAAAAAACAATTTTTTTTATACTAAATTAAAAGAAAGAGATTCGCGACATAAAAAAATGGGGGATTCTAGATATCTTTTAGAACCAAATATTAAGGAATGTAAAGGAGGCTTGAGAGATTTAAATACTATTAGATGGATTATTTCTTTTATGTATCAAGTTAATAATTCAGCAGGCTATATAGAATCTGGAATAATGACTAAAAAGGAAGCATTATTTTATGATAAAGCAGAAAAATATTTTATGAATTTAAGGGCAATAATGCATTATTATGGAACTAATGATTCTGACAGATTAACATTTGATTTACAATTATTAATAGCGGAAAAATTAGGTTATACTAATCATGCAGGTTCTATTCCTATAGAACGGCTTATGAAGCATTATTATTTATTTGCAAAAGAAGTAGGGTATTTAACAAAGAGTGTATTAGAAAACATAGAAAATAAAAATTTTAATAAGCCTAATTCTTTATTAAAAAACTTAGTTTTTAAATTTAAAAAAAACAAAAATGGAATATTCGAGTTCTATAATAATAAAATATATTTAGCTAAAGGCATTAAAAACATTAAGCCGATTGATATATTTAAAGCATATGATTTTTCGGCAGAATTTAATTTAAATTTAAGTAACGAGTTAACAAACTTAATTAAAGTAAATATTAGAAAAATTGATGATATTCGTAATGATAAAAAAGCTAATTATTATTTCATAAATATTCTTACAAATTTACTAAATTCAGATAAAGTTTTAAGAAATATGAATGAAACTGGGGTGCTTGGACGGTTTATACCAGACTTTCAAAAAGTCGTAGCAAGGGTACAGCACGATATGTATCATACTTATACAGTAGATGAACATACTATAAATGCTATCAGTATTCTAAGAAAAATAGATAATGGAGAATATGATAGCAAGTATGGCTTAGCTTCTAAAGTAATAAAACAAATAGTGTCAAAAAAAGTTTTATATATTGCATTATTTTTACATGATATAGCGAAGGGAAGAGGGGGAGATCATTCAATATTAGGAGGGCAAGTAGCTAAAAATTTATGCCCAAAGTTTGGATTGCTTTCTGATGAAGTGGAAACTGTAATCTGGCTAGTAGAAAACCATCTTTTATTATCTACGATTGCTTTTAAAAGAGACCTTCAGGACCCCAAGACCATTATTGATCTAAAAAATAAAATACAATCTGCAGAATTATTACGATTATTATATTTATTAACAGTAGCTGATATTACAGCAGTTGGCCCTGAAATATGGAATTCTTGGAAAGATAATTTATTAAAGGTTGTTTATGATGAAACCTTAATGGAAATAAATGGTGGGGGAGATCAAAAGTCTAGAACAATTAGAGAAGAAAAATCTAGAAACAAATTAAGAAATTCATTGATTAAATGGAGTGATCAAGAATTTATAGATTATACTAATCGTTTTTATTCTTATTATTGGACTAATATAAGCTCGGATGTTCATGTGCGCCATGCAAGTTTAATTTTGGATGCAGATAAGGAAAATTTAAAATTAAAAATTTTTGCAGAACCATTAAAAGATCAAGGAGTAACAGAGGTTTCAATTTATACCCAAGACCATTTAGGGTTATTTGCAAGAACTTGCGCTGCATTAGCTTTAGCTGGAACGTCTGTACAGGATGCACGAATAGTAACAACTAAAGATGGAATGACAGTTAATACTTTTTTAGTTAGATCTGCAGATGCTTCTTCTATTATTGAACAAAAGAACAGATTAAAGGTTCTTATAGAAACTATTAGAAAAACCATTTCTGAAGAAAGAAACCCTAAAGTATTAATGAAAGAATTTAAAAGTATACAAATTCCTTCTAGAAGAGATTCTTTCATAATTGAACCTCGCGTGTTAATAGATAATTTATCTTCAAGGTCACATACAGTAATAGAAATAAACTCAAAAGATAAAATAGGATTGCTGCATACATTAGCTAGTGAATTTTTCTCAATAGGGTTGCATATATCTACAGCTAGAATAAGTACATATGGAGTAAGAGCAGTAGATGTTTTTTACGTAAAGAATCTAACAGGTGGTAAAATTATAGAAGAAAATAAAATTAACTTAATTAAAGATAAATTAATGCAAGCAATACATGAAAAAACAGATGAAAACATTAAAGCGTTAGCAGAAGTATAATGTTCCCTTTCAATAAATTGTCTGGTCTTTATAAATCTAGTGCTGTTGTGAGTGCCTGGACTTTATTAAGCAGGTTAATGGGTTTTATTAGAGATATTTTATTCGCATCCATTTTAGGAACAGGGCCAATTGCTGATGCATTTTTAGTCGCTTTTAGAGTGCCTAATCTTTTTAGAAGGTTTTTTGCAGAAGGAGCTTTTTCTGCAGCATTTATACCTATATTATCAAAAGAATATGAAAAATATGGGATTCAAGGAGGAATATTATTCACCTCTAAAATAGCTTCTTTTTTACTAGTTTTTATTTTACCTTTAATTGTTTTATCTGAAATGTTTATGCCCAATATAATTTATCTAATAGCACCAGGCTTTATGGAAGATGCTATAAGATTTGAGTTAGCTGTACCATATGCAAGAATCATCTTTCCATATTTAATTTTTATTATTTTTACTGCTCTTTTTGCAGCTTGCTTAAATACGAATGGAAAATTTTGGTCTGGAGCAGCAGCTCCTATCATTTTAAATGTTTTTTTAATTATTGCGCTTATTATGTCTAGATATATTGTAAGCGATGTTGGTATTATTATGTCTTGGGCAGTATTGCTAGCAGGAGTATTTCAGATGTTGCTTCTGGCTTGGGATAGCTATAGAAATGGACTAGAGTTTAGTATTTCATTTCCAAAAATTGATAATGATATCAAACTTTTTATAAAAAGATTTATACCCGGGGCTTTTGGTGCCGGAGTAATTCAGGTTAATTTACTAGTAGGGTCTATTTTTGCAAGTCAGATACCAGGTGCAATATCTTGGCTTTATTATTCAGACAGGATAGCACAATTACCTTTAGGTATAATAGGTATAGCAATAGGAACAGCGCTTTTACCTGATTTAGCAAAAAAAATTAATCTAGGACAAATTAAAAAACAAAATTTAGTGCAAGAAAGAGCAATTTTACTAACAATTTTTTTCTCTATACCTTCATCAGTAGCGCTTATATATTTGTCCCACTTAGTAATATCTACATTATTTGGATATGGTGCATTTATAGAATCTGATATAGTTGCTACATCTAATGCATTAAATATATATGCTTTAGCCATCCCCGCCTTTATGTTTATTAAAGTACTTTCTCCTAATTTTTTTGCAAGACAGGATACAAAAACACCAGTAAAAATAGCTGCATTTTGTGCAACCATAAATATTATTTTAACATGGTATTTAATGAATAAGATTGGCTATATAGGAATTGCACTTTCATTATGTATTGCAGGGTATATAAATGCGTTATTATTATTATTTATATTAATCAAAAGACGTTTTTATATAGTATCAAATATATTTTTTATTGCTCTTATTAAAATAATAGTAGCAACTATTATTATGCTCTTATCTCTATATATTTTGAATCAATTTTATTTAAATTACTATTTAATACCTTCAAAGTTTATAAATATATTTAAGTTGTCATCATTTATAGTAGTAGGGGTTTTTATATTCTTCTCTTTTAGCTATATATTAGGATTAAAAAAATATTTTATCTCGAATAAAATTTAAAATAATAATAAATAGTATTTTATATAAATAGTATTAGACTTTATAGTCTTTTATATAACTCAATTAAGAGGTGAAGTATGGGAAGAGTTTTTTCGGGAGTACAACCTACAGGTAATTTGCACCTAGGAAATTATTTAGGGGCTATTAAAAATTTTGTATCACTACAAAATAATCATGAATGTATTTATTGTGTAGTAGACATGCATGCAATTACTGTTAAGCAAGACCCAAAAATTTTAAAAAACAATATATTAGAAGTTGCAGCTTCTTTTATTGCGGCTGGAATAAACCCTGAGAAATCAATTATATTTGCACAATCACAAGTCTCTGCTCATGCTGAATTAGCTTGGATTTTTAATTGTGTAGCTCGCTTAGGTTGGTTAAATAGAATGACTCAATTTAAAGAGAAGGCAGGTAAAAATAGAGAAAATGCCTCTGCAGGTTTATATACATACCCTGTTTTAATGGCAGCAGATATTTTAGCTTATCATGCTACACATGTGCCTGTTGGAGATGATCAAAGACAACATCTTGAATTAGCTAGAGACATAGCTCAAAAATTTAATAATGACTTTAATCTTGATTATTTTCCTATTACGGAACCTGTAATTATGGGGGCTGCAACTAGAGTTATGAGCCTCAGGAATGGAAAAAATAAAATGTCTAAGTCAGATATATCAGATTATTCCAGATTAAATTTGACTGATAGTGTGGATGATATTTCAAATAAAATAAGAAAAGCAAAAACAGACCCGCTTCCTTTACCTGGTTTAGATTCCTTAGATGAAGAAGAAAATTTTAAAGAAGAAGTTATTAATTCTAGAGCAGAAGCGGTTAATTTATTAAATATATATTCTGCATTATCTAATGAAACTATAAAAAATGTGGTAGAAAAATTTGTAGGGAAACAGTTTTCTGATTTTAAAAAAGAATTGAATGAGGTTGCGGTTGAAGCATTAGCACCTATTACTAAAGAAATGAGAAAATTATTAGAAGATAAAACTTATCTTACAGGGATTATAAAAGATGGAGGAAATAGAGCCAATATTATAGCTCAACCAATTGTAACTAAAGTAAAAAATATTGTTGGATTTTATTAATATATGGAAGTTTATTTACCAATAGCGGGCCTGCCAATTAATTTTTTTATTTTAATGTGTTTAGGGTTAGTTGTTGGTTTTTTATCTGGAATGTTTGGGGTTGGCGGTGGTTTTCTAATGACCCCAATGTTAATTTTAATGGGAATACCTCCAGCTGTCGCTGTAGCATCTGAGGCAAATCATATTTTAGCAGCTTCAGTCTCTGGTTTTTTAGCACATATGAGAAGAGCCAATGTTGATTTTTTGATGGGATTTATACTTCTTATAGGAGGCATTTTTGGAAGTATAATTGGAGTTTTTTTATTAAAATATTTATTAAGCATAGGACAAGAAAAATTATTTATTTCTTTATCTTATATTTTTATTTTAGTTTTTGTTGGTTTATGGATGTTAACCGAGAGTTTGAGTTCTATAAAAAAAAAACATAAAGGCAAAAGTAATAAATTACATGAGCATATATGGTTACATGGGTTACCTTTTAAAATAAAATTTAGAAAATCTCATTTATATATTAGTATATTACCTCCAGTATTTATAGGACTTTTAGTAGGAATATTATCTTCAATAATGGGAGTAGGTGGAGGTTTTATTTTGGTTCCAGCAATGATTTATATTCTTGGAATGCCTACACAAGTGGTGATAGGTACATCCTTACTTCAAATAGTTTTTGTTACCACAGTATCTACTATTATGCATTCATATATTAATCAGACGGTAGATGTTGTTTTATCTTCTTTGCTGCTCATCGGAGCTGTAGTAGGGGCTCAAATTGGAACAAGAGCTATGGCACTTTTAAAAGGAGAACAGATTAGATTCCTGCTTGCGGTAATAATAATAATAGTAGCAAGTATCTTAATATATAATATTCTAATTACCCCAGAAGAAGCTTTTATTATAGAGACTTATAAGGAAGCTCAATGAAAATATTTTTTTATTTTTTTATTTTTTTATTTCTTATGAATGGAGCTAATGCTAGAGAGCCATTATTATCAAAAGTTTTAAATAAAAATATTAATATTACGGCATCTTTTGATGGAGCAAAAATTACAGTTTATGGTGCTATTGACCCAAAGCTTTATAATGGCTCTGTTATTATAATTACCATATTAGGCCCACCATCAAAATTAAAAGTTAGTAAAAAGAAAAAATATTTTGGTGTATGGCTAGTTAGCGCAAAAAATACAAAATTATTAAATGCGCCAGGTTATTATGCAATGGCTTCCAATAATAATAATTTTAGTCTTGCTGATAGTGCATTTTTAAAAGAAAATCAGATTGGTTGGGAAAACATACAAATTAATATAGCTAATGGTATAAGCTTAAAAGAAGATAAAGAGGGATACAAAGATATAATAAAATTGTTTTATAAAAAAAGAAATCTTTTAGTAATAGAAAAATCGGGTATTAACATATTTGAAGACACTTTGTTTAGGGCAGATTTTGAGTTACCAGGCATTACTCCAATAGGGGAATATAAAGTGAACACTTTTTTAATAAATAAAGAAGGAATATTAGTATCTTCTTGGCAGAATAGTGTTCAAGTCACAAAAGGAGGAGTGGGAGCATATTTGTATGATTATTCGAAGAAGCATTCTTTTTTATATGGGGTATTTGCAGCTTTAGGAGCAATACTATTGGGCGTCACAGCTAGCGAAATTTTTAGAAGAATATGAAAGGTAGGTAATTTTGAAACATATTCCAGGTCAAGTAAAATTTTTAGTATGCGTTGATGCATCTGAAGAATGTAAGGCAGCGTTAAAGTTTGCATGTATGCGGGCAAAGAACTCTAATGGCTTGGTACTTATATTATATGTGGTAGAGCCAAATGATATGCAACATTTTGCAGGAGTAGAAAAAGTTATGGAGAGAGAGGCAGATGAAGAGGCAGAAAGAGTTTTATTAGAGCTTCAAACAGAAACATTTCAAGAGTTTACAATTGAAATAGAAAAAAAAATTTCTTATGGATCTAAGTATACTAGTATAGTAGATTTGATTAATGAAGATAAATCTATTAGTATATTAGTGCTTGGAGCGGCACCAGAAGGTAAAGGAACAAATGAATTAATAAATAAGTTTTCTACAGGACTTACTAATAGCATTCATATTCCATTAACTATAGTGCCCGGAAATTTAAATAATGATGAGCTTGAAAAAATAACTTAGAAATTAATAAGGAAGAAATATGTTTATTCAGACAGAGTTAACACCAAACCCTAAGACAGTAAAATTTATTCCTGGTAAAGAAGTGTCCCCTCAAAAAAATGTTTCTTATAAAGATACAGTAGAGGCAGAAAACTCTCCACTAGCTAAAAGACTTTTTTTAATTGATGGGATTGATTCTATTTTTTTTGGGGCAGATTTCATTTCTATAACAAAAACAGATGATTTAGAATGGCAAGTACTTAAGCCATTAATTCTAAGCCAGGTTATGCAGCATTATATGTCTAATGAAAAAGTTATTGATGAAATTAAAGAAATTGCTCAGGTTGAGGTTAATGCTGAAGATAAAGATATATCAATACAA
>Ga0308004_10001374_pt1 | contig 10765 bp, 10 predicted proteins | sample Neamet38_FD_203156 | JGI IMG/M metagenome (GOLD analysis project Ga0308004, IMG submission 203156) | Marine microbial communities from water near the shore, Antarctic Ocean - #38 | ecosystem: Environmental > Aquatic > Marine > Unclassified | place: Southern Ocean | collected 2014-06-06 | reverse complement strand
AAATGCAGCCTGACCGTTGGGCGTCGCAACACTTGGAAGATTAGTTCCGGTATTGATAGCAATAGTAAGCAAATCAAAATGATCTCTTGATATTGTTCCCGCATCCAAAGCAGCTTTGACTTCGTTTATATATACAGTTGCAACGAAAACATTATCACTTATGGCAGAAAGAATACCATTGGCAGCAAAAAACATTACAGGTTGAACACTCAGCTCCATGGCTAGCACAGCATCTATAATAGGTTTGAACAGGTGCTGATCATGTATTACCGCAACAATTGCAAAAAATACAACCAGTAACGCTGTAAAAGGTAAGGCCTCTTCAAAAGCATGACCTAATCGATGTTCCTCTATAACCCCATTAAACGCTGTAAGTAAGACAATTACTGACAGTCCAATTAATCCTACTGGTGCTATATGTAGAGCTAGCCCTATGACTAGAAAAAGGGCAACAAGAGCTTGGATTACAAGAGCTGCTTTATTGCTGCTTGTCAGCTTCTTGGACTGCTCAATATCAAAATCTTGCAAAACAGTTCTTACTGCATCGGGTAGTATTGTTCCGTACCCGAACCAGCGTAATTTTTCTAGAAGAACACATGTTAACAAGCCGCAAACTAACACAGGCATCGTAACAGGTGCCATCATGAAGAAAAATTCCATAAAATTCCAACCAGCTTTTTTTGCTATTAATAGATTTTGCGGCTCCCCTACAACAGTAGTCACTCCACCTAAGGCTGTTCCAACTGCTCCATGCATAATTAGATTTCTTAAGAAGCTGCGAAACTGTTCGAGATTTTTTTGGTTATCTGGAAGAACAGTAATGTCATCCGAATGGTCGTGATATGCTTCATCTTGCAAATTTTTTCCAGATGCAACCTTGTGATATACAGAATAAAAACCAATTGCAACACTAATAAGCACTGCAGTTACGGTAAGCGCGTCTAAGAAAGCTGATAAAATAGCCCCTGCGAAACAAAATAACAAAGACAAAACTGCTTTAGATCGGACCTTAATGAGAATTTTTGTAAATGTAAATAAAAGCAGATCTCTCATGAAATAGATACCTGCAACCATAAAGATAAGCAATAAAATGACCTCAAGATTGCCCTCTACTTCATGGAGTATAGTATCAGGACTTGTCATTCCTAAGACAACCGCCTGAATTGCGAGGAGCCCGCCTGGTTGTAGTGGGTAGCATTTCAATGCCATAGCTAAACAGAATATAAATTCTAGAATTAAGCACCAGCCAGTGATAAAAGATCCTAAAGGACTAAATAGCATTATAGGGTTAATAACCAAAAAGGCTAAAATTGTGTATTTATACCAGGCGGGTGAATTACCTAAGAAATTCTTGCTGTAGGCATGAAATGATGACTGAGACATGGGATCCCCCTCTAACTATTTTTTATTATTGATAATTTTATAAATTTGGATGTTAGATTAGCACTTTGTGAGCATATGCCAAAGTAGTCCTTTGTAATTTTTAAAAAAGAGAGGCATTCTAAAAATCATTTATTCAAGATCGAGTCATAAGAATTTATAATTAGTCACTGAACAAAAGACTGTAGTTAATTAAAGTTTGCTTATGTAAGAGTGATATAATTAAAATTCGAGACTTTATCAGAAGCAATAACTTTACATTATAAGATCAGGGGAAAAACTTGGAATTTTTATTTGAATACGCTTTATTTTTAGCGAAAACATTTACATTTGTAACTGCATTTCTGATTATAATTGTTGGCTTGTCTAGCTTAGGTGGCAAAAATCGCCGAAACAATAAAGATGAGCTTCAGGTTATTCATCTAAACCAAGCTATGGAAAAAACTAGTCGTGTATTGGAAGACTCTATATTAAGTGACCTTGAAAAAAAAGAAGCTAAGAAGAAAAGAAAAATTGCAATTAAAGAATCAAAAAAAATAAAATCAACAAGAAAAAGGATCTTTTTGATAGAGTTCCAAGGCGACATAAAAGCATCAGCTTCTTCATCTCTCCGTGAAGAAGTTACTGCAGTATTAAGTCAAGCTAGAACTGAAGATGAGGTAGTAGTTAGACTTGAAAGCACAGGTGGCATGGTTCATAGCTATGGCTTTGCATCAAGCCAACTTCATAGAATTAAAAAGAAAGGTATATCGCTGACTATATGTGTAGATAAAGTAGCAGCAAGTGGCGGCTATATGATGGCATGTGTGGCTAATAAAATACTTTGTGCACCTTTTGCCTTTATTGGATCAATAGGTGTGGTAGCGCAGTTGCCAAATTTTAATCGTTTATTAAAAAAACATGATATTGATGTTGAGTTACATACTGCTGGAGCGCATAAAAGAACACTTACGATGTTTGGTGAGAATACCCAAGAAGATAGAAGTAAGTTTGTAGAAGACCTAGATAAAACTCATAGATTATTTAAGCGTTTTGTCTCTGAGCACAGGGCAGGGATAGACATAAACACTATTGCTACCGGAGAAGTATGGCTAGGCACCGAAGCTAAGGTAAAAGGTCTCATTGACGAACTAATAACAAGTGACGAATATTTGCTCGACAAGTCAGCTGATACCGATATTTATAAAGTAATTTATTCTAAACACAAAAGCTTGCCAGAAAAAATGGGGTTAGCTGTAGAAATAAGCGCCGAAAAGCTATTAAAGAGGTGCTGGAACAAGCTATTCTCATAAAATTTCACAAGTTAGACTTAAGCAGTACTTGGTGTAAAATTTGTGCTAGATTTGGTTAATTAAAATTATTATGGTTTACAGTTAAAATATATGGGTATTCATCAGCTAATTGAAAAAAAAATTAAGAAATCTTTATCTCCGTCAGTTTTGAGTGTAGAAAATGAAAGCTATAAACACTCTGTTCCAAGAGACGCTGAAACACATTTTAAGGTAATTATAGTTAGCACCTATTTTGAAAAAAAATCTTTAGTAAAACGACACCAACTAGTTTATGAACTGCTTTCACATGAAATGAAAAACGGATTGCATGCTTTGTCTTTACATACTCACACGCCACAGGAATGGGATAGTTCTTCAAAAATCGTAGATACGCCAAACTGTATGGGTGGAGGGTAGCAAATTAAAGCTTTATTGAATATATTAAAGGCTAATATATACTCCAAAAAAGGAAGAAAAAATTGAAATATTTTAATTGTCTACTGCTTTCATTTTTTTTGTTAGCTTCAGGTTCAGGATTTGGCAATGATAAAGAGTCTAATAATGCTGCTAATCTTTATATAATATCACCAGCTGATGGTGCTATTCAAAAAAATCCCGTCAAAATTGTATTTGGTCTTTCAGGTATGGGGGTTGCTCCAGCCGGCGTAGACATTGTTAATACTGGACATCATCATCTACTAATCGATCTTGATAATTTGCCAGATAAAAGTTTACCTATACCTAATGACGACAAGCATCGACACTTTGGGGCAGGGCAGACTGAAACTATTCTTCATTTGTCTAAAGGAATTCATACATTGCAGCTTATTATGGGAAATCATTCGCATATTCCACACAAAATACCTGTCGTGTCAAAAAAGATAACAATAAACATTGAATAGGACATAGTATTATCAAGTTATTTTGATGACATGCCTTCTATTGCCGATTTTAGATGGTTTACTGTTCTCTCGATATTATGCAATTTGTCTAATCCGAACAAACCAACCCTAAATGTCTGGAAATTTTCATCTTCATCGCATTTTAGGGGGATTCCAGCAGCTATTTGAACTCCTTCCTGCATAAACCTTTTGCCATTTTGGATGTCATTATCGTCAGTATAGCTAACAATAACAGTTGGAGCTTTAAATCCATTTGCTGCTAGACTTTTAAAACCTTTTGATTCGAGCATGCTTCTAACTTTATCTCCAAGCTGAAGTTGCTCTTGTCTGACTTTTTCAAAACCATAAGCTTCTGTTTCTTTCATAGCATCATTAAACTTAAGTAATGCATCGGTCGGCATAGTTACATGATATGCATGACCACCATTTTCATAAATCTCCATAATTTGTAGCCATTTATTGAGGTCACATGAAAAACTGGAGCTTTTGGTGCCCTCTATCGCTTTTCTAGCAGCAGCACCTAACATAACCAAAGCACTACATGGTGATGCGCTCCAGCCTTTTTGGGGTGCACTTATGAGGATATCAATCTCTAGTTTCTCCATATCTACCCACAATGCACCTGATGCAATACAATCAAGAACAAAAAGTCCACCAATGTTATGCACCGCTTTACCTATTGCAGCTATATATTCATCAGGAAGTATCATGCCAGCCGACGTTTCTACATGGGGTGCAAAAACTATGTCAGGCTTGTTTAATTTTATGTGCTCTATCACTTCTTCGATTGGCGCTGGACACATCGGAAGTTGGTGATCATTGTTATCATCTATAGACTTAATAGATCTTGCTTTCATTACAGTTATGTCTGAAGTAATATCTCCCATTTCCAGAATCTGACTCCATCGATAACTAAACCAACCATTTCTGATTATTAGACACTTTTTGTTTGTAGCAAATTGTCTAGCTACTGACTCCATGCCAAAGGTTCCACCGCCTGGAACTATGACTACAGACTTTGCTTTATAAACTTTTTTTAGAGTGCTAGAAATATTAATCATAATCTCTTTAAAAGATTTTGACATATGATTGAGCGATCGATCTGTAAAAACTACTGAGTATTCTAATAAACCATCTGGATCTGTTTCGGGAAGCAAGCTAGGCATGTATAACCTCTATAGTAACTATCTGTTTCATTTTTATAAATTACTGAAAAAATTAATTTTTTTCTTGGCTTGTTAGATATTCTTCATAGGAGCCATGAAAATGTGAAATTTTGTGATCTTTAATTTCAATTATATGATTTGCTAGTGATGAAACAAACTCTCTGTCATGGCTCACAAAAATTAACGTACCATCATAATTTTCAAGAGCTAAATTAAGTGATTCAATAGCTTCCATATCAAGATGATTTGTTGGTTCATCCATAATTAAAACATTCGAATCTTTCATCATCAACTTTCCGAAAAGAAGTCTATTTTTTTCGCCACCAGAACAAACTTTAACTGGTTTCTTGAAGTCATCGGTGGAAAACAACAACCGGCCAAGCGTGGCTCTAACGATCTGATCATCATGACTAGGTTTTCTCCACTGGCTCATCCAGTTAAACAAGTCTAGATTATTTTCAAATTCTGAAATACTATCTTGAGGACAATAACCTAAGGCTACATTCTCCGACCATTTTATACGGCCGCTAGTTTGGACGATCTCACCCATGAGAGATTTAAGAAAAGTAGTTTTCCCAGCTCCATTTTCCCCTATTACAGCTAAGCGCGAACCTGCATCTAGAATAAGATTTCCATCCTTAAATAATACTTCATCAAAAGAATGACAGAGTTTTTCTACAACTAGGGCCTGTCGATGAAGTTTTTTGTCTTGCTTGAAGCGAATAAACGGAGACACACGACTTGAAGCTTTAATATCATCAAGTTTTATTTTGGTAATTTGCTTTGCTCTAGAAGTAGCTTGTTTTGCTTTAGATGCATTAGCAGAAAAGCGACTTACAAATTGTTGAAGATCTGCAATTTGAGCTGATTTTTTTGCATTTTCTGAATAAAGTAATTCACGTGCTTGAGTCGAAGCTAGCATGAAATTGTCATAATTTCCTGGATAAACTCTCAGTTCACCATAATCAATATCTGCCATATGTGTACAGACTGCATTTAGAAAATGACGGTCATGTGACACTATAATCATGGTGCTTTTTCTTTCATTAAGAAGAGTTTCTAGCCACCTAATAGTTGCTATATCTAGGTTATTCGTAGGCTCGTCTAGTAGCAATATATCGGGGTTTGAAAATAATGCTTGAGCTAAAAGAACTCTAAGCTTCCAGCCCGGAGGGATTTCAGACATCAAACCAAAATGAAGTTCTTCGTCTATACCAGCTCCTAATAGAACTTCACCTGCACGACTTTCGGCACTATAACCGTCCAGTTCTGAAAAGCGTATTTCTAAATCTGCGACTTTCATTCCGTCCGCATCTGACATTTCTGTTAGAGAGTATATTCGATCACGCTCTAATTTGACTTCCCATAATTCTGCATGGCCCATTAATACAGTGTCTATAGCGGTCTGTTTTTCAAAGGCAAACTGATCTTGATTCAAAACACCTATTCTTTCATTGGGACTTAAAGAGATGTTGCCTGCAGTTGGTGTGATACTTCCGTCAAGTATTTTCATAAATGTTGATTTACCACAACCATTAGCACCAATTAATCCATAACGGTTGCCGTGACCAAATTTTACGGAGATATTTTCAAATAAAGGTTTTGGTCCAAATTGCATAGTAATGTTTGCAGCAGTAATCAATTAGGCACCTATTAATTTGAAAAATTAAATATAGAAATTATAATCAGTGAGGTAATAAAGGCAGCACTATAGGGAATTCTTTCAACATGGTCGAGTTAAATTAGACTTAAAAAGGTAATTTTTTAATCAGCTTCTTTTGCTCTAACAAGACGGGCTTCTTCTTCTGCTAAGGCAGCTTTTATTTCTTGCATGACTGTATCAACATTAGCTGGTGCAGAAGGCTCTTTGAACATACCACTGAGAGTTATATCTGGATGCAGATTACCATCTTCGTAAAGCCCCCATATTTCTTCTGCATAACTAGTATTGATAAGTTTTGGTGCATAGTTTGCAAAATACCGAGTCATGTTATTTACATCTCGCTTAAACATTAATTCAGCATTATTATTAGAAGCAGCATCTATAGCTTGAGGTAAATCGATAATAACTGCTCCATTTTTCCCGATTAACACATTGAATTCCGATAGGTCTCCGTGGATTATTCCAGCGCAGAGCATACGGACAACAAAATTTATGATTACAGAATGTTCTTTTATTGCAGTAGTTTCAGTCATAGAAATATCTGCTAGCCTTGGAGCAACCTGATTTTTTTTATCTGTTATTAACTCCATCAAAAGAACTCCGTCAAAGCAGCCAAAAGTTTCAGGCACCCTTACTCCGCAATCGCTAACTTTGCGAAGTGAATCTATTTCTGCATTTTGCCATGTTTCTTCTTGTTGTTGCTTCCCGTATTTAGAGCCTTTTTCTATAGCTCTAGCACGTCGACTGTTTTTAACTTTTCGACCTTCTTGGTACTGAACAGATTTTTTAAAACTGCGTTTATTTGCTTCTTTGTATACTTTTGCACATCTTATTTCTGCCCCACATCTAACAATGTATAAAGTAGCTTCTTTTCCACTCATGATTGATTGGATCACTTCATCTATGAGCCCATCTTCGATAAGCGGTTTAAATCTTTTTGGTATTTTCATTATAATTTTATGTAGGGGTTATTATTTATACTAATCAGTATAGCGATAATGCATGAGGATGGTCACATTTTACTTACTCTGATGGAGTAGAAATGCTCTTAAAAGCAACAAGGGCTGCATCACGAGACCTCTTTAGGTCTACAATAGGCTTTGGATAGGTCTGACCAAGAATTATATTTGCGTCTTTTAAGACGTATTTTGGTGCATCCCATGGACTAGACAGATATTTATTAGGTAATGAAGATATTTCGGGCACATATCTTCTTATATATTCTCCTTCAGAATCAAACTTTTGACCCTGTATAACTGGATTAAAGATTCTGAAATAAGGCGCTGCATCACTGCCGCAGCCGCTAACCCATTGCCAACTCGCACTATTATTTGCTAGATCAGCATCAATAAGAGTATCCCAAAACCAACGTTCGCCATAATTCCAATGAATGCGTAGATTTTTTACTAGGAATGAGCCAACAATCATTCGAACGCGGTTATGCATGTATCCTGTTTGCCAAAGTTCACGCATTCCTGCATCAACCATAGGTATACCAGTTTCTCCTTTTTTCCAAGCATCAAGTTTTTTTTCATCAACTATCCATGGAAAGTTATTGAACTTAGCCTGAAGATTATTATTAGGTAGATCAGGGTTGTAATAAAGCTGATTATTTGAAAATTCGCGCCAACCTAGCTCGCTACAAAAATGATCACTATTTTCATCATCTATTACATTGCGAATATCATGCCACAATTGATTAGGTGATATTTCTCCAAAATGGAGATAAGGGGAAAGCCTTGAAACATAGTCTTTAGATGGAATATTCCTTCCTTTTTTATATTTAGGTAAGCCTCTATCTATGAATTTTTTTAAACGAACTGAAGCTCCTTTTTCTCCGATCACCCAATGTTTATTGAGTTTTTCATGCCATGAAAAATTGGATAGTAGTTTTAACTGGTCTATATCAATGGATTTTTGTGAATCGAAAAAATATCGAGAATTTTTTGGAGCAGCTAGCGGCTTACGTGGCGATTCTTGTTGTAAGCATCCTTTTCTGTAAAAGGGAGTGAAAACACCGTACGGCCGACCATTCTTATTTTTAATATTCCAGGGCTCCCAGAGAAGAGATCCATTAAAACTTTCAGCCTTTATGTTTTGCCTATCTAGATATTTTTTTATTTTTGTATCGCGCTGAATTCTCCAGGGCTCATAACATCGGTTCCAATATATACCGCTTATATTTAATCGAGAAATAATATCTTTTAGGATATCTATAGGGTTACCTTCATAAACAGATAATTTACCACCAATAGATTTATTTAGTGACTGCAGGGACGACTCTAGCCACCATTTGCTCGCACCCCCCATAGAATGACTGTTAGCATTACTTTCATCAAGAATATATATAGGAAGGACGTTATCATGCTGAGAAGCCATAGTTAACGAGGGATTATCTGAAAGACGCAGATCCTGACGAAACCAATGTATTGCAATATCATCCATTTTTTTATTTCTTAAAATGCTTATTTAGAATTAATTTATTTTGCTGTAACTATATAGTCACATACCTTAGCTAAAACTACCTCTTTTGAAGAAGAGGAGGTAGAAGAGGAGGGATAGGTCCAATCTTGGTCCTGTGTATTCTCAATTAAGCTTTCCCCGTCACCCATTTGACCCTTATAAAATATCCACCTAACTCCCTTCTCTCTTGATAGTTTGCAGTCAGCTTGAGTGTAAACAACTATAGATAAATCACCAAATACAGGTTTTTTATAATTAGTTAATGAGTAGTAGTACAAAAAACCTTCATTCATGCTGATACTATCAAAATCAACATAGATTTGATTGCCACTGCTAGTGCTCTCAATGACTTTTGTCCACTCACCAAATAAAGGAGAAGAGAATATCGTCATCAAAAAAATTAGTATAGGCATAATGAGGCTCCAATATTATTTGTCAGAAATACTTCAAGTTTCTTATTCAATGGCTATCAAAAGAACCGCAGTTTAAAGTAAAGACATTAAATTATGAATAAGTTGCTGGACTAAAGTCTGGCTTCACTGAAAAAGTAAGTAAAGCAGATACAGAATATACTGCAAAACAGATTGAGAGGGTCTACTTGTCGTTCTCTAACCCATGTCTCACTCAAAGGCAGTAATAGCTCCCATGCCAAAATTATTAGCATTTTCGTCATCAAGAATATATATGGTAAGGACGTTGTTGTGCTGTATAGCTGCGATTAATGCAGGATTATCTGAAAGCCGTAAATCCTGACGAAACCAATGTATTGCGATATCATTCATACTTTTAACATTATTTTTTTGAGTTAATATTTTCACGAAAATGACGAATCTTAGCGATAGACTTTAATAGCAATGAATCTTGATGAGGGTCACCGTAATGAAATAACATAGTCGCTCTTGTATATTCTGATTTTAGAGGAAGATTGGCATGTAGTGTTCTATAACCATAAAAAAAATAAATATTACCTTCCTTAAATTCTATAATATGTTTGCTGATATTTTTTAATGCTATCAAAGATATTATCTTTTGAGTAAAAATATTTTGCATTAATATTTTTTCCAAGAAGTTAAGTAGAACATTATTTCTTAATCTTCTTAAATTCTTGAAAGCTAAAAAGTGACCACATTCTTCAGGGGATCCTTTTGGAATAACTAGAGGGATCAAGATAGTGATTATAGTGGCATCATAATGAAATTTTAATGATTGTGAATTTGTTTTCCCCCCTGCTACCACTCTTAGTACATTCAATATTTCAGATTTAGAATACTTATTTTTAGATCCTAATTTTGCTAATTCAAAAAGAAACCCTTTTAGATTTTTACTTTTATCTAAGAGATTAAATTTAGATTTAATATTTTTATAAGGATTAATTAGTGAAAAATATCTTCGACCTTTTTCATCTATGAGTGACTCAATTTCATATTTGAACTCAGTCAAAGTTTTTTTATCTAGCGCTCCATCAAGACAATAAAATCCTTCGGTCATTAGATCTTGTGTAATTTCACTAAGTAAGGCTTCAGAGGGCTTTACTGAAATGATATCGTCTAATAAATTTTGATATATTTTATTCATATGCACTTTATTACCAATTTAAATATTTTTTTCATTTTAAAAGTATAAAATAATATGCGGCTTACTGCACAATTAATCCTTGACTCAATTTTTAAGATCTTTATAGTTCATATTCATAGAACTTATATTCTACATTCATTATATCTATAATGGTGAAAGACTGTTTATGTGAACTGCAATGTAATCATGTAGTGTTTTGTTAGTTAGTTGAAACTAAATAAAATTTATAAAGAAAATTTTCGAAAACCCTTTAGGTGATATTTGATGGCAGCGCCCCAAGATAGTGACATTCAAGAAACACAAGAATGGCTTGATTCTCTAAGCTCAGTAATTGATACAGGGGGC